>JGI24727J20361_100026_pt1 | contig 111419 bp, 119 predicted proteins | sample EPASupsiteSAE300_FD_20361 | JGI IMG/M metagenome (IMG submission 20361) | reverse complement strand
TAGACCGGCTCGAGCTGCATGTTCATGAAAGGCGATTTGCCGGGCTTGTCGAAGTGCTGGTTCGGCACCATCGGGTCGTGCCAGTACAGCACCTTGCGACCTGTTTTCGCATCGATTTTGTCGCTGGACGGTGTAGCCGCGACAGCGCTTGCGCCCCCCATCGCCTCGCGATGCGTGCCTGCAACATACCCTGCACCCAGCAGCGCGGCAGCGGCGAACACAGCCAGAACCGCACGCACCAGTTGTTTCTTTTGCATAGTTTTCTCCTTTACTGAGCGGCGGACATGGTGGCGGGCACGACCTGGTATTCCAGCTGCGCCCACGTCTGGGATACATCGCGCTGGAGGTCGAGCACCTGCAATTGGGCGTCGAGTTGCCCCCGTCTGGCAGCAAATGTGTCGGCGAGCGAGCCCGTGCCGGCCTTGTACGCGGCCGTCGCCAGTTGCACGCGCTGGTCGGCCGCCGGCAACAGCGCCTGATTGAGAGTGGCAATGCGCTCACGGCCGTTGGCCAATGTGGCTGACAGCGTCCGGACATCCGCTTCGACCTGGCGCTGCGCGTCCTCGTACATCAGTCGCGCCTTGGTCCCGAGTTCCGCTTTTTCGGCCGCATCCCGGTCCTGGTAGTTCTTGCGATGGATGGGCAACGGGATGCTGACGCCAACCGACACCATGTTCGAGTAGGCTCCGCCGCGCTGCTGGTAGGAGACTTCCCACGTCCAGTTGGGGCTGCGGTTGCTGTTCGCGACGGCCGTGTCGGCATCCGCGACGGCAATCTCTGCAGAAGCCGCGATGAGCGCCGGCTCCACGTGCTGCAGTTCCTCGGGCGGCAGGGAAGTCACGAACGACTGGGGCGCCGGCGGCTCGCCGGCTACGTCAGTGACCGGTGCTGCAGTCCATCGCGACAGCGCAATCAGTGAGGTCTGCAACGTCTGTTGCGACTTGAGCAACTGGTCCTGCGTCTGCGCCAGCATGAGCTGGGCTTGCGTGACGTCGGCCGCAGACGCTTTTGCACCCCGGTAGGAGGCCTGCGTGGCCGCAAGCTCATGCGTCATGTGCATGATCAGCTCCTGCTGCAACGCCACCGTTTTTTTGGCGTAGGCCGCGTTCAGCCACGCGGTCGCGGTTTGCTGACGCGTGTTGGTGAATTGCGTGAGATAGCCCGACCGCTCGCGGTCGACGACCTGGTTGGCCAGCGCCGACCGTAACCGGCGCTTTTCAGGTGAAACCCACTCCTGTTCGATGCCGATACGGCGCATCGTCATGAAATCCTGGCCAATCGTGAACCGTTGCGGTCCGTTCACCGGCAGATTGTCGACCCCGGCCTTGAGCATCGGGTCCGGCAACTGGCCGGCACTGATGACCGCCTCTGAACTGGCTCGCACGGATGACTGGGCGGCCTGCATCGCAGCGGATCGGTCCGTCGCGGATTGCAATGCGGCATCAAGTGTGAGTGGTGCCTGCTGGGCGTGCGCTGCCGCACTCGCAAAGGCGAGCAACGCGAAAAGCGTGTGCGCGTGCACCGTTGCACGCCGTAACGACGGCGTGCCGAATGTTAAAGACATGTTCTAACCCCAAACGGTCGAATTCCATAAGGAATCACGTCCTGGACGCAGGACGACCTCACCGCGTACGCGGCGAACTTCAAGGGGATTAGATAGCGCGGGGCGGTCGCCAGAAACCGCCCGGCTCACGGACGGGCAGCGATTGTGCGTAGTGGAAAACGACGGGGCTGGAGTGCCCGGCGGGATGGGTCACCTCGGTGCTCGAGACCGGGTGATAGAGACTGCCGACCTGGCATTGCGCCGTCACCTTGCAGGAAAAACCTTTGGCCTTCCCGGCCGGTGCAGACTTCATGTTTTCGCAGCCGGCCATGTCAGACGACATCGCACCGCTTTCACCGGCGCCCATGCTCATCTGCATCGGACACGCGCCCGTCAGCCCGCTCGCAGCCAGCCCGCTGACGGGTAGCGCGACGCAGAGCAGCAACAGGAACAGTGTCCGGAGGAATTTCATGGCGGGGATTATAGCGTGAAAAATATAGCCGGTTTGTGGCGTCGTCTACTGGTCGTGCCGCCCACCTCGACTTGATGGTGCAGTTGGCCAGAGCGGGTATTCTGCTGCAGTGGGACGGTCACCGGAATTGCGCCGGCACGCAGTCTTGCGCTTTTCATCCTGGGCTTCAGTTGGTCGCGACCAGATTCTGGTACGTGTGTAACAGGTCGTCTGCGGTAGCGAGGCCATCGATCCGCAGCCAGGGTTTTCCGGGCGCCGCGCGCAGCAGTACCACCGGGTTATGGTCCATCTTGTCCTCGTGATACACATTGAACGCCTTCTGGGTTGCAATGCTCGCAGCGACGGTACCGGTATAGTGCTGCCACTCGGGACCCGCCCCAAATCTCATCGCGTATTCCCTCAGGCGGGGCGGCGTATCGTGCTCCGGATCGATCGAGATCGAAGCGATGTGTACCCTGTCCCGGTCCCGGCCGAGTTCGCTCTGCAATTGCGAGAGCGTCTGGCTTGTCACTGGGCAGATCGTCGTGCAGGACGTGTAGATAAAAGTCAGGACCACCGGGCGGCCGTCGTCCAGCTCATTCTTCAGGGAAACGGGCTGGCCGTCATCGCGCACCAGCATCACGGACGGGAGCGTGTAGTCCGCCGTTGATGTAATCGTGTCCGGCTTCATGTGATGGTGGGCATGCGGATCGGCGCCCTGCGCGAATGCATAAGGGGCAGCCGTAGCGATCGTGCTCACGGCCGCGATCGCCAACGCCCTGCCCCATGCTTTTGTGAACGTTCTCATTGCCCCCTCCAGCAACAATCGACAGGCCGACGCAACTAAACCGTTTCCGATTGTGCGTTCTCACTTCTGCCCGCGTTTGTATTTTGCAGGCGGCCGATGGAACCTGGCATGGGGCAACACCCTACTGACGCGGGAGGGCAATCCATCGAAGTTTCCGTGGCCAGGCGGGCGTCAGACTTGAGGCCAACGCATGGTTTTGTTAAGGCGGCGGAGAGGGGCAACAGGCATCGGCAGGCAGGTGATGACCTTCCGGTGATTCTTGTTGTGCAGCGTGGTAAAGGGCTTGCACCGGATCGCTGCCGCGGATGGTCTCGCTCGCTGACCATGCGGCGAAACCTTTCTGGTACCACCAGTAGGTCAGGGGTGCAACGACAAGCTAAAGCCCTGCGCGATATCGGCGACATTCCTTTACAGCAGAGCCGTAGCGCCCTGTCCGTACCCGCAACGCAAAACTGGCGCTGCCCTGGTAGGCTTCCCATGGTCGCAGGCGTTTGCGCCGGGCTTTGCTCAGCAACAGTGACGATGGGCGTTTACCCGATCACGGCTCCGGCGAGCAAGGTCACATCAAAAAGTTTATCCCACATATTGATCATTGATGGGAGACGGCATAAAGTGACTTCCTCTGCGCGCAGCATGCCCCCAGTCAGCACAAACGTTTCGCATCCGCGATCGAGGGGTGATCCGGATCGCAGCGGGACGGCAACAGATCAAGTTCCCAGCGAATGCAGCCCCTCTAAGCCAGGAGACGAAGATGCTGAGTCCACATGAATTCGCAACCCTGATGCTGCTCAAGGACGCTCCAGATTCACTCGACCTGGACCGTGCGGATCTCGAAGTCCTGCTTGAACGCCAACTCGTCACGCTGGAACAGCTCGACCACGGGCAACAGCGACCTCTCATCACCATCAATGGTCACTCGGTTCTCAAGGCGGCTGCACGGGTCCGGTAAGCGACATCAGCATCAAACGCGTTGCAGCCCGGTCCCTCTATGACGCGCGGTTGGATCGACGCCTGACCGAGGTTCACGTTGCGAAAATCAGGGAAATTCCTGTTCAATTCGTTCTACATATATTTCCAAAACGGCGGGCCTTGATGCGACACATCGGGGCCACTCGCCCCAAAGCCTTCTTGCCGCGCGAACCTGTTTATCCACTTGTCTGTCGAGCGTTGCGGCGATTCTCAGGAGCATGTCAATGAATCTGTTATTACCCGAACAACTCGCGTCGACTCAAAAGCCCCTCTCGATTCAATGTTTATCCTGGCCAGCAAGACGCTCGAGGGATGGCAGAAGTTGATCGGGCTGAATCTCCAGGCCACCCGATTGACGCCGACGGATGCTCAGGAACGCATACTGGAGGCGCTCCCGTTCAACGACCCGCGAGCGGCGCTTGTGTTGCAGATGAGCCTCATCGGGCCTCTGGCTGAAAAGATCCAGACCTACGAGCGTGATCTGTATGGCATCGTCGCATCTACGCAGGCGGAGTTGGCCGCGGCCCCGGGCACGCAATCGAAACGCACAATTGGGACGTCCAGACCGCTATCCACAGTTTCATGAAGAGGACGCCGGCGCGTTCGGAGGCGGCGGTCGCTGCAGTGAAGTCGACCATCAGTTCCGCCAATAGGCTTTACGAAACCGTGCCCAACACCGTCCAGCAAGCAGCCGAAGTCACGGGAAGCAGCATCGAAGCTACGCTGAACGGCGCATCGGAAGCCGGCAGGAAGCTGGCGGCTCGGCACCGCTGACCGCGAAGACATGAAGATCACTGCGGGGGCGAACGATCCGAGTTTCGGCGATGGGAGCAATCACGCTCGAACTATGGCATGCGCGCGCACGGCCATTCAGGCTGCACTACTGAAAGAACGCGCCCCCGAAAATTCATCGGCGCGGAAAGAGACACAGATGTGTTTTGACATGCAGGTTCGGATTGCCGCAGCGATGTCCGGCGTAGTCCACCTGTTCGCCAGGCGCCAGATCCGTCGGCGGCGTCGCCTTATGCGCAGTCGACGGCGTGTTGCTCGCAACGACCGGCTTGCTGGCAGTCTGGGCGCATCCGGCGAAGCTCGCGACAACGGAGGCCGCCATAAGAAAACTCAATAAATTGCGCATTTCTCACCTGAAAGTTGACGGGACCTTTTTCCCTCAGGTCGACGGGCCGGGTGGAGCGCGAGGTTTGGCCATCGACGCGATGGCAAAGGTAATAGCCAGCACGGCGCCTGAGAGAGCGATGCCCGTGGTCGAGTGACCACAGCGACATCGAGCGGACATCTTGCTCCGCAGTCCTCAACGCAAACATGACGCGAACATTACAAGACGCTCATGCGTGGCGGATCGCAATCCATTGCTTCCCGGGTACGCGTGAAACATGACTGTTTTGTCATCTTGCGATCACCGTAGCGCACCGTCCGCTATGCAAAGTAAAGCCACCTGCCACACGGCAGATTTGACTTAAGGAGGCAACTATGAGGATCGCAAGACTTTCTGTTTTCTTCGTCGCGACATCAATGTCAGCGTTGACATTTGCGCAGACTGCGCCGTCGCAGGGAAAAACACGCGCGGAGGTCGTCCAGGCCCTGGTACAGGCGCAACACGAAGGAACGGTGCCAGCGAACAAGCACAACTATCCGCCGAGCGCCGACCTCGTCGCGCGCAACAAGGAACTGCATACGCTGTCCGTGCATGCCGGTGAGAGCGGTCACGAGCTCGATGCCCACGATAGCCGGTTGGCTTCGCGCTAGTCGAACGGCAGGGCAACGCACGGACTCTTCACACGCCGTCGCGCAAAGCCATAGAAGGGCCGATCATGCTGTGCAGCAGTATCCGGCCTGCTACGGACGCGGTACCTGACCTTTTTATCATCAAGTGATCACGGTGAGGCGTCGTCCGCCGCTCAAACCTGGGCGTGACGTGCCAACCGGTAGTCGTCACCAAGGAGATTCAAATGAACGCTGTAAAGCTCTCTGCACTTTTCGTAGCTGCAACGTTGTCTGCTGGCGCCGTCTCCCAGGCGGCACAGGCGCAAGCCAGGACCCGCGAGCAGGTACAACAGGAACTGATTCAGGCACGACATGATGGCATGATGCCGCTCAGCAAAACGAAATACCCACCGACGGCCGATCTGATCGCACGGAACAGGGAAGTCCATGCTGCGACGATGCACCGGGGAGAGGGCTCCCCCGCAGCAGACCATCATGACAGCATCGCGGCCCGCTAATACGCGACCGCCGGAACGGCAACGCCATTCCGGCGGGTATTCCAGATCCGGCCGAAGGTCATTCGACGCTGCCAGGCGTTGCCGCAATCGGCGACGTGTCAGACAGTCCTTCGTGGAAAGCGCAGCCAGAACGTCGTCCGGACGTGAGGCTCGCTTTCGACGCCACACTCCCCAGCGTGGTTCTGCATGATCGACCTCACGATCGCAAGGCCCAGCCCTGTGCCGGATGCCGAATTGTGTCGCGCCGGATCGACCCGGTAGAAGCGCTCAAAGATGCGCTCGCGGTGCTGTTCACCGATCCCCGGTCCCAGATCGGAGACGGTTATCGTGGTCGCCTCATCGGTCTGCGTGCATTCAACGATGATTTTCGAGTTGCGTGGCGCATGAGACAGTGCATTGGTGATCAGGTTACTAAGCGCTCTCTGGTAAAGAAGCAGATCTGCTTCAACCGTTCCTCGGCCACGCACCTCGATAGCGACCATCGCATCTTCGGCCATCGGCTCGTAGTAACCGGCTACGCGTCCGGCTTCCTGAACAGCGTCCAGCGAACGCACCGTCAGATGGCTCTTTGCGCTATCTGAGCGGGCAAGAAAGAGCATGTCTTCGATCATGCGCGAAAGACGCTGGTACTCGTCGATGCTCGACTCGATCACGCTCCGGTATTCGGCCGCGGTGCGCGGCTTCGACAGGGCGACCTGTGCCTCTGCGAGAAGGTTGGTCAGCGGGGTCCGCATGTCATGCGCCAGATTTGACGAGAACTGACTGAGGCGGGTGAATGAATCGTCGAGCCGCGCGAGCATGCCGTTAAATGCGTGACCCAGTTCCTTCAGTTCGCCCGCCGTGTCCAGCTCAGGCAGTGGATGTGCAAGACGGCTTGTCGACATCTCCTCGGCGCGAGCGACGAGCCGGCGCAGTGGACTCAGCCCCAGCATGGCGATGCCATATGCGAGGCCCGCAGCCAGCATCACGCCAAGCACCTCGATCAGTACGATTGTGTAGGCATAGGCCCTGAGCAGCGCCCGGTCATTGGCCCCATCGTACTGCACGACGACCCGGACAGAAGGGCCAGTGGGGCCATCGAGCGCAACGGTCGTCGCGAGATAGCGAAGCGTCGATTTTGCAGGCATGAAGCCTGACTGTGTATGCGCCATCCGATCCGCGAGCGTCGGCGCGTACGGCACAAATCCTGGTGTGCCGAGCAGCCGGCTACCCGCAGTGTCGAAGATCGCGAGTTCCAGGTTCGGGTGACCGTGTAACTGGTCAACCCACATCTCCGCATTCCGGGCAATGTCGGCGGTAGCCTGGACTTCGGTCAGATGAGCCTGCAACGCGGAAAGCGTGACCGACATTTCCTGGGACGCACCGCTCTCGATCCGGTTGCGCAGCGTTCCATACAGAGCCAGCCCGCTAAGCGCAAGAATGACTGACGTAGATACGACGATCAGTACGGTCAGGCGCAGGCGAAGCGTGCCGGGCAAAACGCGTTTCATCATTGATTGCCAGCGCTCCTTACTTCGAGCACATACCCCATGCCCCTTACCGTATGAACCAGCTTCGGCTCGTACGCGTCGTCAATCTTGGAGCGTAGTCGCCGTATCGCCGCGTCCACGACGTTCGTGTCGCTACTGAAGTTCATGTCCCAAATCTGGGATGCTATCGTCGCACGAGGCAGGATTTCGCCTTCACGGCGCATGAGCAGCCACAACAGCGCGAACTCCTTGGCCGTTAGCAGGATCGTATCGCCCTGACGCGTTGCCTTGCGTCGTGTGAGATCCAGTTCAAGGTCGGCCACCTTGAGCGTCGTTGATTCTTTCGGTTGTCCGCGGCGCAGGATGGAGCGCACGCGCGCAACCAGTTCAACGAAATCGAACGGTTTGGCAAGATAGTCGTCCGCACCCAGTTCCAGTCCTTTTACACGGTCACCGACATCGTCCCGTGCGGTCAGGAACAGCACCGGCGTCGAACGGCTGCGGCGAAGATTCTCGATGACCGTCCATCCATCCTTACCGGGCAGCATGACGTCCAGGATAATGAGGTCATAGTCCTCGGTCGTCGCCTGATGTAGCCCGGTCACACCATCTTCGACCCAATCGACGACGTACCCCGCCTCTGTCAGCCCCTTGCGCAGGTAGGTACCTGTCTTGGGCTCGTCTTCCACTATTAAAATTCGCATCCCGTATCACCTTGAAGAGTTGCCAAAGCGGCGCAGCACGGCTCCAGGCGCCCACTTTGAGAGTCTTGCGCTGATGACTGAGCGCAGCGACACCGAATGGGAGACCCGATACAGCACTGGTAGTACCAGCAGCGTGAGTGCTGTCGAGGATAGAATGCCACCGATTACGACGGTCGCAAGCGGGCGCTGAACCTCGGCGCCGGTGCCAGTCGCAAACGCCATGGGCAAAAAACCCAGCGAAGCAACGAGCGCTGTCATCAGCACGGGACGAAGTCGGGTCAACGCACCGTCGCGCACTGCGGCATTCAACTCAACCCCTTCGTCGCGAAGGTTGCGGATGAAAGAGATCATCACAAGGCCGTTCAGCACGGCGACACCCGATAGCGCAATAAACCCGACCGCCGCCGTGATGGAAAGCGGGATACCCCGCATCCACAACGATACGACGCCTCCGCTCAGCGCGAAGGGGATACCGGTAAAGACCAGCAGACCATCCTTGACGTTGTTGAACATCACAAAGAGCAGAACGAACACCATCAGCAAGGCTACCGGCACAACGATCTTCAAACGTTCGCTCGCGCTTTGTAGCTGTTCGAACTGGCCGCCCCATGACAGCCAGTAGCCTGAAGGCACCTGTACATCCTGACGAAGCTGATCCCTAGCATCCGCCACGAACGATCCTACATCACGACCGCGAACGTTCGCGCTAACTACCACCCGGCGCTTGCCGTCTTCCCGGCTGATCTGGTTGGGTCCCGGGGCGACATCAACGGTGGCCAGTTCCGCGAGCGGCACGTAGGGCGCCTGCACGACCGGGCCACTCGCACCTGTTGCTGCGGAGAACGGCAGCGCGATCGGCAACCGCTTGATGGCTTCGATGTCCGAACGCAATTCGTCCGGTAAGCGCACCACAATGTCAAAGCGTCGGTCACCCTGGAACAGGGTACCAGCCTTCTGTCCGCCTACCGCCGCCGCGACCGTATCCTGTACGTCACCGACGCTCACCCCATAGCGGGCGAGCTTTTCGCGATCAAGATTGATCGTCAGCACCGGCAGCCCCGTGGTCTGCTCGACTTTCACCTCCGACGCACCTGGCACCTTCTGGAGGGCTGCAGCAATCTGGTTTCCCGTATCGTTCAGGACGGTCATGTCGTCGCCGAAGATCTTGACCGCAACATCACTGCGCACGCCGGAAATCAATTCGTTGAACCGCAACTGGATCGGCTGGGAGAATTCGTAGGCGTTGCCCGGCAGTTCCGCAAGCGCAGTCTCGATCTCCCGGATCAGTTCATCGCGCGACTTCTCCGGATTTGGCCACTGTTCGACCGGCTTGAGCATGATGTAGCCGTCCGACAGATTCGGCGGCATCGGGTCTGCCGCGATCTCCGCCGTGCCGGTACGCGCGAATACGCGGCCTATCTCGGGGAATCGCTGTTTCAGGGTCTTCTCGATCGACTGCTGCATGGCGACCGACTGCGAGAGGCTGGTTCCCGGAATTCGCAGGGCGGACACGGCAAGGTCGCCTTCGTTAAGGTTCGGAATGAATTCGCTCCCCAGCCGGGTAGCCATCAGCATCGTGACAGCCACGATGCTGATGGCTCCGGTCAGAACCCGCTTCGGTCGTGTCATGAACGCGCCGAGCACCGGTTCATACAGGCGTTTAGCCCAGACCATAAGCCGGTTCTCTTTTTCCTCGACGCGTTCTCCGATGAAAAGTGCGACCGCCGCAGGAATAAAGGTGACCGTCAACACCATTGCCGCAGCAAGTGCCATGACGACCGTGATCGCCATCGGGTGAAACATCTTGCCTTCGACGCCCGTCAACGCAAAGATCGGCAGGTAAACCACCATGATGATGAGCTGGCCGAAGATCAGTGCCCGTCTCGCCTCCTGCGAGGCAGCAAATACCCCGGCAAACCGTTCGTCGCGTGTCAAAGGCCTGCCCGCGGTTGCCTGTGCGTGCGATAGACGTCTGATACAGTTTTCGACGATCACGACCGCACCGTCGACGATGATACCGAAGTCCAGCGCCCCGAGACTCATGAGGTTCGCGCTGACCTTGGCATTTACCATCCCAGTGAACGTCATCAACATGGACAGGGGGATCACCAGTGCGGTAATGAGTGCGGCCCGGATATTTCCGAGAAAGAGGAAAAGCACGGCGATGACGAGCACCGCACCTTCGAACAGATTCTTCCTGACCGTCTGAACCGCCTTTTCCACCAGCACGGTACGGTCGTAAACAGGGACGGCGCGCACGCCGGGCGGCAGCGACCGGTTGACATCGTCCATCTTCGCCGATACCGCTTTGGCTACGGTGCGGCTGTTCTCGCCCATCAGCATGAACACCGTGCCCAGCACCACCTCTTCGCCGTTGGCCGTGGCGGCGCCCGTGCGCAATTCCCGGCCGATGTCGACCTGGCCAACATCCTTCATGCGCACAGGAACGCCGCCAACATTTGTCAGTACAACGTTGGCGATGTCGTCGACCGAGCGCGCCTGACCCGGCACCCGCACGAGATATTGCTCGCCACGCTTCTCGATGTACCCTGCTCCGACATTGTCGTTGTTCCGTTCGAGAGCGCGAACCACATTGGCGAGCGTCAGGCCGTACGACATCAATTTTGTCGGATTCGGTGCAACGCGAAACTCCTTCACGAAGCCGCCTATCGAGTTGACTTCGGTGACGCCTGGCACATTGCGCAGCTGCGGCTTGATCACCCAGTCCTGCAACTCGCGAAGATCGACGGGCGTGTAGGGTTTGCCATCCGGCTTGCGCGCGGTGGAATCAGCCTCCACCGTCCAGAGAAATATCTCCCCGAGCCCGGTCGAGGTCGGCCCCATGGCTGGCATGGCGCCCGGCGGCAACTTGTCCTTCGCCTCCTGAATCCGCTCGTTGACCAGCTGGCGCGCAAAGTAGATGTCGGTGCCATCCTTGAAGATGACCGTTACCTGAGACAGCCCGTAGCGCGAGATCGAGCGCGTCTGCTGGAGATCAGGAAGACCGGCCATCGCGGTCTCGACCGGATAGGTAATCCGCTGCTCCGCCTCGAGCGGCGAATAGCCAGGCGCAGCCGTATTGATCTGGACCTGGACATTAGTGATATCGGGCACTGCGTCGATGGGCAGCTTCTGGTAGCTGTAGACACCCAGCGCCGCGACTGCGGCGATCGCAAGCATTACCAGCCAGCGATGCGCAATCGCGAAGCGAATCAAGCGCTCAAACATTGGGAGAATCCTTTAAGGCCGGGGAGATTGTGTGCGCGCCCGTGGTCAGGGGCGCAATGAATCGCATCGACGGGATCAGTCCTCCCCGGCGCTGCCCTTGCCGAGTTCGGCCTTAAGCACAAAACTGTTCGCCGCGACGTACTGCTGGCCAGGCGTCAACCCGCTCACGATTTCGACGACCTGACTGTCCCGTCGGCCTGTCTGGATCGTCTGGGCAACGAAGCCCTTAGGTGACTGGACGAAAACGGCCTGCGAACCGTCGATGTCCTGCAGCGCATCGCTTTTCACCGCAACTGGAACGTCCTGTCTGCCTGCGTCGACGGCGACATTGACGAACATGCCTGGCCGCCACGCACCGTCGGGGTTCGGCAATACGACCCGGGCCGGCGCCGTACGCGTCTGTTCGCCGAGCAAAGAGCCGACGTAGGCAATGGGGCCGCTGGACTTCGATTCGAATGCCGCGGCGCTGACGGTCGCCTCCCGCCCCACGCGCACGTCATTCAGACGCTGGGCCGGGACTGCCATCTCGGCCCAGACAGAAGACAGGTCTGAGATGATGAGCACGTTCGCGTCCGCGGCGATGGATTCGCCGGGCGTGACGTGCTTTTCAACAATGGTGCCCGCGAACGGCGCCCGCAGTTCATACAGGTTGAGCGCGGCCGCCGAGGGCGGCGCATTGAGCGCCGCCAGTTTTTGCCGGGCGTTCTGCGTCGCGATCTCCGCTTCGCGCAATTGCACCTGCGCCTGCAGGTAATCCTGTTCGGCAGAAATGCGCTCCAGCCACAGCGTCTTCTCCCGCTCGTACGATGTCCGTGCTGCAGACAGACGACGCTCAGCGCTCAGCAGTTCGCTGCGCCGATCCGCCAGATCGGTACTCGCAATAACGGCCAGCAGTTGGCCTTTCTCGACGCGTTGACCGACCGATACCGTTACCCGTTCGGCGATGCCGGCCACCCGGGGGACGACGTGTGCAGTACGGTCCTCGTTAAATTTTATTTCTCCAGGTAGCTGGAAGCTCGTCACCACCTGGGCAGGCCCGACACTGGCGATACCGATCTCAGCCGCCTTCACCTGCTCCGCACTCAGTGCAATCGCGCCATCTGTCCGCGAAAATCTGAATTCCGCAACGCGTCCGTCCACTTTGAGATTGATTGACGCGTCAAACACGTGCGGCTTCGGGATTGGCTGCGTCGTGGTGAACTTCGCTCCCGCAACGGAGAACTGCAACTCCCGACGCGAACCGTCGTAGCGGGTGAGTGCGCCGGACACAGACACGTCCCCTTGCGCGGGCTTTCCGTCGACTAAGGGATAGACCACGAAACGTGCATCGCCGGGTTTCTCGGAGAGCACGATCTCCACCGCGACCCGGCCGCTGGTGAGTACCGTGCCGCCGTGCTGGCCGGCGGTGGTGCCTGAGGCCGGCGACGTCGCGGCAGCGCCTGATGCGATTGCACGCGTCAACGGTTCCCGCGTCAAGGCGAACGCGCCCAGCGCGACGGTCAGCACGCCGATGGTGGCCGCCGAGGCGATAATCAGTTTTTTGCGCGGCATGGGGAGTCCTTCAAGGTAAATTGGCCGTTGTGCGGAGATCACTGCGCAATGGCGAGCCACTCAGACGGCTGAGGTCTGCGTACGCCCGATGCGCATCCGTGAGCGCCTGAACGTATTGCGACTGGCCCTGAAACAGCGTGCGTTGCGCATCCAGAACATCGAGGAAGCTGAATTTGCCCAACTGGTAGCCGCGCGACATGGCGTCGAGCGATTCACGGGCCGCAGGCAGGACGTCCGCCTTCAGCCGGCGCGCTTCCTGGGTAGAGTTCTCGTAATTTGCGTAGGTCTGCGTCAGTTCGAGCTGCAGACGGGCCCGTTCACCGTCGAAATCAGCATCTGCCTTCGCCGCTTTATGGACCGCCTCGAGAATCGCGCCTTTGTTGGTATCAAAGACTGGCAGAGGGATGGATACACCGACGACAGCCTGGTTATCAGGTCTTCCGCCCGTAATGACACGCTTCATCCCGGCGCTGAAGGTGACATCGGGGACTCGTTTTGCTTTTTCCACGGACACAAGCGCGTTTGATCGAAGCATCTCGGCCCGCGCAGCACGGGCAACCGGTGAGGTATCAAGTCGCTGCAGAAATTGAGATAGCGGTTCTGCCTCAGGAATATCGTCCAGGTTTCCTGTCGCGACACGATCACGCGCAGCAGCGCTTCCGGTCACGTTCACCAGCTTTTCCAGCGCGGTCGTGACGCGCGTTCTCGCGCCCGCAAGTGCGATCTGGACGCCGGTGGCGGCTACACGCGCTTTTGTCGCTTCGACAGGCGACACCTTGCCGGCGCGGGCACGCTTGTCCGCCATGTCAGCGGAGCGCGCGGCAATGTCTGCCGACTCTTCGGCGACTTTCAACTGACGTTGCGCAGCGAGCAGGCCATAAAACGCGTCGGCCACATCCGCTCGCAACGCTGCTGCACGACCGTCCAGGGACGCGAGCGCGATTTCGCGACCGTACGATGCGACATCGAGCCGCGTTCGGCGCTTTCCGCCAAGTTCGATCGTCTGATTGACCAGCACGGTCGTCGTCCGCTCCTGCCCTCCAAATCCTTCCTGAAGGAACGAGATGCTCGGATTGGGCCGCGCTCCAGCCTGAATGAATGTGCCGACTGACGCGTCCGCATCGGACCTCGCGGCTCGCAGTAGCGGGTTGCTTTCCGCCGCAATGCCGAGTGCGTCCTCGAGCGACAGCGGCCCGGCAGCGTTCCCGGTCGGAGTGAGCGCGTTGATGGCCGGAGCAGGAGCGGGGACGGGTGTACCGTCATCGGCAGTCGGCGACGGCTGTGCCCGTGCTGAGATTGCTGCTGCGACCAGCAGCGATAAGGCGAATGTGCGCTTGAACATGGACGATCGCGTAGTGAATAGACACGAGCGATGCTACGTTCCTGCTGCAGTGCAAAGATGAGCTGAAGATGATATTTCTGTCATGTTCGCCCCCCAAAGACGATCACCGACTCCGGCCAGGCAACGTGACGCATTCGTCATGTCCGCGTCATCGTCACGCACCGTCCTGTTCCTAGCATGAGATTTCCGAATCGGATACGTTCGCATGCGCACGCCTGCTCACCGCTCTTTTCTGCTGCAGCGGCGACCGGTGCCAACCTGCGCAAGGCGGCATGGAGATCCGCCCTGCACATAAGAGAGGCAGGCGCGGCGTCGTGGTCCGGTCTTCATGTGAAAAAAGGAGGTGGGGATGAAAACAGCATCGGGACTGGCCATCGCTGCAACGATGTTCGTTTCGAGCGGCGTGATAGCCGGCCAGCTGTCGGCGTTGGTACTGAAGCCGATAACCAGTAGCGCTTCTGACGAGGTCAGGATTGAACGCACTGCCTGCCAGTTCGCCCGGACAGACCAGGGATCGCGCAGCGCGCAATTCAATACTGGAATCTGCGGGATTCAGGGCGGTGCATTGACCCTCGTGCTTCTGGACGATCAGCTTCGACCAGTCGGGGCAGAGAGGCGTTTTGAGCTGCGTGACATCCGTTCAGTGTCACTGCAATCCCGGTTACTCAAGGAACAACTGCAGTTACCTGTCGGAGACTCCGTCATCGCGCTCAACATTCTTTCTGACGATGGGCAGCGCAAATCCCGTGAACGGGCTCTCGTATTCTTCTCGGCACTTCGCGAGGCAGGCGTCAGGCCGGCCAACGGATACCGCATGGTCGACGAGTACCCGACGGGTGCAAGCACCCGGTAGGCGCAATCGCGCGACGAGGAAACTCTGGCCGCTGCGCTCACTTGCCTTGAACGATCCCCGGTCAACCACGGCATTCCCTTCACAGCGGCCATGTGCCCAAGCTGGTCCGGATCGGCGGCCAAGGGCGTGGCCGGCGGCAACGTCCTCAGGATGACGGATCCCATAGAGCTCCTTGTTCCTGCGGATGGTTTCGGCACCAGGCGGGTTGTCATGCCGCCTGTACGGTAGCAATCCGTCCGGTCGCGCCTGGACCACCTCGTCACGAACCTGTTCACGTGTCTTGCCAGCAGACTGCTTGCGCTATTTGCCCGGACTGTCAGGCATGCCGTGCGCCGACGCGGAACCTGCCGCTACGAGCATTGCTGTGGCTGCTACAAGTATTGGCCGCTTCATGTTGCTGCGCCCAAACTGGGTTCGCCGGTACGGCGGATACCGTAGCCTGGCAAAAAGACGGTGCGCAAAGATGATCGCTGGATGACAAAGCCGTCAGAAATAGCCCTCAGGTTGTCTTGACGGACGCCTCGATGACGAAAAACACGACGAAGCCTACAAAAAACGCGGACGTTGCAAGCGGCGTTTCCGCTACCTCGTGCGCTTCAACCAGAAGCTCTTCAGTGACCAGGTAGAGAAGTGCTACTGTTCCAAGCCCGAGCAGGGCCGCATAGATCGTTGCGGGCAGTTCCGCAAATGCTGCATGCCCTCCGATGGCCGCCAGACTCAGCAGCGCTGCCAGCATTACCGGAATCGCCATGGAGAGCGTCCGGCCCACCCGCGCCGCATTCAATGCAGCACTGACAGACAGCGCGAGAAAGAGCACTTCAAGCGTCAGTGCGATGGTCAGAATCAGGCCCGTCTCTTCTCCGGCGGAGAACGCTATGCCAAGGACAAGCCCGTCGATCACAAGGTCAATGGCGGTCACGATGACCAGTCCCGTTGGCAACCGCGCGTTCTCGAAACGCGCCTCCAGCGTCTCCGAGAGTTTTCGGATGCCCAGCATCAGGATCAGCCCCAGCACGAAGCCAATTACCACGGGCGTGATCGCGTGCGTCCGGTCCTGTGGCAGGAGCTCAAGCGCCGCCGCGGCAAATACGATTCCGCCTGTAAAGTGCTGAATAACACTCGATGTTTGTGGACCAGGGGCCCGCATTGATGCGGCTAACGACCCGACGCCAGCCGCGACAAGAGGTGGGACCGTAAACAGCGCCAGCTTCATGGACGGAGTCACAATATGGCTTCCGATCAATATTCAGCTTCGTTGGACCGACTCATCCCGCGATAGCGGAATGCAAGCAGCGCGACCCGCTGTCGACGATCAACGCGACACATATCCCGACGGTCGCAGTCGCACGCGCACCGGCAATCAGCCAACAGGATTGCCGCATTGGCTGCAGAACCTGGCTCCGGCGGGTACTGCGCCATTACACTTCCCGCACGAAGCCGGCACCAGCGACGTTGCGCACTGGCTGCAAAACCGGGCACCCTGGGCGTTCATCGCCTTGCATTGCGGACAGGCGACGCCCCCGCTCGCTTGCGGCGTCGGCGCGCTGCGTCCCCAGCCCTGGTCATCCTGACGCGGATAGCCATTGCCATGATCGTTTCTGTGTCCGTGACCCTGACCATACGAATTTCCATGCCCGCCACCATGACCACCCCGACTACCGTGATGGCCGCCAAGCATCTTTTCCCAGAATCCCATTTTCAGTTACTCCCGGTTCGTTGATTGGTCGGTGTACTGACGTTCACTTACGCAGCAGACGCAGACCGTTTCCGACGACGAGCAGACTTGCGCCAACGTCAGCAAATACCGCCATCCACATCGTCCCGAACCCGGCCAGCGTCAGGGCCAGAAAGACGACCTTGATTGCGAGCGCAAGCGTGATGTTCTGAACAAGGATCGAGCGCGTAGCCTTCGACAGGCGGATGAACGTCGGAATCTTGCGCAGATCGTCATCCATCAGCGCAACATCCGCTGTTTCGATTGCCGTATCCGTTCCCATGGCGCCCATCGCAAACCCGATGTCAGCCCTTGCAAGCGCAGGCGCGTCGTTGATGCCATCGCCTACCATCCCAACCATCGTGGAATTGGCCGACAGAGCCTCGACCGCGCGCAACTTGTCCTCGGGCAACTGATTTCCTTCGGCGCGGTCGATACCAACCTGTCTGGCGATCGCCTCCGCAGTATGGGGGTTGTCGCCAGTGAGCATCGCCGTGCGCACGCCAAGCTTGTGCAGCTCGGAGATCGCCTCCCGGCTGCTCTCCTTGACGGTGTCCGCGACTGCGAAAAGTGCGAGCACCTTTTCGGCATTCATCAACATCACGACCGTCTTGCCCTGACGCTCGAGCGCGCCGAGGCGGTCTTCGAGTTCGGGTGAACAGAGTCCCTGTTCTTCAACGAGACGATGATTGCCCAGCAGGTACGGGGTGCTATCGATGCTGCCGCTCACGCCACGGCCCGGAATCGCCTCGAAGCTGTTGACGGTCATCTGATTCACGCCGTCGGCATTTGCAGCGCTTGCGATCGCGAGAGAAACAGGGTGATCCGAGCGCCCCGCCAGACTTGCCGCGAGCGCGCGGACCCGGGTCGGTTCAATACCGTCGGCACGCAGTTCAAATTCGGTCTGCACCGGCTTGCCGTGAGTGATGGTGCCGGTCTTGTCGAGCGCGAGCCACGCGAGATTGCGACCCTGCTCAAGGTATGTACCGCCCTTGACCAGAATGCCGTGTCGGGCCGCTGCAGCAAGGCCACTGACAATTGTTACCGGTGTGGAAATAACAAGCGCGCAGGGGCACGCGATGACGAGCAGCACCAGCGCCTTGTAGATCCACTCAAACCACGTCCCGCCGAACGCCAGCGGCGGCACAACCGCTACAGCAAGTGCCGCAGCAAAGACTATCGGCGTATAGACACGGGCAAACTGGTCGACAAAGCGTTGCGTTGGCGCTTTGGCGCCCTGCGCCTCTTCCACCGCATGGATGATACGCGCCAACGTGGTGTTGTTCGCCGCCGCGCTCACCCGATACTCAAAGGAGCCGGATTGGTTGATCGTGCCGGCGAATACGGGGTCGCCTTCAGCCTTCTCCACAGGCAGGCTTTCGCCCGTGATGGGGGCCTGGTTGATCGTGGACCGGCCGGTTGTGATCTCACCATCGAGACCAATGCGCTCGCCGGGTTTAACGCGAACAACCGTGCCCACCGTGACTCCACTGGCGTTCACCTCTGCCCAGGAACCGTCGGGTTGCCTGACGGTTGCCGTCTCCGGCGCGAGGCGCATGAGTCCCTGAATTGCGTTGCGTGCGCGGTCCAGCGACTTCGCTTCGATGAGCTCGGCAATCGTGAACAGGACCATGACCATCGCCGCTTCTGGCCACTGACGCAGCAACAATGCCCCGGTCACGGCAATGCTCATCAGCGCATTGATATTGAGGTTGCCATTGCGGATTGCGATCCAGCCCTTCCTGTACGTCGTCAAACCGCAGGCGATCACCGCCAGCAGCGCAAGTGCTGCGGTGAGCCAGGCAGGTTGGCCGAGCCAGCTGCTTGCTTCGGACGCAACTGCCGCGACACCCGCGAGGGCCAGCGGCCACCACGGCTTCCTGATCGGCTCCGAAGGGGCAGCAAGTTGCCCGTCTGCCTGCGGGACTTCGGGCGTGAAACCCAGCGTCCGGATCGCGCTCAGTACCGCCTCGAGCGACTCCGGCGCATGAATGACCGTGAGGATGCGCTGCATCAGGTTGAAATCGAGGCCCTTCACGCCCGGCATTCCTGCCAGCTTCTTGCGGATCAACGCTTCTTCGGTCGGGCAGTCCATCTGCAGAATGCGAATCTGGGTTCGAACGCCACCTTCGACTACCGTCGGGCCGGCCAGCACGCTGAGCGAGGTCGCCGCACGCGTACAGCAACTGTCGGCACCCGGGTGGGCATGCTTATGGTCGTGTTTGTCCCCATGGCCGTGGGCGTGAGCGCCGTGATCGTGACTGCGCCCATTGTCGTGACTGTGTTCACGTTTCAGACCGGGCGCCGCGTGGTCGTGCGCGCAGCACCCGCTGTCTCCCCGAGCCGGCGCGCTGAGCGCGGTCGCGACGGGCGTACAGCAGTTATCAACGCCCGCAGCGGCATGCTCATGGTCGTGTTTATCCTCATGGCCGTGCACGTGAGCGCCAGTATCGTGACTGTGCGCATTGTCGTGACCGTGTTCATGTTTCGGACCGTGCGCCGCGTGGTCGTGCGCACAGCACCCGCCGTCTTTTCGGGCCGGCCCGCTGAGCGCGGTCGCCACGGACGTAGGGCTGTCATCGGCGCAGGACTGCGCATGATCATGTTTGTCCCGATGATCGTCCGCGTGAGCACTGTGATCGTGGTTGCGTGCCGCGTCGTGCTCGTGTTCCTCAGCGTGTGCAGCGTGACGATGCCCGTGCGCGCAACACTGGTCGTCTTCCTGATCGTGAGCAGCCACGGCGGCGCTGCCGACGCGGGCATGTTTGCGGTCGATTTCGGACTTATTTTCAGGCATAGCGGACCCCTTCCTTGGTTTACACCTAGTAAACACCTTGGAGTGGCTTCAAGGTCAAGAGGAAATGGGGCAATAGATGAAAATCGTCGAATTGGTTCGACCGGTTGTAGTCCGAGGCCATCCCGAGTTTATGGAAAGAGCAACCGGCTTCCTGGACGCCGACCAAACACAGCCTGGTGCCGCAACAGCAATGCGCGTCAGGCCCGACGGCAACATTTTGTGAGGAATTCCGCGCGGCAGATGACGCACGGTGTCCGTGCCGCAGCGCGATGCAGCGGACGGCCCAGCGCCCGGCGTGTTGGCGTGCAGGCACTCGTGGACGCGCAATCGGGCACGTCGCGACACGGGTCATGGAATTGCTTCGGCTTGAGACGCCGATATCGATTTGAGAGAGCGTTGCGTGCTCGAACTTCCTGTCAAGGCGTTCAGCTTGCGCTAGCGCCCTTTCGCAAACAGAAGCGCCATTAAGCCATTAATGGCGCTGCTTACGGCAGCGACTGTTACCACGCTTCCACCAGCGCCAGCATAAAGTGTGATTCGAACTCAGACCGGTGACAAAACAGTTAATCGAGATCCGGGTCGATCAACTCGGGGTGCAACCGGACGTGCAACAGGACAAACCATCGCCGGGAGCAGGTCTGGGAAATGGAGACGAGTTGCGGTGGCAAACCTGCCAAAATCACCTTACGGTTCCTCGTTGCTTCCTCGAACGCATTCGCCGCGTCGACAATCACCCATCGCTGGGCTAGGGCGAGAGTAACGCATGCAAACACAGCGAACGGCATGGGCGGGACCTTCGTCCCTTCCAGACCGACCAGAATAGAAATGGTAAGCACGGTGATTTCAGTGACGAGTAACCCGATCAGTAGCACGATCAGGCGCGCTTTGAACCGGATTTTGCTGGCAGCTTTCATCGTGCGTTAGATGCTCCGTGAGGTCTGAAGCACGAGCGCGACATGCGCAGCAATCCCTGCTCCATGGGCGGCCCGTTCGTAGGACATGCTGGATTCCCAGCGTGACTTGTGGTGTAGTAGACACCTTGGAGTCACTCCAAGGTCAAGTTTTCCGCAGGAGAAGATATGAAAATTGGCGAATTGGCGAAAGCGGCCGGCTGCACGACCGATACGATCCGTTTTTACGAAAAGGAAGGGCTCCTGCCTGAGGCGGATCGCACCGAGGCGAATTATCGGAATTACCGCGAGGCCCATATCGACCGGCTACGCTTCATCCGGAACTGCCGGGCGCTGGACATGGCCCACGAGGAAATTCGCACCTTACTGGACGCGGCCGACGGCCCCGCCAACGGATGCGGGACAATCAATTCGCTGGTGGATGAACACCTCGGGCATGTCAATGCGCGCATCCATGAACTGATACAGCTGAAAACCCAGCTTACCGCGCTGCGGGCGCGATGCCCGGCCGAACGGCCCGTCGAGGACTGCGGCATCATGCATGGCCTCGTCGAGATGGAAGCGGGAAACCTGAGGTCCAGGCCGTCACACGTCGGTTGAGCGACGTGCCGGTCCGCGCAAGCGATGGCAACGTGCCATCGCGCGTTCCGGCAGAACGGGAGCCACCATGCCTCATGTCGACCAACACAGCCACGACGACCATGACCATGGCGCCGGTGGCCACCACCACCCGGCTCCGCCTGCAGGTTTTGATGGCGCTTTCGCGATCGGCTCGGCGCTCAACGCCGGGTTTGTCGTGGCGGAGGTCATCTTCGGTCTGACGGCGCATTCTGTCGCGCTATTGGCGGACGCTGCGCACAACCTCGGGGACGTGCTGGGTCTGTTGCTGGCATGGTGGGCGATGTGGCTCGGCCGGCGTCATCCTACCCCTAGCCGCACCTACGGCTATGGGCGCAGCTCCATCCTTGCCTCACTGACCAATGCCGTGGTGCTGCTGGTTGGGGTTGGCGGCATATCGGTCGAAGCGATCCGCCGTCTGACTGAAGGCCTCCCTGCGGGCGAGGTAGGCGGCAAAACCGTGATGATCGTGGCGGCCGCAGGTATCGTTGTCAATGGAGTCACCGCGTTAATGTTCGCCCATGGTCGCAAGGGAGACCTGAACGTGAAGGGCGCGTTCCTGCACATGGCGGCCGACGCAGCCGTGTCGGCGGGCGTTGTTATCTCCGGCCTAATCATTCTGATGACGGGCTGGTCCTGGCTCGACCCCGTTGTCAGCTTGATGATCGCGGCTTTAATCCTGGTTTCGACGTGGGGCCTGTTACGCGACAGTCTCAATCTGGCGCTCGACAAGGTCCCGGAAGGGGTCGACGTGGAGAAAGTGCGCGCCTTTCTCTCAACGCTACCCGGCGTGGAGGAAGTCCATGACCTTCACGTCTGGCCGCTGAGCACGACTGAAGTGGCTCTGACCGCGCACCTGGTTCGACCGAAAGCTGGCAGCGACGATGCCTTTCTGAACAGCGCTTGTGAGGAACTGAAGGAGCATTTCGGCATAGGTCACGCCACCTTCCAGATCGAGGACGGCGACCCGGCTCACCCATGTCAGCTTGCCCCCGCGCACGTTGTCTAGCGGCATAGGAGCAAGAGCATGAGGACGGACAGCGCTCAGTCGTAGAACGCATTGAAGATGTCAACGTTGCGCCGATAGACTTGTCAATTCGACGCGCGGGCAATCTGGAGTGGCAGAACTAATGCGCTCTCCGCGAGCACGAGCACGTCGCGAGGGCGACCGCCGCGATCCCGAGTGTGGCGCGCTCGACCAGTTGCTGCAGAAAGGCGGGCGCGCTTTTCGCTCCCTGCCGACCGTCGCCGGCACTGCCGGGGGCCGGCGCAAGGTCAGCGCGATCGCGAGCCCTTGAAGCCACGCCGTTCACAATCCGCAATCAATGCGTTAAGCACTGCGACCGGCATAGCCGTGCGCAAGACTGGTTCGAGAGTCGGCAGGCTGCGATCCACCACGTCCGTCACCTGCGCAATCGTCTCGCCGTTCAGGCACGCGACAAACTGCGCTTGGGACTGTCGGAAAAGAAGGCGGTCTGTATCCAGCACACCTGCCACATAAGACTGCCGCTCGTTGACCGGCAACTTGGGGTACAGGTCGGGCGAGATTGCCTGCACCCGTGGACTCAGTTCAGGCGGCGTCTGCGCGAACGATGCGGCCACAAAGATGAGGGCCGCGAGGCCCGGGACTGCTGACATCAGTTGCATGGGTGGACTTTGGTGATGATCCAGTCCGACATAACGGCACAGCGGTCCGTGGCCTTGAGTCCTGTTTTCGGGCGCCCTGGTTTAGGGCGCGGCAACAACTTTCATAAAAAATCCACCCTTTTCCACCCCGACAGAAAATCGCTACATCTGATAACTGGAGTATCACGGTAGCGTTTTCGCGCCTGCGCCAGACGAGGGCGCGTGTGACCTCCCCATCCCGAATGCCTGACTCAAGCTTCTCCCGCCAGCGCCCTGAATCCGCCCGCGTCAAGCCATTCCTGTTCTGTTGACGCAATCCTGGGCGATGCCGTCTGACGCCGAAGCCTAGAGCGCGTCGGCCCATGTCGTAGCGATTGATACGTTTTGCATTCTGATCAATACAAACCGGCAGGCGTGCGTGGTGAACACCGTCCGCCAGATGGAAAACGCGTTGCCAAAACGCGTCTGTTCAAAAGTGGCCCCATTTTTCGTGAAACATTCCGGTCCGAATTGCTGCAATGCCCTGCCAGGTACGGATTTCCGTCCGCCCCCCTTTAACTTCCGAGTGTTTCACGGTCGGGCATCCGGAGCAGATCTTCGTCATGCCGCAGCCAGTGCGTCGCCGACCGGCGCGGCTGGCGGCCACCTCACGCACGCCTCCACGGAATGGCGGCCGGTTGCGGGCCGTCGTGCCCATCCTGGCCGGCGTGTCCGGTGCCCTGACCTCGCGGTTGTGCGACGGCTGGCCGCCGTAAGCAGGAGTGCGCTGCGTCAGCACATCCGGACATTACCGCCATAATGTCTGCTAACTTGTATGGGGGTTTATACAGCCCTCACTCAAATTAATCGAGGGTTTACCCTTATATTTCGCAGCATCCATGGCCACCGTTCACCGCGGCTTCGACGGCGTGCGCATCGAAGGCACGCAGTATTCCGTCTGGGTTCACCCACTCAGCGAGTGGCGTGAACCGGGCGACGCCACGCTTTCGATCGGCGTCGACGCGAAGTCACCGGCGTGGGACGACTGGGCACGCCTGACGCACGATGTGCCCCATTACTTCGCGGCCAGCGACGTCGATCTGGCCACCACTGCCGCCGGCGACGAGCTGCGCTGCCTGCGTGCCAGTTCCGCCGACACGCCCGCTTACCGGCCGGGCTTCGTCCTCACGCTGGAACCCGGCATGCGCGTCTTCCTCGAAACCGAGCTGCCGCGTGTCGAACAGGTCACGCATGTCGCCGCGACCCTGCGGGCGGCCGTCGAACCACACTTGGGCCGCACCCTCGCGCAGTACGCGAGCACGACGGTGCAACCGCACGAGCGGTCCGCACTCGTGGCGGTCGCCTCGCGCGTGGTGCTGCTCGGCAATTCGCCGGCCGAGGCGATCGCCTACGCGGTGCTGCTGCACGACCACCGGTGGGCATTTTCCGACGCTTGGGACGACCCGCAGTACGCCGAACTCGGCGCCGCGTTGCGCCGGCCGGAGGTGCTCGCGTTGCTGGCTGAATCCGCCACTGCATCGGCCAGCCACGCGGTATGAGCGTCCCGCCCTCCCCGCAACCGTCGGCTGGCATGCTCCGGGCACTGCTCAACGCGCTCGTGGACCAGCTGCCGGCCGGGCCGGTGTACGCGTCGACCGGTGCCAGCCAGCTGCCCGGCTGGAAACCGGTGCCGGCAGACTGCCACGGCAACGCCGATCGCTGGGTGGCGGCGCACCCGGGCGATGTGGCCGTGCGCGGCTGGCTGCATGAGCCGTTCGCGGACCTGCCCCACCGGTTCGTCGCACATTCGCTGGTGTGCACCGCGGCCGGCGCGCTCATCGACGTGACGCTGTCCGCGCGCCCGCAGTCGCTCCGGTTTCTGGAACATCCGGGGTCAGACGCTGATTTTTTCTCATTCCTCCGCTGCCCTCGGCCCTTCCCCGTTCTGGCCCCCCCGGTCGCTGTCGTGGACGAATTCCTCATCGTCCCGCGCGATGATTCACCCAACGCAGAAGCCGCTACCGCGCCCTATGCCACGGGCTTTCCGGAGGACATGGCATGAGCGCGCGCGATACCTCGCCGATTCAGCGTGAAGGCGGCGGCGCTGGTGCGGTGACGTCGCCCGCGGCGGTGCCTGCGAATCGGCAGGAGAGCCCGGTCCTCCCGCCAGGCATGACCGACGAGGAGATCGTCGCCCGTTGGCTGACCGCCAAGGCAACCGGCCGCGGGCGGCTGGCCGCCACCACGCTGGCGCAGTACAGGATCGAGGCGGAGCGCCTCTTCTGGTACGCCCGGCAGACGGGCGTGCCGATTTCCGCGTGGACCCTGGACGACTTTGCCGGCTTCATCGCCTTCCTGCAAGCGCCGGCACCGTGGGCCATCCGCACGCGCGCCGTCCGGCGCGGTTCGCCGGACTGGCGGCCGTTCCTCGGGCCGCTCACTGACCGCTCGGCCGGCCAGACCCAGAAAATCGTCACGTCCCTGTTCGAGTGGCTGCGCGACGTCGGCTACCTGAAGATCATTCCCTCCGTGGGCCTGCCGACCGTCGGCCGGCGCACGCCAGGAAAGCAGGGCCGATTCGTCCCGCCCGACTTGTGCGCCCTGCTGTGCGAGGCAATCGACAGCCGCCCAGACGGCACCCGCCAAGGGCAACTGCTCAAGGCCCGCGACCGGTTTCTGGTGGAACTGTTTTCGCGCACGGGGCTGCGCACCACCGAAGCGGTGAAGTGCCGGATGCACAATGTCGAGATCCATCGGGTTCCCGGAGCGTTGCGCCGGGAGTTCCCGGACGCGCCGGAGTTCCAGTGGCTGCTTCATGTGGAGAGCGGCAAGGGTGGCAAGGAGCGCTGGGTGCCGTGCAACGAGGTCGCCCTGTCGCTGCAGGCGTACCGGCTCGCCTTCGGTCTGCCTCCCGTGCCGGCGCCGGACGACCCGCTGCCGCTGGTGCTCTCGGCCCGTCGTACCCGCTTTGGCCAGTGGAAAGGAATCCGGCACCGCCAGGCGATCTGGGACGTGGTCACCGGCCTGCGGGATGAAGCCATCGCGTATGCCCGTGCCGCCGGGCGCGACGTCGACGAACAGGAGCTGAAGCGGTTTGCCGGTGCCTCTACCCACTGGCTGCGGCATACCTATGCGAAAGGGCTGGCGGAGGCTCTCCGGCACGGGCTAGACGCCCGGTCGGCGCTCGACAACATGGGCCACGCCGATCAACGGACCTTCAACCAGTATGTCGACGACGAACCGCTGAAGCGCGCGCTGGTGACGCACCTGGCGCGCGCACGCGCGACACGCTAACAGTCGACATCTCACGGCTACCGAGCACCGCCGTGTCACGAAGGTCTTCTGGTCGGCGCGATCGGCACGGCGAACATTGCCGACACGTAGGGCTTCCACGTGGTCGGGTCATCGCTGCTCCGCCGCAACGCGGCGTTAGCTTCACGGCAGTCACGCACCGTCATAGACGCAGCGTCCCTCGCCGCTCCCGCGCCGGCGCTTACCCCTTTGCACCGAAAAGACGTTGCTCGCGCAACTCGCCGGTGCGGGTGCGAACCTTGATGGCCTCACGCTGCTGGCGCTCTGGCAGTTAGGCAGCCGCCCGCATAGTCAGTACCAGATGACTGAAATCGACGGTGTGTCGCAAGAGCGTCTTAAGGTAGTTGATCGGCACATCGGCCTGCTTGGGGTGCTGCCGTGACGTCGGCGGTGGCGGGAAGTAGGGAAGCCCAATCGCGAGGCCTCGTGAGCACGTAGAGACGAACTCGACACTATACGAATCACGGCAATCACGCCTGTCCGGTCAGCGGAGATCGAGGTCAGATCCGCGGGATATCATTACCTATGAAGAAAATGACCGGTCAAGCCGCTATTGCACCAACAGTCCTCGCCGCGGTCCCTGCCGACGCGTCCGCTTGATAAGCCCAGAGGCATCGGAGTCCCCCGACGATATGAGGTCTCGCGTCGGAGTTTCCCAGCGTCTTCGCTGGAGCCTCCAAGACGGGGGAAAGAGAAGTGTTCTAATTAGGACACTTTTCTACGCGCTTCCCGTGCTCGAGCAGCACGTCATGGCGGGCACCTAATCTAGATCTTTGCGGCTGCCCCGGGGCAGGGGCAGAAAAGTGTTCTAATTAGGACACTCTCTACGCGCTCGCGGAGTGGCGACTCGCGCTAACCTCCCGTGATTCGGTCACAAAAAAACCCGCCATTGGCGGGTTTCGATGCAGTCACTCGGACCGAATGGAGAACATCTTCCCTATGTGCTCCCGAAGCTCGCTTTCCTGCTCCTCGGTCACCACGCCCGCCTTAAATTTGAACGTCAACCCTTTGACGTCCTTTGTGATGCTGCCGGCTTGAACCTTCCCTGAAAAAATCTTCAAGATGCTTCGCCCACCGGCATCAGCTATCGACAGTCCGCGTGAGACTTGCGCGTTGATAGACGCAGCCACCTTAGTCTGGACGAGGTCTCCGGACACAACGAGGGGCCACAATTCCCTAACAGCTTTCAAGCCGGCCTCTCCTGTCTTCTTTAAAGCATTGACAATATCTTGAGCCGAGTTTGCCGCCAGCAACGAAGGATTCAGGTCAAGGTCACGCTTGATGAAGTCCGGTAAATCATCGAACGCCAAGAGCTTGTAGAGGTCAGCGCGCGTCACGCCCATGACTTCGGCGAGCCGGGTGCGCTTCGGAAACTCAGTCTCCGCACGACGAACCGCAATCGCAATCTCGTAGTCGGTCAGGCCGTCGCGAGTGACGTTTTCCATTAACGCCAACGCCGCCATATCCTGATCGGTGCATTCAATAACGACTGCCCGGATGTGGTCCAAGTTGAGCAGCTTGTGCGCACGCCACCGTCGCTCCCCTGCAACCAATTGGAATGAGTCGCCAACCCTGCGAACGGTCACAGCCTGCAACAAGCCCACCTCGGAAATCGCCCGAGCCAGTTCCGACAGTTTCGCCTCATTGAATTGGCGGCGGGGCTGCCACGGGTTAGGAGCGATGAGACTGACATCAATCGCTGTTGCTAACCCTTTCGACTCAAGCTCTTGAATCCGTAGCTGGGCTGCGGCCAGGGCACTCGTGATGCCCGGCATCGTCTGTGGACCGCGCGCCCCCTTCTCCTTTTTGCTGTCGCCCTTGAAATCGGCGGGCGTCGGCAGGTTGGCGGTCTTGGCCATTAGCTGCTCTCGGATATTGCTCATGCCGACTCCTTCCACGATTTGACAAACATGTCGTCCAGCCATTTAGCGTACTGAATCATCGGCTGCTTGACGCGCTGCAACGATTTTGCCGTCGAGTGGGTACTGACGACATCCAGTGCTGTCGACAGTGAAAGTGCGCCACCGCTCATTACCGAACTTGCTGGAATTTCAAAAGGGTCGAGCCATCGACCGTAGGCACTTTGTGCCCACTGCCGAACCACTGGCGCCGACGAGGTCTTCCCATAATCGACCTTGGACAACAGGATTGAAATGCACTCGTAGACCTTGTCCTCTTCGTAAGGAAGGAAGTCCTCCGCCACGTCCGAAAACAAACGCCAGAATGCCAGTGAGCTGATGAAGTCCAAGTTTTCGGGAATCATAGGCATGACCAGAGCATCCGCCGCGAGGAGCGCGTTCAGGTTCATGTACGACAGCGAGGGCGAGGTGTCTATCAGGATGTAATCATATTGCGCCCTCAGCGGCTCCAGCCCCTGACGCAAGACCGCCCAGAAACGATACCCCTGAATTGTCTTCTGACGTGCGGGAAGGAGGAACTCAGCCCCGTACAGAAACGTGTGGCCGGGGATGATGTCGAGACCGTCCCAGTACGTCGACTGAACCTTGGCGCTGAGGCCCCCCTCCACGTTCTGGTCGTAGATATACGGGAGGACGGTATCTTCACCAGACACTTCCTTCTCTGCGTACAGACCGCAAAGCTCGGACGCTGAAGCTTGCGGGTCGAGGTCGATGAGCAGCACCTTCCGGCCAAGGAGGGTCAACGCCTGTGCCAGGCAGACTGTCGTGGTGGTCTTCGCTGATCCGCCCTTGAGCTGAGCCGTGGTCAGGACTTTGCCCTTGAACTCGCCATCATTGTCGCCAAGCGGGGTCTGGTAGATGTCCGAGGCCATCTTTACCCACAAGCGCACCTCGGGCAGTGTGAATGTTCGGCTGCGGCCGTTACCGTTCAAGGTTCCCGTGGGGAGCCCGGAGTCACCCTTCGTCACCAAATACTGAATCTGCTGTCGAGTCAGATTGCACATCTCGGCCAGCTCGCTGATTGTGTAGAAGGGGGCGACTTTGCGCGGCCGCGGTGCGAGAATCAGCTCGCGGAGGTTGTCCGCGAAGGGTTCGAGACCGTCTGCAAAGTCCGCCACCTCCCGAAGCGTAACCTTCCTGTCTTCCATTGGTAGGGTGCCTACGTTAGCCATTCCGCGCTTTCTCCGTGTTTTGACGTTGAAGCGCAGAATACACGAATATGCGTAAACAAGGTTGTATTGAGGGCAGTTTTTATACCCTACCTGAAGACATGCACCTAAATTGCTGATTTGTTGTCTGTTTGCGGGGCACCTCGACCGCAGGCTGCCAGCACATTTCCCGATGTCCAGAACTCCGGCCTTGCCGACTCAACCGACGATTTCGCTCCACCCGCACAAAAAGCACCCCCGGGACGGTTTTTGTGCTGAAGGGTATTTCCTCTAGATTTCTCTGCATTTTCAACATGTTAGATGGCCATAACAGGCTGAAACGTTTCTCTGCTCTCGATTTACGGTACGTTGGGTTTGTTTGGTTTTTGTAAACATAAACCCACCCACCAACAAACAGGCAACAGAAAACCCTTTTAAATCAAAGGCTACCCCTGTGGATAGGGACGGTTTTTGTGAAGCCGGGGGCGGTTTTTGTGCGCACAGGTGCGTAAATTGGGCGGTATCAGGCGGAAATTGTGAAGACGGGGGTGAAAGTTGTGATGCGCCGAGAGGGCACGGGGTGCTTTTTGTGCAGCGTGCCCTCTCAGAATTCGGGGTGGTTTTTGTGTTGACACACCTTGCTCGACTGATAGAGTGCCGGGGATTGGAGTCGAATTCAACGAATGGAAAACCAAACCCTAACCGTTACGCCGCATCAGCTCGCCTTGGACATTTACGATGACATGTCCGCACAAGGCGCGGCCATCAGCGAGTCGACGAGGGACATTGGTTTCCTGAGAAACAACATCTTCACGCGGGTGGGCGGATTGGGCATTGCCGCACGCCGCGTGCTGGACGCCGCGTACTTCATCGTCGCAACCAAGGCGCCGGATGAGCTGTTAGACGACAAGGTCTACACCTTCACGGCCGACGTGAACTACTTCAAATGGCTGATGCGTTACGACAGTCGGAACCACAGCCATCTCATTGCCCAGATGAGCGCAGCCGCCAAGGCGCGCGTTGAAATCATGACGGCGCCGTCCATCGAGGAGATAACCGAGAAAGATTCATGGGGGACTATCAGTCTTCTTGGTGACTGCTACATAGAGCGCAGTGTAGTCTACGTCCTGCTCTCCGGGCGGGTCATCAAATACCTCATCAGCCCTTACAAGGCGCATTGGCTGAGCCTACGCGCCTCGACTTCTTTCTCCCTCTCCCTTTCGCGCGCTATCTACGACCGGCTCATTCCGTGCGAGGGGCACGGAGTAACGGAATGGTTTGCCTACGAAGACGTCTTGGAGTGGCCGGGCAAGGTCGGGGAGTCGCGCAAGGAGGTCAAGGAATTCAAAAAGCGATTCCTCGAGCCCGCCATTGAACAGCTCAACGACCTCTCGGATTTCGATGTGAGCTGGGAGCCCAACGCCGAACGCATCGCGCCAGAGAAACTGAAAATCCGCTTCAGGTTTACGAAGAAGCAGGGGGCCGACGCAGCGCGTGCTGGCATCCAAGATTCGATGTATCTGGTCCTTCATAACGAATTTGCCTTTGACACGCCTGAGTTCGAGCGGCTCGCAAAAAATCGGGAAGTCTGGACTGACGAGCGCCTCGAACAAGCAATCGAATACACACGGTTCAAGCTCAACGAAGGGAAGGTCACGGTCAGTCCGAAGGGCTATCTGTTCAAGGCCCTTGAAGGGAACTACCGCATCGGCGAAGCGGACCGAAAAATGGCGTCCATCAAGGCCAGGCAGCTCGAAGACAACACGAAGGAAAGCCGCAGCCGGGACGCCGCGCAAGCAAAGATGGAAGCCAACATCCAGGCCCAGAATGAGATCGCTAAGGCCAAGATGAGCGAAGAAATCAAGGTCGGCCGACAGTTCTTCGAGTCCGCTGATGACCACGCGCAAAAGGAGCTATGCCACTCGTTCGTAAGTCAACTCATTCCGCAGCGGCTCATCGAAAAGCAGGGCGTGTCCCGCGATACGTTGCGCCCCGACAATATCCTCACGGTGAATCGCGTAGTTGCAGACGCATTCTGTTCGCACGTGTTCGCGAAGATGAAGAAAGCGCGGGCAGGCAACCGGTCCTGACTGCGATAACCTACCTGCCTAGTTGCGTTCCTTGTAGACCTGCTCCAGCGACAGTAACCCTGTACGTACGGTCGGCGGCCTTCGAGCAAGACTCCTTGGCTTCTTGCGAACCTAGAAAAGCCATACGTGTGCAACGCAAGTAGAAGCAAAGGCGCGCTGCCACCCCAGCTGCGGTGAGTCATCGACGACGAGCTGCTTGCACATCACTTGAACGCCCCGCCACAGCCGCGCTTTCATTCCGGTCGCGGTCTCTCGCCATAGCAGCTCGAGTGCCTCCGATTGTGCGTCCGACGCCTGGATCGATGCAGACCTAGCGCAGCTCAAGTCAAAGGACCTGCCGAGGGCGAAGGGGCGGGGCAGCCGTTGCCGCGCGTCAACGGAAGGCAGTGAAGACGCTCACCAGACTGCTTGAAAAGTGTGCAACTACTGTATATATTAACAGTATGTTCATTCATACAGCAGCGAGGGCCAGCATGGAACATCTGGTGCGTGTGCAGAACGAATATGACCGACGGACCCTGGCGTGGCTGCGTGAACGGGTCGGTGATAGCGCAATTGCGAAAGCGGCGCAGGACTGGACCGGATCCGGCAAGCCCTGGCTGTCCGTGGTTTGCCGTCAGCTTGGCGTGACTCCGCCACGCGCCGCGGTCTGGCGAGCGCCTGGCGCCCCAGGCAGAGGCGAGGTGGGCGAGCAACACCTCGCGGCCATCCGACAAATTCTGGCGCAACCCCGTCAGCACGCGGTCCGTTCATAAACGCCTCCAGATCTTTAGTGGCCGAACGACGAGCCCAGTCGCGATAACGAGCAGCGATTGACCACGACTCTATGCGGGCGTCGGGCAGGCTGGCCGTAATCCTGCATTTCTGTCACTGGGTTTTCAGGTTGTGTGTTGACGAAAAACCGTTCGCACATCAGCAACCGTTAGCGGGAAAGCGCTCGCACCTCAGGAATTGATGAGCAGCCACTGTATTGCAGGTTGCGGCGTTATCGGCTGTCTGGCCGCAGCTCGCAGGTGTCCGAAGGGCACGTCTCTTATCCGAGACTGGCCATGCGCCGTCGGCTTACGAGCGCGCGCAGCGTGGCAGCATCCCGGCGAACCCATTCGATAGCGGTCCTGCAACTGCCCGGTGTCGCGAATCTGCTCACGCACATGTTGCCAACCGCTGTAACGGCAAGTCATCGTGGCGGGGCTCGCAACTTCCAGTCGCGTGCCTAAGGCGACGGCCAGCACCACACTACATCGTTTCAACATCGCGGATCACACCGGCTGACGGATCAAAGTCCCGCGGCGATTGCACCGTCCGGGACCACACGACGCCGTAATTGATCAGAACCACTCAAAACGATCGCGACCGTAGTGGTGCTCCTTTGCTCTCCAACGACCGACACGCGCGCCGGCGTTTGGCTCGGACCACCGGGACGCTGCAAACATGATCGCCCTCAAAGTTCTCCATCGGGAACCCTCAACCGGGCATCCCCGACCGCGTGCAAAAACCTCGTGATGAAATAATTTACCTTTTGGCGATTCCTCTATGATCGACACGAACACCTGATCTGCCCACGTGAGCTCGCGTCGTGCGAGCACTTCAGGGCGAATCCCCTTCTCGTTCCGGAGTCATCGATGGGCAACAAAGCGGCCATCTCACGCAGGTCCTGGAGGCATCCGCTCGCGGCCTGCACATGCGTCGCGATTTTCATCGCTCCCGCGGCGGCTGAATCTGCAGGGGCGATGCCGCTCATTGCGTCAACGCAGGCTGGATCGTCATCGGCAACCCGCGCAGTGAACGCCACGCTCTCGGCCGACGCGATGTTTCGTTTCGGTTCGTCTACGCTGTCGGCAGCCGGTACGTCGAGCCTGTCGACACTCTTCGATTCTCTCGGTGGCACAAGCCGCATTACCCATCTGAGCGTTGTGGGTCACACAGACGCGATCGGAACCGCAACGTATAACGAGCGGCTTTCCGTGGCGCGTGCGAATTCGGTTCGTGGATTTTTTATCCAGCAGGGTGTTCCGGCAGACTCGATCGACACAAGCGGAGTAGGGGATACCTCGCCCGTCACGACGAACTGTCCTCGCGCCCAAACGGCCGAGGCGATCAGGTGCCGTGCTCCGGATCGCAGGGTCGAGCTCCGGGCGATTGTGCGAGGGGAGTCCCCCGCACTCTCGTCAGATGCAGGCTTCATCGATCTGCATGCCGGCACCCCGATGCCTCAAGGCGCAGCATCTGGCGCAATCCAGATCGCTGCAATTCATCCGACATCGCCAAACCTGGAACCATCAACACCCGCTGTCGCCCACGCTCCATCTGTGCAGATATCTCCGGCACCAGCCGCCGAAAAACTGCAACCCATCTCGCAGCGTCTACCGGATACAGCAACTGCGAAGGATCACGTCGACCACCCTGCAGACCTTGGGTCCAGCGTGCATGACGCCAACCCCCAACCCATACAGATTGCTCCAGCCATGCCGGTCGCGACGCCTGCTGTCGTCCCGGAGAACCTTCAGCCGTTTGAGCTGAAAGCCGGCTTGCCGCTCGAGGACCAGATCCTGGAATGGGCACGGCGCTCGCACTGGGCGGTGCTGTGGAACATTCCCGGTAACTGGACGGCCCCAAACAACGCCTCTTTCGGCGGGAGCTTCGAACAGGCCGCCATCCAGGTATTTGACCAGATGGGCGACAACGGCGCTGATATCTGGGTCGACGTATGGGAGGGGAACAACACCATCATCGTCACGCCGACCGGCTCACAAGGAGCGCAGCAATGAGACTTTCGTCCGCCTACCTCATGGCAACGAGTGCGATCGCTCTCGCGTGTTCGCAGTTCGCTGGCTGTGCCATCCGTGACGTACACGACCAGCAGGCGTCGATCGCCGCAGCCACACAAGCCAAAATCGACGCGCCGCAGAACGGGCGCCCCGTTGTCGTGATTCACAAGGGTTCCTGGCTGCTTGGCGAGCAGGTCCCCGCAAGCAAGCCGCAACCGTCGATCTACAACAAGACCGTTTCCTACAACAGCAGCAGTGACTCGGGTGATCCAACGTTGTCGGATATCGCCAACTGGATTGCGAAAAAGGTTGGTGTTCGCGTTGAGATCGATGAGTCGGTCAGCGCCGGAGTGCCGGGCAACTCGGTGTCTCAGGGAGCTAGCGCCCGCCTGATCGGAACGATTCCTGCTCCAGGTGTGCAGGGCAGAGGGGTTCCGGATCTGACAGCTGCGCTGCCCGGTTCAACGTCCGCTTCGCATGAAGCCGTCAGTTCCGGCCCTTGGAAATTCACCGGCGAATTCGGGGACTTCCTGAATGTCGTCGACACACGCTATAAGGTCTGGTCGCGATACAAAGACGCCACACTCACGTTTTTCCGGCGCGAAACCCGAACGTTCACCATCGCGAGCCTACCCAAGGCCAGCAGCATGACCGGGTCGATCTCGACCGGCGACTCGAGCAACTCGGGGGGCGCGCCGACGATCATGGGGGGCACCGGATCCTCGTCATCGACGAGCGGCGGCTCGGGTTCCACTGTGTCTGCCCAATCGGGCAGCGGCGGTCAAACCTCCGCGGAGACGCTCATCATCGATCCATGGCAAACCTTTCAGGAGTCCGCACAGGCTGTTGCCGGCCCCGGGGCAGTGGTACATGCCGATCGAAATCTCAGTCTCCTCACGGTAACGGGTAGCCCGCCTCAATGCGATCGTCTGGCAGCCTGGGTGAAGAACGACATTAACGCGACCTTCGGCAAGAATATCGCGATCGAAGTGCGCCTGTATCAGGTGCAACGCACGAGAGAAGACAACTACGGCTGGAATCTCTCGCTCGCGTATAAAAGTGGAAGCGGCCACACCGGCGTAACCGTCACCGGCGCTCCGGCACCTTCGGTTCTCGGTACAACTTCCCCGATGACCTTTGGCGCAAGCATTGTTGGAGGCTCGCTGAGCGGCACGCAGGGTGCCGTACAGGCACTGTCCACACTCGGTAACGTAGCGGCTGTCTTCGGGACTGGAGGCGTCACGCAGAACGGCCGTTCAATCGCCTTGCAGGACGCGGAGCAGCAGGATCACGTCACTTCGAATCAGTCCACGCTTGTTGCTTCGGTTGGTGCGACCAACAGCACGCAGGTGAGCACGATGGTCTCGGGCTTCACGGGTACGTTTACCCCCAAGATCATCGACGGCCGGATCGTGATTTCATTCCAGCTGACCCTCACGGACAAACCGACCTTCACGGTGTTTCCGCCGCAATCGGCATCCAGCAGCAGCTCCAGTGGCGCGACTACTTCGTCGGTTCAGCTGGCAGACCGCCATATCGATACCCTCCATCAGGATGTCAACCTTAAACCCGGCGAATCCCTGGTGCTGACCGGTCTTCGCCAGCAGACCCTCACGTCGACGAATAACGGCGTCGGCTCCCCCTCGTTACCCTTTCTCGGCGGCGGCGTTGATGCGCAAAACAACGACACCATGCTCGCCGTTGTCATTACGGCGCGTCTGATGTGAGGCAAACGACGATGAAATTGTCACCGAAGCTGTTTGTGATCCTCATGGCATGCCTGCCACTTGTGACATTCGCCGCACCGGACTCTGGAGCTTCGGAGTCCGGTGTTTCCGAATCTGATGAGTCGACCACTCTGCAGAAGGAAGCAGTCCGCTGGAAGAAGCTGGCGGAAATCGCGAAGTACAAAGCCGACGCTGCTGCGGCCGATGAACGAGCGCGCAAGGCCCTGACTGACGGGCCGCCGCAAGGATTGACTGCGGCGCCGACGCCGGCTCCATCGCCGGCGTTGCCGCCGGTCCAGACAATTTCCCACAGCGATGGGTTCGAGCTGCACTTCACCGGCGCCTTCAATGGTCGCTGGGAGGCCGATATGACCGTCGATGGCCGCCGGCTCCCGAATGTCGAGGTTGGCGATGTTGTGGGAAATGGCTGGAAGGTCAGTGCCATCACTGACAGTAACGTAGCACTCGCGAAGGGTTCCGGTGCGAGCAGGCAAACTCGGGTCGTGGGGTTCTAGCATGGCCCAGACGCTGGCGATACCTGGCATCAAGGGCGAGTTTGCGGCCGGACTCTCATGGCGTACAGAGACACGTTGGCCGAAGCCCGAGGCGCTTCGCGCCTGGTCGGTGCGGGGGGGACGGTGGGGGCTGGTCTACAAGACTGGCGAAGGTCGCACACAGGTGGGACTCTGCGCGCCCATCGCCGGCTTCGACAGGCCAGGCAAACTGCGCTCGCTCGCCGCTTCTGTCGCAAGTCAACGTGTAGCTCCATGGCGCGCCGTCTATGACCTGGGCGACGGTCGCTTCTGGTACATCGCCGTACGCGACCGCAAGGCGATCATCCCCGATGGTGACCAGATTGGCACGAAAAGCGATATCGATCGTGTCTGGAATTCTCACAGCAAGCTTGGCAACTGGAATGAGGTTTCGGAGGGGACGGTTGAGGACATCGTGGACATGGTGCTGGCAGCGTCAACCATTCCCAGTCTTCGAGACCTCCAGTCCAGGCCATGGTTCTCCGCAGTCAAGCTTGCCATTGCCGGAGCAACTGCCGCGTTGCTGGTAGTTGCCGCCGTGTGGGGAGTGCGTCAGGGACTGGGATACATCCGTCACTCAGGTCAGGCTACAAAGCACGCTGCGGTGATCGTCCCGCCGCGTCCCGCGATTTCAGACGCGCTCGCGCGTCCGTGGGCTCACGAGCCGGCACCATCAGCAGTGTTTGATGCATGCCATCGTGCGTGGAGCACACAGGCGCTTGTTCACGCCGGGTGGTCACTAACCTCATGGAGCTGCGCGGTCACGCACGACGGCATATCGGTAGCGGCTGGTTGGCAAAGGGAGGATGGCCTCGCTACGGATACACCGGGTGTACCTGCCCAGGATGGCCAGTCCGCGAGCGCGTCGACGGTCACAGCGGTCCGTTTTGAGGGAGCGTCAGGTCTGCTTGACGCGATGCGCGTCGCGAGCCGGAAGATGTCGGCCTTTGCCCAGACGCGTGGGTTTCCCATCACATTCAATGGCGCCGGCCAACCAGCGCTTCCCGGCACTTCACCGTCCGTATCCACCAGCTCTGCATGGACGTCATCGAATGTCACTCTCGATGTCCCGTGGGCGCCGTGGCTCGATCTCAAACAAGCCTTCGATGGCGTCGACGGCTTGCGTATCAGATCCGTCTCGTGGCAATCCGCGACAGAAACGTGGACTGTCGCTGGCACGCTCTATGGACTGAACAGCGCGCCTCCATCTGTCGACGGCGATATCCGTCCGGGAGCAGGGCGCTCGCAGCAGCTGACCATTCAGGCACAGGCACACCATGGCAATCCTTGAAGCTCTGCGTATGCGCATCACGCGCGGGATTACGTTCGTATCCGACGGCCACGTACCAACGGACGCTGAGTCTGCAACGGGCGCAGCGAACCGCGTCACCCTGCCGGCACCGCCAGACGTGGTGGAAAAGCATGTGATCTATCCGTCGACGATCGGGCGGCCGTTTGGTGAAATCGCCGTAGGTCTTGGGCTGCTCACCCAGGCGCAGGTCAACGAGCTACTGAGAACGCAGGAAAAGTATCTGGTCCGCGGCGAGCAAAAGCACATTGGGGATGTGGCGGTCGAGTCGACGATGCTTCGCAGGGAAGATGTGGAGCGAGTGCTGGCCGAGCAGGCGGCGGTGATCTACGTCGACGTCCGATCGGAAGGCTCTCCGGATTTTCTGACCTGGATGAGCGATGTCCGTGCCCAGATTCCGACCGCGAAGGTTGTTCCACTTCCCGCACAGCAGCTGCAGGAAATGCGGCAGGAGCGCAGCCAGTTTGTTCGCAAGGACGCGACAGACCAGCCGAACCTCAATATTGCACATAACCTCTACGAGAATTGCGCGAAGGCACGGGGTACCGACCTCCACCTGCTGATTCACGAGAACCACGCCGAGGTCCAGCTTCGCATCAACGGCGATCTGTGGAAAATCCAGAACCTTAGCATGACGAATGAAGATGGAGTGGCGCTTGCCCGCGCCATGTACATCGGCGCGGCAAAAACCAATGAAGGCAGTTTCATCCCTCACGAGTTTCAGGACGCGCAGATCAAGGGAGACTGGCTGCCGGGTACAGGTGTGACGAGTATCCGTATCATTCGCGGTCCGGCCTACCCGGTCGACGCCGACGCCGGCTTTCTGGTAGCGCGGCTGCAGTATTCAGATCTGCAGCCGACCGGCAAGGCGCCCGAACACAATCTGATCCTGACCGTGCCCGCACGTCCTGAGGGAGAAGTCAGGTTTAGCGGTTTCACTGACAGGCAGGTTGAGTTGCTGAACCGGATCGTCAGACTGCCCGGTGGCATTTTCATCAGCACAGGTCCTGTCAACACGGGCAAGAGCACGACACAGTATCTGCTGATGATGCTTCATGCCCAGCTCTTTCCTCACAAGCGGCAGGTCACCTTCGAGAATCCGCCCGAGTATCCGAAACCGTGGGCACTGGTTCTAGACGCCAAGGGACACCCATTTTCCTATCTGCTTGAAGAGTCTCTCCGGATGGACCCGGACCTGCTTCTCATCGGCGAGTGGCGCAACGCAGAGGAATGCATGATGACGATCCAGGCCTCCCTTGCGGGGCGCTTGTGCCTGACTACAGCACACGTCGAAGATCCGTACGAAACGTTTCTGCGAATGGAAACGCTTGATCACGAGAGACTGAACAAGGCAGTCATCTGCAACCACAACATTGTGCGGGCACTCATGGCACAGCGTCTTGTTCAGCAGCTCTGCCCCGATTGCAGACAGCCAATGGACCGATCCGATCGCGAGGTTCCCAGGTATATCCGGGATGCGATCGGATCGTGGCAAAGCCATTCGAGAGGGCGCTTGAGCGAGGTGTGCGTTCGAGGCAAGGGCTGCCCGACATGCAATAACACGGGCATCGTTGGACGTTTACCGGTCGCGGAGATCGTGATGACGTCCGAGGAGCTGATGACGGACCTTAAGGACCGTGGAACGGGGACGGCCCGCCGCAATCACCGCCTGAAACCGGACTCCGACCGTTCGATGCTCGCACATGCCATGGAGCGCGTACTGGCAGGGGAGGTCGATCCGATCGACGCTCACGTGGCCGTCGGGATGCAAGACTGGGCGGAGGGCGCATGAAGACGGGCATGGACTGGCTCCTGCGCAAGCAGCTCTACGAGCAGGCAGCGAACGATCTTGAAAACAAGCGCGGCATCGCGGAGAGTCTGTTCGACTTTCACACGCGACTCGTGCAGAAGAAGAAGGTGGAAGAGGCAGAGATCGTAGAAAAGGTCTACAGGATGGTCGACGACGGCACCATGCTGGCCAATGCGTTCGACCAGTCTGGCACCACACTGACCGACATCGAGCGCGGGTTACTCGCCGGTGGGGAGAAAGCGGGGCGACTGGCTGTCGCCATGCGACTCATCCTTGATGTGCGGGGTGTGACTTCCAACCTGCAGCTCAAGCTGTTTGCCGCGATGTTTACTCCGGCCGTCTATGTCGTCGGTCTCTACTTGACGCTGTTTATCGTCGGCTTCTGGGTTACGCCCGCCTTCGAAGGATCCCTTCCCGGCTCAAGGTGGACTGGATGGGCCTACGTGCTCTATCTGATGGGTCAGCTTGCAGTCGGCCCGATCGCGCCTGTTTTTGCGGTCGCGTCAGCCATTACCGCGACGATCACGGCCAAGGCGTTGCCCCGGTGGACTGGTAGTCGGCGGGAGTTTTTCGACAGGCATATTTTTCCCTTCAATGTATACCGGCAGGTCGAGGGGCTCGCATGGGTTCTCGCGTTTGCTGCGATGAGAACGGCAAATATCGGGGAGAGGGAAGCGCTCTCGAATCAGATCCAGTATGCGTCGCCGTGGCTGGCATCACGGCTTCGCCCTATCCGGGCGGGTCTCACCGGGCACGGCGTGGATCTGGCCAAGGCCATGAGCCGCAGTGGCCATCAGTTCCCGTCGATCGACATGATTGGCGAAATCGCCGCATACGTTCGTTATGCAAATTTCGCCGAAGTGATCGACAAGACCGCACGCGCATACATCAAGAGACTTGAGCGCGTCCTGATCGTCAAGGCGGTGGCCTACGGCCTTCTGTTTCAACTTCTGACGTTCGCCGTCGGCGTGGTCATCCAGCTCGGCAGCACCTCGGTTACCGAGCAGCTTGCAACCGGCCTGCACCTTTAAAACACAATTTACCTTCCAATAGAAAAGGGATATCTCCATGGATTCAATTCTCGGATTTTTCGCTGGTCGCGGGATGCAGCTGGCAGCAATGGCCGGTGTCGCGTTGCTGATTGCTGCCGTGGTCATCATCATGGGTAGTGGCAACATGGTCTCAGATCTGACGTTCATCATGACGCAGGCGCGTGCGCAATTGGCGCAGGGTAACAACGGCTACACGAACTTCACCAACGCAAACGCGTCCGGGCTGATCAATGCCGGCGTGTTCCCGAGCACGTGGAACAAAAGCGGAACACTGTATGACCGCTGGGGTAACACGGTTACGTTGGGCAGCACGGCCAATGGCGTTCAGGGGCAGGTGACCTTCGGCGGTGGGGGCACCGAAACCACGAGTTCGTGCTCGTCCGTGGCCTCGAACCTGAACGGCTATTCGAGCCTCCAGATCGGCGGAAAGACGTTTACGCCTTCCAGCATGCCCGACGCCGCGACGGCCGGCACCGCATGTGCTGGCCAGCCGACGCTGACCCTGACCTTCCAGTAACGCCACAAGCGCGCAACAGGAGATCGCCGCATGGGGTCGATCCTGCCGGTCCTTCTGGCCGTGGTGTTCGCGGGCCTGATCGCACAGGGAATGCAGCTCGCTCAGGCGCTTCCCGGCGGCAGCTCGCAGTCCGGGCAATCACAGAACGCCGCGGCGGCCGCGGCGGTGCAGGCTGAACTCTATGGTGCTGCCTGCATCAGCGCGGCCCTCGCATCTTCCGGGACGATCAGCTCGAGCATCAGCGTGACCATGCCTGCGGGGGTTCCGGCGCCGGCGCAAGCGTTGTGCCAGACAGTCGCAGACCCGGTTGCGGGGCGCGACGTCTACAGCTACACGCCCGGCGTCCCGGGCGAGGCCACCAGCATCGAGTCTGATACGGAGGGTAACGCCAGCTGGTTCCGGTCCGTCGCGAAGGGGCAGGCGGCGTCGCTTTCCGGGGGCCAGACACTGCAGATACCGGCAACGATCCCGGTTGGCGTGATGCTCGAGGTCGTACAGGTTAATCCTTGAGGGTATAGCGGATGGATGCAGTTCTCGGCGTCATGGCCGCCACGGTGATTTCGCTCCTGAACGTGGCGGCCCTGACGATATGGGCGATGGTCGGTGCGGCCAACGTGCAGAGCGCGGTTACGGCTGCGCATATGCGCGTTTGGGACGCTGGTGCCCTCCAGTACGTGAAGGACTTTGCCTCGACGATCGCGGCCACCGCCACAGCGACCACGCCCGTTACGGTGACGACTGCGATGATGGCGGCCGCCGGCAACTATCTGCCGCTGGGCTATTCCGGCGTCAATCCGTTTGGGCAAACACTTGAACTCCAGGTACTGCAACCGACAGCTGGTCAGCTGCAGGCTATCGTGACGAGTCAGGGCGGTCGCTCGATAAGTGACCCTAAGCAACTGGTGCAGATCGCCGCGCAGGCACAGGCGGGCTTCGTTCCGTACAACAACCAGAACGGCGACGCCACGATGAACGCCGGCAACGCATACGGTGCTTTCGGGGCATGGGGGCCCGTTGCGCTGTCGAACTACACCAATCCAGGCAGTGGCCATCTCGCAGCCTTGCTGGCGTTCTCGGGTTCCAGCACACAGGCAAACAACACCTATCTCTATCGTGTGTCCGTACCGAATCAGCCGCAGCTCAATCACATGCAAACGGATCTGGGGTTGACCGATGCTGGCGGGACCGCGCACAACATCACCGGGGTCAACACCATCACGGCGACGACCTTCCAGAACTCGGGAGGTGGCCAGTTCAGCAGCGATCAGGGAGGGTCGCTGGAACTCGGCGGAAACAATAGCCAGGCAGGAACCGGTCAGCCTTATATCGATTTCCATCAGGGCGGCCAGGGTGTTCAGGACTTTAACGCGCGAATCCAGAACGACTCCAACAACCATGTCGAGATCAGTGCTGCCAATGGACAGGCCACCCTGGGCGTGCAGGGGGCACTCGAACTGGGCAATATCGCGACGCCCAACGGAACATGTTTGCGCAATGGCGCGATCGCTGGCGATATCGATGGTTCAGGCCTGACCTTTAACTGCCTGTACGGCAGGTGGGTACCGATCGGCGGGCACGGGTTGCGCTTCGCGTACTACCTGGTATCCAACGGGTCGACGGTGCCCTCACCGACCTGTCCAGGCGGGGGTACGCCGGAGATCGTTCTGGCTGTACAGAACTTCTATGTCGATCCGACCGCCACCGTGAACCTCAGTCCGATCAGCGGGACGGGCCCATGGACCGTCAACATCACGGATGGCAGTGGCTCGGGAATCCCAGGTGAAGCGATTGCCGAGACGTACTGCACTTATTGAGCGGGTTACTGAAATGCGATGCGCAAACCTGTCGCCAAAGGCGTTGTTGCTGCTATATCTGGTGCTAGCCGCCGCGACCGGGGGAGCGGCTCCCGTGCGATGTTCATGGGGTTATCAGGACTCGACCTGTACGGCCGGGCTGGCGAGAGCTCCTGCGCCGGCGCCAACCTGTTCAACGGACCCAGGATGGACGACCGTTTCGTCAGCACGCTGGATCGGGTCGCAGTACTCGGCGCCACAATGCAACTATCAGGCGCCGCCATCGTGCCCGACCGGATACACGCAAACCGCTGCGCCGAGCTGGAACGGATCGAGCTGGGTCGGGCTCGAATGCGCTGTGCCGCCGCCGGCGTCATCCACACCAATAGACCTGGCAACATCATGTAACACGTACGCGGCAGGTCTGGGTTTCTCTCCTTACCCCTATGCCCACAGTTCAACCGGAGACTCGTCCCCCATCTTTCTCGCGAGCGACAAAACAGGAGGCGGAGCGTATGTCAGTAACGCACTCGGGCCGGCTATCACGAACACTGCAATGTACCAGGGATCGTCGATATACACGGTTCAATGCAACGTTACGTCGAGCGGAACAGTGACGCAATTCCTCTATAACGCCCTATCAGGCTACGACGGCGGTTAAAGCCGAATCCGGCCGATCAGCGGGACGGGCCATGGACCGTCAACATCACGGATGGCAGTGGCTCGGGGATCTCCGGCGAAGCGATTGCCGAAACGTACTGCACTTATTGAGCGGGGTATTGAAATGAGATGCGCAAACCTGTCGCCAAAGGCGTTGTTGCTGCTATGTCTGGTGCTAGCCGCAGCGACTGGGGGAGCGGCTCCCGTGCGATGTTCATGGGGTTATCAGGACTCGACCTGTACGGCGGGGCTTGCGAGAGCTCCTGCGCCGGCGCCAACCTGTTCAACCGACCCCGGATGGACGACCGTATCATCAGCGCGCTGGATCGGGTCGCAGTACTCGGCGCCACAGTGCAACTATCAGGCACCGCCATCGTGCCCGACCGGATACATGCAAACCGCAGCGCCGAGCTGGAACGGATCGAGCTGGGTCGGACTCGCATGCGCTGTGCCGCCACCTGCCGGTGGCATCCCGGTAGGCACTCCGGAGTCCCAGGTATGTCTCGGCGCGGTGGCAACTGTCGACCCGTGGGGTACGCCGGACAATGGGTTTATGCACTGGTCGAGTGATCTTGCGGCGGGACAGGCCATATTTGGGTCGTTGAGCGGTCCGACGTACGGGACCGTTAGCGATACCTACGCGACGTGGGTCAGTTCGTTCCCTTGGGCAAACATTGCACAAATCAACTATCAAGCGGGAGGGGAGCCTGACCCTGCGGCGATCGCCGACATGTGGGTTGGAGGCGACAGCTATGGCGGAACGGCGGCATGCTGGGTGACTCCGGGCACGACCAATGTGTTGGGCGTCGAATACTACAACTTCCAATACGAGACCAATGGAGGTTGAGTCGAGGACGAAAAAAAAGAGGGGACCGAAGTCCCCTCTGTCGTTTAGCAGTCCGACTCCTGCCTAGCTACCCGTTGTGAACGTCCACGCCGTGCTGATGGGCGTTCCGTCACGCTGTCCGTTGAACGCCACGGTGTACGTGGTGTTCCCAGCAAGAGCCGCTTGCGGCAGCAGGAATGCTACGCCAACTGCCATCGCGTTATTCACATCGGCCGTCGCGCTCGAGGTGGAGCCCGTGAGCGCGGCTGACGGCACAATGATCCGCGCCGGTACAACCGTACCACCTGACGACGTCAGCGTGAAGCTGGTCACTGTGAGTACATCACCCGCATTCGCGGCAGTGACCCGGACCATGATCGGCCGACCGGGAGAAGCGAGATCCGGTGCCGGATTCGGGCTTTCTGCAGTCATTGCGCGCGCAACACCGGTTTCGTTGGCGAGCGGCGAGTGTGCGATCGCCGTCGTTGCCATCTGCTGACCAGCGGACGTGAGATAACCGTTCGCTACTGGGGTACCGCTGACACCCGTTGTCTGGCCGAAGTCCAACACGCAGGAATAAGTCCCTTGCGTGGTGTTCTGCTGGAAACCGATACCGATTGTTTCCTGAACTTCGGTTGCGTCCTGCAAATGGTAGACCGTGTTCAGAAACTGGCCCATGCAATCCGATGCATATGCGGAACTGCTTGCCTGGCTCAGACCGACCGCGGCGTTCTCGCTGATCCACTCCGTTGCAGGCGCGCCTGCCTTTTGGGCGCGGCTGAGTGGCGTTGCTGCGTAATAATCCGCGTTCGTCGATACCTCGTTGTGCGTCACGGCGGTGATGCTGCCGTTGGCGAAGTTAGTGTTGAGGTAAAGGGCATGCGCCTGCCCCGACGTGTCCAGGATCGTGTCCTGAGACAGTTCGCCGACGCCCATGGCCAGACGGTATGCATTCAGCATCGAAAATGCCGAGGCTTGCATCGAGGAGCTTGGGTACGTCGGCGTTGCGACGCTGGTCTTTGGCGACGTCGAACTTTGCGCAGGCGTCGAGCTGCCACTTCCGCTCGACGTGGTGCCAGAGCTGCTACCACTACTTCCGCCTCCACCACCACCGCATGCGGCAAGGATGGTGGAAGCAGCGATCACACCGTACACGGCAAATTTTTTAATTTCGAAGTTCTTTTTCATGGTGTTGTATTCCTTGGTGTACTCCAATGTGCAAAGCGATGACGTGGCGCAGCCTGCGCTCCACGCACCCACTTTGGTTATCGGACTGGAAGGGGAATTTCTTGAAAGATCAGGTAATGTGAATCACCCTGATCCGTGAATTGAGGCGAAAGACTGCCTCAAGGGCCTAGCGAAGAGACATGGCAGGTCAAAAATTATGTCTTGGCCTTGTGCTCACCAGCATCGGTCACAAGGATCTCGTGCGTCTGGGGATTGACCTTGATGGCGAGTTGCGGCACGAGGCTTTCGACAGTGCGTAGCGCGTCGAGAAAGCCCCCCGTAAGCGGGCCGCCCTGAGTAATGTTGTAAGGATCTGAAGCTCTCCATTCAGGGACCTTCCAGCCCGCTGTGCGTGCCCACTCGGCAATGCTGTCCCTGAGCGTGTTGTTGGCGTTCAGCATCCAGACCGTCTGCACGGGGGCGATGGGGGCTTCCGCCGGCGGCGCCGTCACATGTTGTATTGCCGATCCCGGTGCTGCTGCGGCGACAGAGGCCGCGGGCGGCTGCGCCGAGGCATAAACGCGCGTGGAGTCATAAGGCAACGGCTCGGGCCGGTACACCGCGGGGATCACGTGATTCGGTGTTCGCGCCGCAGGTGCCTCGACACCTGTGGTCCCGCGCGCGGCTGGCTTCACATCCTGTCCGCGCGTGGTCGCCGGCGACGACGTTGCGCCCGTGGTGTCATCCTTCATCAGCAGCGACAGCAACTCGGCCGCATCCTCCGGCGGAATCTCGTGGCGCGACACGAGGTCCATGATGTCGCGCACCAGAGTCGTGCGTTTCACGTCGCCTTCACGAGCGCCTGTTCCCGTTCCCGGTCCGCCCGCAATGGTATCCACCCGGCTGCCCGTCGTGACCCGCTGCGCAGCCACCGGCGCGGCTGCGGCAACATCGACTGGCAGGGCATGGGCTCCAGTGTCGGACTCGGCCGGGTAACCCGTTGTCTGCGTAGTCGTGTAGGGCGGTACTGTTGCAGAGACGACACGGCCGGGTGACGAGCTCGTCACGATGACCGCGCAGTCAAACAGACGGCCGCGCCGGAGCACGCTGGCATCAGTATCGGTTGCGATCGCAACAGTTTGCCCATCGACGCCGTTGGTCACGAGCCATGAGCGGATCTGTGTCGCGCGTTGGTACGGGATTGAGGTCCGCGATGCGCCCGGATCGCCGCAGCCGGCGATCGTGATTGCCTGCGCGGCCGAGGTGCGCTCGAGAACCGCGTCGAGCGCGGACGTAGCCTGTTTCGAAAGGCGACTCTTGCGGGCGGTGAATGGCACGCGGTAAACAGACTCCACCAGCGCGGGTTGCTTTCCGTCTGCCGGGCTTTGCTGTGCATGGGCATAAGTCGCGGGCACCAGGGCAATGCCCACCATCAACGCAAGGCTCGAACGCATGGTTTTCTCCGGGGAAAGGTGTTGATCGGCCGATGAGGTCGGATCGCCTGATATTTAAAATCGCCTAAAAGGAATTATAAGCGTATGGCGATTTATGGAAATATCAGCTTAACCTGTTCCTGGAGCGGTATATGAGGCGACCAACGCTAACGTACCGCAGGATCGTCCAGCAGCAGTTCCGCCTCGGGTCTGGTGGCAAGGAGCCGGAATCCGTGTGGTCCGATCATGCCCCAGTCGCGGGCGCAGCGCGCGAGGACAGGGGCGTTGGCCAGCGCGTTCTGCTCGAGCAGGTTCGCGGCTTCGATCCAGGCGAGTCCAACCACCTCGACCGGAGCGAGGGTCAGCGGTTCGCGCGTAATCCGGTCGATCGTCGACGGCCGACATCCGCTGATCAACTCGCCGATCGTGGCGATCCGGCGATCCAGCCGGCAAAAAAGCCACGCGATTCTCGCCGCCTGCGGACCGACCAGCTCCGCGATCATGGAGGCTTCGTTCCACGGGCAGATGGCGTGCTCGAATGCGGCCGTCCCATGCACCGAATGCACGAGGCCGGCGAGCGCGATCGGCGCTGGCGCGCCCAGCTGCGCGAGGATGTCGTATGTGCCGAGGAGGTGCCGCAAAAGGTTCGCGCCGCTGTGCTGCAGGCTGTCGGCGCCTCTTGCCCGCAGAAAAGCGATCGCCCGGGCAACTGGTGCCGCAAGTTCGAAGTCGGCCGTCATCGTGGGGCTCGGGTCTTCAGAACAATGCAGACCCGCAACTGGTGGCAGTCGCGATCGACCGCGCGTGCCGCGTGCATCACGTTCGCCGGGAATACGATCGCGCGGTTCGGACGGGGCAGGCATGACCAGGCGATGTCACCGGTATGGTCCAGAAAAACCGTCTCGCCGCACCATTGCGACCGCCACTCTGGCACCGCGTAGTACACGAGAGACCAGTAGCCATCGTCGCGCCGGTCCATATGCGCATTGCCACCAATGCCGTAAGTGTGGGCGTTGGCATAGGCGCGCACGAGTGTGTGTCCGCGCATCGGCCCAGCCGCAGCTGCGACCCAGAGCGTGCGCGCGAGCTCATGGGTGAGCAACTGTTCCACTTCGGCGTCGTTGTCGGTGCGGGTGCCACCGTCGAGGTCGACATGCCAGTGGCCACCTGCCATGTTCGCGTTTGATTTCCAGCCGAACTGCCAGGGCAGGGTTCGGGCGGCGTTTGCCAGCGCCTCGGCCTGCGGGTCCGGCAGAAAATCGTCGAAACGCAGCAACTGGTAGCTTTGCGCCCGCGGTTTGCGTGTAACCGTCATTTCGATGTATCCAGCCTGGCAAGCTCGATGCCGGTCTCGGCACGCGAAATCTCGTCATAAAGGACCTCGACCTCTTCGAGGATCTGGGTCGCGGCCACCACCACCGGGATGCCACGCACGCGCGCCCGGGCGGTGATGATCGGATGGACCGACGGATCCTCGCCCCGCAGTGCGGCCAGCGCCTGCGCGCAACGCAGGTGCGCCGCGATCTCGCGGTACCCCTGTGTCGTGCGCGTGTGCCGTGGCGCCAGCAGGTCCCCGGCTCCGGCCTCGAGCTCATGCGTCGCCCGGATCGGGACGGGCGGCTCGAGGCGGGGCGTTGCCGGCGCGCTGTCATCGACGTCCCTCTTCGTCATCCGTTCGCTGTATTGGTATTGAGCACAGTTGAGAGCGTGCATCTCGGCGGGTAATTCGCCATCGGGCACGTCGATGACGCGCAGCTCTGAAGGGACAAGCGCGCGTTTCCCGTCTTCGGAAAGTACGAGCTGCTCGGTGGGTACCGGACCGGATCCGCAGCGGTGGACATACACGATCCGGGATGACAGGGGATCAAGGAAGAGGGTAGCCATCGGTCCAGCATAGCACCGCGAGCCAGCATCAAATTATCGACGTCGCTAGTGCACAGGTGAGGCCTGCGACGACGGCCAGCGAGCTATTTTTCTGCGAAACCTCTCCCTTGCTCAGCTCTTCTCCCGCACATCGCGGGCTTACACGCAAACAAGGAGATTCGCATCATGAATGGGAAAATGCCGCAGAACACTGACAGCAGGTCAATCGAAGACCTGCTGGCCAGCACCGGTTGTCTGCCGGTCGGGTACGGCGGTCTGACAGCGCTCGGACGGTCCGATGACCGAGGCGGAAATACAGTGGCGCACTTCACTCCCGATCAGGCTGAGTTGCAGGTAGAGACTTTAGCCGCGTCAGGAGTCAACGCATCAGTTCGCCCCACGGCGCTGCCTGGAAAATATGTAGTCGTTTTCGATCCAAATCAGCGAAAGATTCATGAGAACGGCGTTGTACATCGTATCGAAGCCGTCGGGCAGAGGGTCGACGGACTCACGCGGGCGCTCATGCAGGTGCTGGAACTGATCGCGGCGGGCTCCGCGACGGACGCAAAGGTCCTTGCCGTGACCACGCTTCGCAAAGCGGGACTCTGGCGGCCGCCGGCAGCGAAAGCCGGGACTGTGGCAGTCGACGTTGTTCCGGTCCCCTCGGGAGTACTGGCCGCGCTAATCGAGATGGCGAATGCGCACATCGAAGACATCGAAACAGGTCTCGAGGACGGGACGTATGTCCGATCGGAAAACGGCGATCTTCCCGACAAGCAGGCCGCCGTTAAAGTAGCGGAACAGCTTTACCAGTCTGCAAACCCGCAAACCGGAAGCCCTCAGGACGAGGGCAGTCCGGAACCACTCATGGGCACGTAACTGCCCAAATACACGGCCCGCCAGTCCTCTACGGACGGCGGGTTTTTTCGTCATGACATCCTCTGCGTTCAGTCCATCGCGCGCCCGCTGCGGGCCACGAGAAAACGTGTGGACGAAAAAAAGCCCGCCGCATCCGAAGATGAGCGGGCTTTGGGTTGGGGGTTGATTAAATTCCGATGCGCGGACGCAGGCTCCCTTACTCCGTCGGCTGGACCAGCATTTCCACAATGGTGTCGATTCCCTCGACACTATTTACTATCTCAATATGTCGTGGTGTATCGGCATCATCCATGCGATCGCGAACGTAATCGTCGCGTTCGTCCTCCGGAATTTCCGGTGGTACTTCAATCTCAAACGTCTCGCGCTCCCAAACTGCCTGATCGCGCGTAACGCGATAGACAACAGAAGCCTCGCCCTCGGTCAGTTTTCCAGCTTCTGCCGGACACACGAGCACACCAAGGCTCACCCAGCCAACACTGGCGCAAAAATGGCCGATACCGCCGGCCTCGACCACAATGTCGCCCACGCTTGTCGAACGACATCCTTCGCCCTGAAATCTGGGCGTCACGCCCGGATTGATCCACCACTGCCTGTCAATTGTGTTGGTGAGCTCAAAGACCGCGTCCAGACCCGACGCCGTGACCTCAGCCACGAGTCGGTATGCGCATCCTGTTGCGGGCGTCCGGAACAGCTTGATTGCCTTTTCCACATCTTTTCGGGCATCCAGCAGCCCGTCGTTATGCGAAAGTTCCTGGTCCGTCCTGTCTCGCGTATCCGTAAGGTGGTAGACCCGAAATAAGCCAGAGCTGCGCAATTCAACGGCCTGTGCTACTCGCTCGCGGGCAGAGTCCTGATTTGCATTGTGGTCCGTGTTGATCCCATCGATGACATTCATATTGCCTTGCATTGTGAAATCTCCTGTGTAGGTAATCCGCTGCTGAGGCGGGCAATGACTGAGCACAGGGGATGCCTCGCCGGAAAATATGCTTCATACGAGAGGCATTGCAGTTCGCCGACGCCAACTTGGCCGAAACTCCTGGTCGGGCGATCGTATGCGATGCGTCGCTCGATCCCGATTGGCCGCCGTACCTCGACGAGGTCGACGGCGCCCCCCAGGACTAGAACCGCAATCACAGCCGAACCAATCCGTCATCCGGATGCGCGGGCGACGCCCATCCAACACACGCCCGCACCTTTCGAGTTGCGGGATTTTTTTTGCAGCGTCATCTCCCGTGCTTGGCTATCGCTCGTGTGCAACGGGCTCACTTACACAGGAGATTCGAATATGGAAAAAGCAACACACGACAACGTGCCCGATCGCGTGCGCAGTGCCGTCTCGTTCGCATTGAGCCGGTTGGCGGAGATCCGCGAAGGCATCAGCAGAGCTGCGGATCTGGAGCGGCGGGTCGGGCAGGCAGGACGCTACCAGGCTGACGCGTTTCTCAATCGCAGCCGGGATATAGAAAGTGCCCGTGCAACGCTGGCGGAGTTCCGCAGGCTCGCGCCGGCGAATGGGGTGGATCCGGATGCCTTGATACGCAGGCTTGGCGGAGAGCCTGATCTGACGCCGTCTCCCGAGGCGCAGGCGTGGTTAGACGATCCCCGTGGCCCGGTGATCGGCCACGTGGCTACCTGACCATTTCCGAATGATGACCTTTGACAACTGCACGCTTCCTATGCCCAACATTCTCATGGTATTGATCGCCGCGATGGCCGGCGCCTCCCTATGTGCTTGTTCAGTGTCCTCTCAAGCGCGGAGTCCGGACTTTCGATCGAAAATTGTTGTTCACGAGCCGGCGGCAGGCCAGGGCGATTTCGTCCTCTGCAAGGACGGTCGGGTCCTGGTTTTCCCAGTATCGCGTCCGATGACCTGTTCCTGATCGAACATTCCCATTTACCACACGCCCGCGCTCTTCCGAGACGCGGGTTTTTCTTTGTCAGCCACTATCGCGATTTTTCGAGGATTGCTGGTCGACGTGTAGTGGCCGGTGCGGGCGCAAAGATTGGAGCTCGCGTTGGCGGTACGATCGATCGGATATTTTCCGGAGAGACATCCCTTGTGCTCAGTCACCGTCCGCATACAGCGGGCTTACTTACACAGGAGATTTCACGATGAAAAAGGAAATGGGTGTTCACGCGTTTGAGCTGACGCTGGCCGGCTTCGACCGCGGCAGCGATGCAACGGATCAGCTGATCATTGCTGTGGGCACGTCGCTCAGTCACGGAGAGCTTTCCGGGCATCTAAGAGAAAGTGGACTTTATCCCGGCAAGATCAAGACCATTGCAGCACTGCCCGATGCGTATCCACGTGACTTCGAGGTGCCATCTCAAATGGAAGCGTTGATCGAAAGGGTAGACAACGTGGTCGCTGCTGAGCCGGCAACGACGGCAAACCGGCTCATTGAGGCGGACCGGCGAGTAACACTCAGTCAGTCGCTTGAACCTCGATTTCGTATCGAGCACTGTCCGAACTCCAGCGGTCTGAGTTGGTTTCTGGATCACTGGATTGAATATGACGTGGGCGCTGGATGGAAGAACATCACGAGCTTTCGAACGAAGGTTGAGGCTGAGACGGCGCGCGATGGTATGGCAGCGGCGGCCGTGGCAGGCGCGAACGGCAATCCGTTGGTTATATCCGTCGCGAGTGAGGCCGGCGATTCCCGGCAAGATGCTGAGCGTCTCTACGTAATATCCGGACGGGTGCCGGGCGACGATGACGATTCGGTTGAGGTGCTTGTCGCTTGTAGTGTCGAGGAAGCCACGACAAGGTTCAGGGAGCATATGACCGCGGATCTTGACGAGGACGGGCGGGCTGCACTGATTGCCCGGCATGACAGCGATTGTTTCGTGGTCTCGACAACGTTGATCGGCGAATACATTGGTGCGACCCGTTTGCACGTTGCAGATGAGTTCAAACTCGACAACTTGCAACGTGTCGGTGCCGAACCTGCTGCGCAGTTCATGCAGGAGTTGTTGGCTTCGGTTGAAACGCTGTCGGACGTCGTGGAAACCTATGGCGCGCGCACGTTGGCCGATCTGATGTATCTGCAGAATGCTGTGGTGAACGGAAGCTACATTGACCACCATCCGGATGAGTCGGCTGTTGTCGATGTTTTGAAGGCGCTACCGTCTTGTGAGCGCTGGCTGGCGTTTGTGAAAGTCGTGCCGGGGGAGGAGCATTCGCCGAACCCGTCCCCGGGTATGTAATTGGTCTGCAACTCACGGTCCGCCACTCCTCTCGGATGGCGGGCTTTTTTTCGCCTGCTCGGCTCGCAATTCTCGCTGCGCTGAAATTCGCACCTGCGAATTTTCCGAGGGTGCGAGATCGGTAGCTCGGTCTGACCCACGCCTCGCTCAAATTAGCGAACGCACCTCATCAATGATGGTCTTTGCGAGCGTATCCATCGAATGCGTCAGCGAAGGCTGTCGGCCGAACTTGCGTAGCATTTCGGCGTACGGCGCGACGTAGCGATCCGCGGCCTTTGCGATCAGCACGGTCGCTATTTCGATGTCGATCTCTACCGCATCCGCGTACAAGGCCGCCACCTGTTCCATATCCGGAGTCCGGCCGTCCAGCACCACAACAACGAGGCGTCGCGCCTCATCGCGATCGGCCATCCCCATCAGCACCGATCGTAACGCCGGGGCGAGTGCCGTTGTGCCGCCGAGGACGGGGATCGACTGCGCACGATGTGACACGCGTTTCCAGCTTTCGTCGAACTGCTTGATCGTACAGACGCGAGCATTGAAGACAGCCGCCGCAAAGGGAATGTCGTGCAGCTCGAGTACCTCGGCCAACGCAACGAGCGTCCCGCCAGCTGCCTCGAGCGGAACGAAGCCGGCTGGGGATTTGACTCCCATGCTGCCCGACACGTCGATTAGCAGACTGACGCACGCATTGATTTCGTCCTCGACGCGCCGGCGCCGGAACACCCGGCCGTCAAGCACCGCAAGTCGATGGAGGCGGTTCGATTGCAGGCGACGTCCAACGAGGCCGACGTGGCGATTCGCGTCCCTGCGCGACTCGAGGAGCGCCTCGAGGTCCCGCCCGAGCCGCCCCCGGATCCGGCCAGCCGTGGCGATCCAGGTCGCCGGCAGTGGCAATTTACGCGTCCCGGCAGCCGTCATAGCGATACGGGTGTCCGCCGGCAGCGCGCTAACGGCGCCCCCGAGAGCTTCGCCGACCATATCGCCGATGTCCGCCTGCCGTACGTTTTGCTGCACCAGTACCGAGAGTGCGAACCGCTGTTCCTGTGTCGTCACCGTCCCATCACTGGGCGACTGGGCGGCCGCGTCACCTGGTGGCTCCGTGGCGGCCGGCGCGTTGTCTTCCCCCTGATTGTCAGACGCAGGACCGTCTTGCCCGTCAGGTCCACCGTCTGGGTCGTCTGCAACGCCGCTTGAGGAGCCAGGAGAGGAGGCGGGCGTCGCATCGCGCGCTAGGGTGTCGCCAGTGGCGAGGTCTCCGAGCAGTTGCATGGCCTCGTCGACAAGCGAGACGACTTCGCCGGTTGATGAGGCATTCCACGCCCGCTGCATGATGTCGATCATGTGCAGCCACAGCGTGGGGCACTGTGTGCGGGCCCACGCATCATATCCACGAGCAAGGTCCTTCAGCGGGGCGTCCTGGCCACGCAACAGCGTCGCACGCCCCACGCAGAGCATCGCCTCGACAAGCGCCTGGGCGGGCCGAGCGTTGCCGATGTTCCGGACCTGCCCGAAGAAGCCCATTGGAGCCAGTAGCTCCGCCGTCCTTGCGAGATTCCTCGCGATGCCCGGGTAGACTTCCGACGCCAGTCTTTCTACGCGCAGGTCTTCAAAAATACCCAGGATCGAGCTTTTCAGCGGACCAGCGTGGGTCATACAGGCGCCGTAGGCATCGAAATCCGTGTGACGGGCGTGTCCTGCGGCCAGGTGATCAATGACCCCCTCGAGAAGCTCAGTGATCTGAGGGTCGCCGGTCGGCAAAACCGCGTCGACCCAGATTCCCGGTAGCGTGAGCTTTTTCCGGGTGGTGCTTGCGGTAGTCGCTTTCGGATCAATCTCGACCTCGAGGTTGTGCCGGTTCGCAAGCATCCGGGCGAGGAGCATAAGGTTACGCATCGGACTGGCGTTTAAAAAAAATAATCCCGTCCGCACAGGGTGCGGGACGGGATCGGTGTATTGGGAGCGACTTGCGTGTTCAGGCATCGCCATCGATACCGCAATGAAGGCAATAGCAACGGCCTTCGCCGAAGTAACTTGTATCGTCACCTCCATAGGCCATTCCGGTATATGCCCACTGGTGTGCGCAGGTGTATTGCTCCATGTCGGCTGACGAGCCGCGGTCGCGGATATAGGCGAGTGCATCGATCGCGCGATACTGAAGGTTCCCGCGTGCCTCGCGATAGGCCACGTTCGTCACTGCAAATTCGAGTAACTGATGGGGTGTACGCATGATTTTTCTCCGTCGTGAAGATTGGGAAGAAAGGGACTTGGTCCACGACATGTCCCGGAGAAAAATAAGCACTGTGCCGATGGCTACCTGACGGTCGCAAGGTGCTTTTGCATCGCCCCGACCAGCATTCCCGCGGCGCCGGTAACGACCCACGTTGCACCGATGAGGCCGTAGTTTTTCTTGCGGGCGAGGGGGTACCAAAGAATTGCAACACCGCCCGCGCTGCCGGCATTGAACGCTGCCTGCGCGAGGTGACTCGCCGGCGTCGCTCCGACATCCCGCCCGAATGCGAGTGTTGTCGGGCCAAAGAACTTGTGAGTTAGCGTCACGGCCCGTACTGACTTGATCTCGACGACAAACCTGATGCTGCCCGTCGACACGATGGCGTCGCAGTCACCAGAAGCGGTCATCACGTTGTTTGTGATTGTCCAGCCGGAAGGCAGTCGCGCGCGAAGTGCGGCGAGTGCCTTCCCCTCGGTGTGTTTTCCATGCCAGCGGTAGTATCCGCGTTCCGCGCGCCAGTAGCCGAAAACAGTCAGAAGCACAGCGAACGGACCGTAGCGCAGGGGGCTGGCTATCCCGGTATGGATGAGAACGGCGAGTGTGCTGACGCCAATGATCATCATTGCGCCCCCGACGTGAAGATCGCGACGCCATGGATTGAATGGTTTGCTTGCCATCAGGGATTCCTCTGGATGTGGTCGAACTTGTAAAAGGCTCGGAAAAAGAAAAGCCACACCTGGGGAGGTGTGGCTGTGGATTACCGTTGCTGGAACGGATAGCGTGTCAGAACGGGATCTCGTCGGCTTCGGGCGCACCTGCCGGAACCAGGGTTCCAGGTACGCCGCCTTCTGCCCCTTCTGCGCCTGCAGCTGCCGGATCACCTTCCTTCGGCAGGAATTCCGATACGCTGACCGACAGATATCGACCGGCGCGATCGCTGTTTTTGAGCCACGCAGCGAGACGCAGACGCTCGTTGCCGTCGCGATCGAGGTCGATCGAGCCGGTGTAGTCCGGCTGCTTTTCACCGTCCTTCTTCTCGTTCAGGAAGAGGGCCGCGTTGTGATACCCGTTGTCGAGACCATTACGATCGATGAAGACCAGGCGGATGTACTGCTTGCCGCCTTGCGAAAGCGCCTTGATGCCGATGATCTGGATCTTCTCGGCGCCGTCGCGTTCGCTGCCGTTGCCGTTGTAGTCCGCGCGCACCTTTTCGTCCTTCGACTTGTTGAAGGTGATGCCATCCACGGTGTTCTTGAAAAGCGAGAAGTTGAAAGCCTTTTTCATGATCGGTTCTCCGGAGAATCAGCACTAGGGGAGCTGAGTGGGTTGGGTTGACCTAGTGTCCGATATGGTTTTCCAAAAAATATACGTGGCCGTGGTTGCGCCACCCTGCTACCTGCTCACTGCGTTCTGCGTAAATCTGCGGCTCCGGTGCCGGCTAGCACTGGAATATCCATCCGTCCCACAACATCGTTGGCATGTCGAGGCGCAGTGAGTAGCCCAAACCCCGGATGGCCTCCACTGCGCTGCGTATGCTCTGTTCCCCTTCGAGATCCGGGCGCAGCCGCGCGATCAGCGTGCGCGGGCGGTCATGCCGGACATTCGCGATCGCCATGGCAATCTCGCAGGCCATCCCGGAGGTTTCGACGAACACCGCGTCCGGGCGTATCCGGCGCACGAGGCGCTCGGCTGACTCGAGCCACGGAACGGGCACGACATCGGGGTCGCCAGCGCGCGTGTAACGTTCTACACAGGCCGCGTCATAACCGTGTCCGGGCAATGCCAGATTGACTGGTCCGCCCTGGTGACTGGGCACCACGGCCCAGCGCGAATGAAACTCAACAGGAAGACACCGGTTCGCGTCCAGATTCGCCTGTGCGACAGGGCAGAGGAGGGGGGAAGGTTCGAACGTTTCGACGCGAGCGCCAAGACTTGCCACCCATAGGGACCATGCGGCCGAACCGGCGCCAATGTCGACCACCGTTTGTCCTGGCCGGATGATCTCAGCAGCAAGGCCGTATTCGGTTTGCTCGAGCGGCCGCATGCCAAGCAGCGTCTCCGCCGTGTGCCTGTCCATGTGTGGTGACACCCTCAGCTCGAGATGTTCCAGCTTCACGACCTGATCAGTCAGGGCATGCTGGCCAATCGGTCGTGTTGCTTCGTCTCGCGTGGGGGATGCGCTCATGAATGCCATTCGTGACGTTTCTGAGTGAATTTTCATCGTAAGATTATTATTCATCCTAGCTGATTTCATTGGTGGGAAATTATCGGCCGAGATGACATCAGTTGATGCGGGGGCGAGCGACAGGGCGACGCCAGCTCCGAGGACAACAAGCGTAGTGTTGGCGCCGATAATTTAGTCAGAAGAATCGGTGCTATAAACGATTGACCGATCACTTTCCCCTGAGAATTTCTCACGCATGAGAGTCGAAAGGTTTTCGAAATATTTGATGATTCACGCGGGATGTGATCGGATGGAAATCGGCTCAAGAATTAAGTCGTCCTGATTCGGGCATCAGGGGGCTAAATTTCTCCGGGAAAGTGCCGATATAAACGGTGGCGAGTATTGTTTTCCCAGCTTGCTCAAGTCAGATCGGACTCCTCGGGTCAGGTCGCGGCTCGCATTCGCTGTGGCCGCCGACGCTGATAAATGCCAAAGAAAAAAACAGTAGTGACTATGACCACCAGAGCACTCCTCCCAGTTGTAGCTACACGCGGTATCAAACGTGAAACGCCGTCCGTCCAGGCTACCCTCGTCTTCACGCATGTGCAGCCGGACAGTCGCGCAAAGATGCGTCCCGTCCACCTCTATTCGTCTGCTGGAGCAGAAGTGATTTATGCACTGGTGGACGGTGTCGCCGGCGCGCTCCGTGCGATCGAGGCGCAGCGGCTGGACACCGCGCGGGCGGCGGTCGACATCCGTGATCTTTTCTGTACGGCAGCTCGAGCACACACTCACGTGGATGACGCGTCGATCCTTGAGTCGTCCCTTCCCGATCCCCTCGATGCGATGCTGGATCTCTATGGACCCGTCGGCCAGGGGGTGTATGTTTTCAATGGTGGTGGAATGCTGATCGCAAGACGCTCAAGTGTGAGCCCTTTCGACAACGCCCCTCTGGGTGACACGGACCTGCTCGCGATCAGCGCGCACCCGGGTCTTACGGATCGCTTTCTCGACGTCCGGCAGAACGCCTGTCGAACGACAATCGAGGCACTCACGGCACGGCGCAGGATGTCTGCCGCGACGAGGGAGAAACTGGTGTCCCTGCTGATCGATGCCACCACCCTCGCGTCGCTGAACCCGTCATTCCCGAGCTCGCAATCCCTGACCCGGTTGAGCGCTTTCGCTGGAGTGCGGCTGGATCAGGAGATTCATCGAATCCCGAATGGAGTGAAGCCCAGCGGCGGCCGACCTGGCCGGACCAATGTCAGCGCGGTGTCGATGGACTGGTAGGTCGCGACAGGACCCATTCCACCGCCGCGCGGCGGCCGGAAAACAGGATGAAGTCTGGCTATGGATGAAGAAAAGAACGTCGAGCTGTTGGAACTCGGGCACGCTGCGATGCGGGAGGTTGTGCAGCAACTCGGAACAGTGCGACGCCCCGACGCGCGAGCGCTCCTGCAGGCCATCGCCATCTCATCAATCACTGCGCTGCGGATAAATTTCGGAGACGCCTACGCGAGTGAATTTTTGCGCCAGGCTATCGCGGCGATTGAGACCGAAAGCCTCGCGCAACTGCACGCAACCCATTCCCACTAGATTGCAGACCGCCCATGCGTCGCGACATCACACGCAGGCGGCGCTATCGGCCCTTCAGCCTGGTGGCTTTGTACGAGCGTGTAACGGCCCGCGAACTGTCGCTCAAGCCTGAGGAAATAAACCGGCTGGTTGAAGACGAGCTCAGCTTCCTCGCCGACACACACGCCAGTGTGACCTACTCGCTATTTGAACGAGCGCGGCGTCAGGCGCTTTGTACCCAAATACAGGGAAAACTATCGGCGCCGCAAGACGCGGTCGTCGGGCAGTTCGCGGGGCTGACAAACGCAGAGGCAGGCTTCATTGCCGGGCTGAAAGCGGAGTTTGAACGCCGCGCCGACATACGGGCGAATGGTCTTTCCGATGGAGCCGCACGTGGCCGCTCGCACGAGGAATTAAATGACGGCGGTGTTTGAATGCAAAATCGCCGTACCATTCAGAGGTTGATCGCACACCATGCCGAAAGTCGCACTACTGTCGTCCGTCTCGGGCGACATTCAGCATCAGAAGCTGTTGCTGGTACCTGATGGATGCATGGACCCAGAAGCAGAAATTGACCGGATACTCGTCGCGCTGGCAACAGAAGCGCCGCACTTTAGTTGGCAGCAGGCGCGCGAAGCGCTCCGTGCTGCCGGCTATACGCCGCTTGAGGATATCGTTGAGGTTACGCGGCCGTGGGACGAATCACGCTGCAGCCACGCGATGACCTTCGCTGTCGCCTTCCCTCCCGACGCTGAGCACGAGCATGCGGGCAAAACGTTGCGGGCGAGTACATGGCTCGCAGCGGAAGGCGGGGTGATCACCCTGGTCGACGAACACGGTCAATGCCTGATGGCAGATGATCAGCTCTGGAAGCGGGGAGCAGAAGGCTCGGAGCAGGTACCCCTCGGCGTCATTTTCGTGCCCCGCTCGCAGTTTGCTTCGACGGCACAACTTTCGACGGCAATTGCATTGCTAAGCGAATCCGGATTTCGCGTGCAACCGGGCGACCCGGATACCGCTGGCAGCGTCCAGGGGCCATCCGCGCGATGACACGGCAAGGTGGCTTCCGCCGTGTCTCTCTCGCGTTGGCGCGCGGCCGAGGTGGGGCTGCACCGGGTGTCGACGAAGCGGCCGCTGTGTCGGCGTGGCTGGGTCGCTATCGTGGACACACGCATACCGCATATAAGCGCGAAAGCTCGCGGTTCGCCGCCTTTGTTTGCTCGTCCGGCATCGCCGGTGGCCTGGTAGGGGCCACACCGGCCGTGTTCGAGCAATATGCGCGTACACGCCCGAGCGAAGACGTGGCGCGATACGGGCTGCAGGTGTTGCGTTCCCTGTATGCCACGCTTTGCGAACGTGGCGTTATCAAAGTCAATCCTGTCCCGGTGGTAAAGGGCAGCAGTCGCGCGAAACCCTCACTTCAGCATAAGCACTTCACGCAGGCCGAGCGCGTTACGATCGGTGGGGTGATTGACGCGCTGGCACATGAGCCGGGCGGTCATCGTCGCTCGTACTCCACGCGGCGCTGGATTTTCTGGCTACTCGCCTATACCGGAGCTCAGCGCGAGGAAATCGCGGCCAGCTCGCGACGTCCCGCGCTCACGATGGGCAACCTTCACTGTTTCCGGCAGGTGGAGCACACAACCGTGACCTGTGGTTGGGTCCTGGACGTGCGCGACAGCGCCGGCGTGCTTCGCCGCATTCGTCTGTGCGACGCCCTTGTCGCCGAGCTCGTGCGATACCGGCAATCGCTGATGCTGAACTGGCACCCGAGGCCAGACGACGAGACCCCACTCATTGTTGGCAATGGTTGGCGACCGATGGGCGCGCAAGGCATCTACACCAACGTGCAGGCGATGTTCACCGCAGTTGCGTCGCATCTGCAGCGTCAGGGACTGGAATCGCGTCTTGTGGCGCGGCTCGAGAGGCGACGCCGTACTGGCTGACGCGCTCGTTCCATGCACTTGACAGGTCGGGAGACAATCGCGAGGCGCGTGATACGTCGAAGGAAGTTACAGACGCGGTGTTGGACTGAACTGAACGCGATCGTGGAGCAGCTCGAATCGCCTGGATTGCCGTTATCGTTTTCACGTGAGTCGATGCCATGACCGTCGCCGGGATACTCAAAGCGAGACGCGAAGAACTTGGCCTGACGTTGCAGGAGGTCGCGTCGGCCGCTGGCAGTTCGAAGGGACATCTCCACGGCATTGAGTCGGGGCGCTATCCGAACATTCGCTTTGCGACCGCCGTGCGACTGGCCAGCGTGCTGCAACTCGATCTCCTGACGATGGCGCGTGCTGTGCTGGCCGAGTGCGACAAACAGGAGGACGTCCTGTGATCAGTTATGCGCGTTCGCATGACCCGTGTGCCGTGATCGTTTGATCGCTACCGTGGCAGGGTGTCATCGGACAGCAGGGTCACCACGGGGCCGACCGCCCGTGCAGCCTTCAGCGCAACAATCCGCTCGACAGGGATACTTGCCGCGGCGAGGCGGGCGCCGAGCCATTCCCAGAACGCGGGATTGTCCAGACATGCCTTCAGATCCTCACCCTCCGCCGCACCGGGATATTCACGCACTGCGTTGAACTCCTCGCGCAGAATCACATCCGTCTCCGGAGCGCGGTAGTCCACCTTGAATATCACCATCGCCGGATCCAGCGTGGCGGCCCGCGCGATGGCGTTGGCGCGGCGCGATGCTACCCGCTGCTCCCTGCGGGTAGGGGGCATGTTGGCGACGCGCCAGGCTTGCGCCACCTCTGCCGGAACGACCGGCACCATCGCGCGATAGAGACAGGCCGGTTCGATCGGTTGACCAAGATCCGCCTCGAAGTGTGCCTGATCGAGGACGGTGATAATCGCTGCGCCGCGCTGGGGATCGTCGATGGCGACGACGACCACAAACCACGCACAGTCGACGACTGAATACACCAGAATGTGCCCGCGACGTTTGTTATTGCGGCTTGCATTGGTAAGCCAGACCGAGCGGCCAGCATGCAGCAGATCCAGCAGCAGGTCCGCGGTGAGGGCGGTGCGCAGTCCGAGCCGGTCGATCGCGTGGTCGCCAGCAAAGTAAAAGCGTTGGGCGGCACGGATAGACAGGGCGGTGGACATGGTGCATGCGTGAAGAAGTCAGTAGGTCTACGAAGAGTACCGCGCAAGCCATTGCCTGAACAGCGGGTTCAGAGACCAACAGCCGATTTTTTGGGGATGGGTGCTCAACCTTTATAAGGTGTCCCCTGTTGCCGGCAAAAAAACGCCGCATCCATGGGATGCGGCGTGTGGGTTGGTGTGATGTTGTGTTCAGGCAGCAAGCGGCTCTGCCGAACGCACATTTTCGAACTTCGGTGCGATCCGGTCACGGTAGAGCGCATGATGGAACTCAATCTTCTTGTTCGCTTTCACCTTGTTCAGCGAAGCTCGATCTGTGATGCCAGCAGCGCTGAGGGTAGTCGCTGCTGCGTCCGCCTGTGCCTGCGCCTCCGTCCAGAGTGATTCGGGCGCCTTGACTTCGTTGCCCTGGGCATTGCGCAGGCTCAGCGCCTGGTTCGCGAAGAACCGTTCGCCGCGCTTCACGAGCTGGGAGAAGGGCAGCAACGTGACCACTTCGCCCGGTTGCACACCGAGAAGCTTGTGCGCAAGCCGCTGAGCGAGTTCCGACTGCATGTCGAGCGACAGCATGACACCGTCATCGCCTTCGGTGAGACCTTCGAAACGCACGCGCACTTTCTGGTACTCGTTCCCGCGACCGTCACGCGTCACGGCGAGCTTTACGGCGGTGACGCGGCCGGTAATGCCTTCCTGCTTGCAGATCCCCTCGAGGGCGAGGCGGGCAACTGCGGTCGGACCGTCTGCGCGTGTGTCCGAAAACCCGCCCTTCCAGGCGGCGTCACCGACCTGCTGCTGGGCAGCCTTGAGGGCGCGATCGACCACCTGGTTCCCAACGGGGACGAGCATGCCTGCGACAGGGTTGTAGGTCATCAGCTTCACTTTTTAGCTCCTTGAATGAATGCCCACCAGTAGGGCTGGGAGATCCTGGTATGGGAGATGGCGTGCAGAAAAAAATGTCGCCGACATTGTTTTTTCCTACGCATCTCGGAGGCCATGACCTTCGCCCGCTGGCACGGGCTTTACCAGGAGAATTCCATGTCTGCTGTCTACACCCCTCCACTGTTCGCGCTGCTCTGGGCCGCTGGCGTTTTCATGGTTGGGTTTCCGGCCACCATGATCGCTAACGCGGGAATATCGATCAGGACGTTCCTGCTCATTGCTGTGTTCGGTGTTATTGCGTGGGAATTGCGCGGTCTGGAGGCGCTGCTGCCCGTGCTGGTACGTTGGGCGGTGTGGCTCGGCATTATCGTGATGATGTGCGCAGGTGTTCTCGACGGCATGCGCGGTGCGCGTGAGGAAGAGGAGAGCGCGTGATGCAGACCCGAACCATTGATATACACACGGTCCGCGTTGTCCTCCATCTTTGCCGGATCTCCCAGAGGGAGGCCAGGCAGGTGTCCCGCCCTTGGCACGCCAGCCTCGGCGCGGTTTCCCGCAAAGGCCGGAGCGAAATCGCTGCACTTCGGCCGCGGCACATCCTGTGCTAGCCGGTTTGTTGCCAACCCACCACCCCGTGCCGGTTCTTGAGACTGGCACGGGGTTTTTCTTGCCCGCCGGCGGCGAATAATTTTTGGCGGGAAATCTCCTGGCACCAAGCCCCCGATCCCCAGATACTCCAGGAGAACCCTTCATGGCGGCTCGTTCACGCCTCGACTTCGACCTTCTCAAGGTAGCCCAATCGCTACTGCCCGACCAACTCGTTTCACAGCTTAACCCCCCCATCCGCCTTGCCAGCGATACCAGCCTTTTCCGGTTCGGTGACGCCCAGGGCGAGAGCCTGCACCTCATTCTCGACGGGTGCGGCACATTCACCGCGGTGTTCCATCCCGACACCGTTCTGCAGCACATCGAGGAGCATCACCTGAACGACTTTCCTGACGCGGGGGAGCGTGTCACCGTTCACTGATCTGCTCTGCTGCCCGCCGCTCCGACCTTGGGGCGGCATTTTTTTTGTTCTGTCTCAGCGTGCTCAGACGCCCAGCAAAGGGTGTGGCCTTGCCGGCCACAGTTAATTTTGCACGGTCATCTCCCGATGCTTCGCCCTTTACCGGCGCCAATGGCGCCTTTTCTGGAGATAACCATGCAGCAAAACCGCAACAGAAAATGTTTCAGCCGATACGATCATGCCCGTGCGGCCGGACCTCGCGCGACGATCGCTGTCGTAGTTTGAAGGGGTGACTCATGAACCTTGAACTGATGGTGAAAGCGTACATCGCGGCCGCACTTTGGAGCACATCGCTGGATGGACTGGAGGCAATGGATAACCAGTATTCAGCCGACGAACTCAGCCCCGAGGCGAAACAGCGTATGAGCGAGGACTGTGAACGCTTCTGGCAGGAGAACGCGGCAGATCTGGCCGTCGTGGGGGAGGTGAGTACAGGGCACGACTTCTGGCTCACACGAAACCGACATGGCGCTGGTTTCTGGGATCGCGGGCTGGGAGAACTGGGAGAGAGGCTTACGGAAGCAGCGCATGCGGTGGGCGGGTGCGATCTTTACGTTGGCGACGACGGAAAACTGCATTTGCAGGTCGGCTGACTGACGTCGTCAACCACCAATCCACAGGCCACTCTTCGGAGCCAGCCCTTCACTTAACGTATTGATGAAGCGGCTATGAATCTCTACGATGCCCCGTGAGTCAAAGGCTTCCGGGGCATTCTCCTGTCCGAAAAATTTTCTGCAGGTGCCTAGCCTGAATCTCCCACCCCGCCGCCGAAGCCGCCGACACATTCTTCGTGCGCGACGACAAGGGCGGGCGTGCCCATCCGAGACCAAACCTCGCGGTGCCAACCTTCATTGGCGGGCTTTATCCTGCTTGCGACGGGACCTCCGCCAAGCAGGATTGCGAATTTTTCCGCGCTAAATCACTAGCATACACGCCAATATAAAATAGCGTACTAAAAAGTACGCTATTTTTAAGATGCCAACCGTGAACCGAATGAGACGGCACAATCGCGCAATACGGCCGATGCCGCCGTGGCGGACACGAGCCGACTCTGGTTTACCGTTTTAATTCAATGGCTTGCAACGCATTAACGGTTAGCGTACAATTTAGTACGCTAACTTATAGAGGGTGGTATGGCAGATTGGCGTTTTTACGGCCGGCGCAGCACGCTGGACCAACTGCGCGGGCTGCTCGAGAAGCCTAGATGGTTCTTCTGCCGGATTCAGGGCCGCCGACGCATTGGCAAGACGACGCTGTTGCGCGAACTGTCGCGCGACGACGAAGCGCTTGCCGAGCGCCTCTTCTACGTCCAGATTCCAGACTCCGACCAGATAGATGTCGCCAGCCAGTTCCGGCGCGCGCTGCAGGACAGTCTCTCGAATACCGTCCAGGCACTGGCAAATGACGTGCACGACTTCGCGTCAATGGCGCGCGCAATCGCCACGATGAACCGCGCCGGCATCATCGTGGTTCTGGACGAATTCCAGTATTTCACTTCTCCACAGCTTGCCGCGTTCAACTCGTTCCTGCAGGCCGAGGTAGACATCCTGCGTGAATCGAAGAGCGGCGGCCTCTTCGTGCTGGGCTCATTGCAATCCGAGATGAGCGCTCTGCTCGACGATAAGGCGGCTCCGCTGTACGGCAGACTGACCCACTCCTTTCGTCTCGACCACTGGGATTTCGAGGACCTGCTCGCTGTGTACAACGAACACGGCCTGGAAGACCCGTACCAGTGGCTCCTCCTGTGGACCTACTTTGAGGGCGTACCGAAGTTCTACAGAGATGCCTACGGACAAGGGCTTTTCGATGCTTCCTCCGACCAGCTGCGCAACGAGCTTCTTGTCCGCCTGTTCCTGAACGAAGGCAGCCCGCTCTCGGAAGAGGCGGACACTTCATTCCTGCGCGAGATGAAAGGACAATTGCTCTCCATCCTGCACTTCGTGGCGGACCACCCGGGCACCGGCCACAACGAACTCGTAGCGAGCATGCAGTCGCCGACCGACACGGGCCGCTCATTGGGTGCACAGCTCAAGAAGCTGGTCGACAACTACGGGATGATTGACCGGCGCCATCCTGTGTTCTCGGACAGTCGCAGCCGCAACGCCCGGTACTACGTGACGGATAACTTCTTGCAGGCGTGGATTGCAGTTGTCCGGCCCGCACGGGACGCAGCGCGAATGCAGCTTCGCGAGCGGGTGCTGGAAAAGGCCAAACCTCGTAGCGAAACGCTTGAGGGTTTTGCGTTCGAGAAGCTCATCCGACAGCTACACGTCGAGTGTTCAAGAAAGGGCAAAGGCGACTTTCCCATCACTTCTATCGAGGTGGGATTCTGGAACCGTGCTCGTTCAATCGACCGACTTGTCGAGATTGACGTCGTGGCATTGAATAGCGAGGACAAGCGTGTGCGTTTCGCCTCCTGCAAGCGAAGCGCGAGCGCACACGACAACAGCGCGCTGACCGCCTTCGAGAATCACATAGCGGGATTCATGTCGACCGTGGAGGGGCGCAAGCTCACCGGCTGGGAAGTCGAGAAGGTGCTATTTTCGCCGACATTTTCCAAGAAAGAGACGTCCGGTCTCGAAAAGGCCGGATACCGCTGTCTTGATTTGAACGCCTACGCGCAGCTCTTCTGAGCGCCTCCCCGTACGACATCTGCGCAATATAGGTTGAAACGGTACGATTGGCGCCTGACCAACGCCAAAAACAGGAAAGCCTCGCCCATGCCCCTTGGGCTGCACGCAGTCGTCGTCGCACGCGAAATCCTGCATTTCTCTCAGGCTTTTACGCCGAGGGTATAACTATTTTGGTCTGCGCCCTTCAATCAGCGTTGCCCCGCTTGGCATTCCGTCAACACGTTAAGTGAAGGGCTGGCTCTTCGGAGTGGCCTTTTTCCTTTTGAGGCGGGCGCGGACCATCGACCAGGGCCCCGGCATTATTTAACTCGGCCGCTTTGCCTTACCCTTGCGGCAGCAGCTGCCTCACTTCTTCACTGTACTTCGACCATGAACATTGTCCAGATAGAACCGTTTACGCCCGCGTGGCACGCATGGCGTTCGGGGCACGATTTGCCTGATGGGCCACGTATCACTGAGACCGCCGCGGTGATCATCGCGGGTCATTCGCGCGGGACCAACATTCAGCGGCTGTGGCAGGAGTTCACGGGGCGAATCACGCCACGCCAGCCGGCGGACGACAATGCGATCCAGGCACGTGTTGGCCGCCAGGAACAGCTACGCGAGCGCTTTGGCGAGGCACGTGGTTTTGTCGTACGCCCCGCGTGCATCGTGTCAACGGAACACCGTTGGGCGGGCGCTACGCTCGACGGGCTCACCGATGCGATGGACAGCCTCTGTGTACTCACGTTGCTCGATGAGGGCGAGCATCAGCTGGTTCGGGAAGGCCGCGTTCCGGATCGTTTTGCGACACGCATTCAGTGGCAGTTGCTGTGTGCCGACCGGCAGGTGCAGAGAGCCTTCTTCTTCGCCTGTCGTACCGAGGGTAGGGCGATGGTTGAAGGAGTCACGTTGGAGATTAGTCCGGATGAGGAGGTGCAACACGATCTCGTCGAGCGCGCGCGGCGCTTTCGCGAAGCCGTCGTCGACAATGTGCCGCCGGCAGGCAGTCGCTTCGAGCAGGCGGCGCACCGGTGGCTGCTCGCACATCGCCAGCTCGAGCGCGCGACCGAAGTCCTCGAGGGGGCAAGGGCCCGTCTTGCCGCGCTGTATCCGGCCGGAGTCGACCCGATAACGGCCGGTGGCGTCACGGTGTACCGGGCAAGTCGCGCCACTGGCCCGGGCGCTCACGCCCAGGATCTGCAGTCGCTCGTCGTGAAGCGCAGTAGCGACGCGTCGGTGGTGCTCGCGCAGCTTGATGCGCAGGGCGTGCCGCTGGCGGATCTGCCAGTACCGGCGCCAGAGCCCGATCATTCCACGACCTCGCTGCAACTGGGGTGGTGAACCGTATGCCGGCGCAGCTCCACGAAAGATTCCCTGGTCGCGACACTCTGCGGCGCCTGATTTCGTCGGCCATCGGGAGACTGCTGTGAGCTACTCCGACACAGGCGCGATGTCGCAACCTGCGGAGTTGGCCGATGCGGCCGCAAACGGCCCCGGGTCGTCCCATGGTTGTGCCGATGAACTCTTTGGCTTCGATGTGCCGCCGAAGATGCGCGAATTTGCGCGCTTTCCGCTTCGCGTCGCCGGACCGGATACCCCGCCCATCAATCCCAATTTCCTGTTTCGCAAGGACCACGTGAAGATCGGGCAGGCATGGATCAGCGGGTTGTTCGATAACCTGATGCTGACTGGTCCAACCGGGGCAGGCAAAACCAGCTTCATCGAGCAGTTCGCCGCGCGGCTGGGTTGGGGTGTCATCCGCGTGGCATGTTCGAAGTCGCTGGAGCTGCAGGAGATCGTCGGGAGGGTTTCGATCAATCCCGATGGCAGCACGGGTTGGGTTGATGGGCCAGCAATCCGCGCGATGAAGGAAGGGGCGATCCTGCTGCTCGACGAGATCAATTTTCTCGACCCTGGTCAGGTTGGCGGCATGAACACGATACTCGATGGTGGCTCGTTCCTCATCCCCGAGACAGGCGAGCGTGTGTTGCCCCATTCGGACTTTCGGGTTGCGGCAACCGGCAACGCGCTCGATGGCGAAAATGCAAGTAGCTACCGCGGCATCCAGCGGATGAACGACGCACTGCTAGACCGCTTCCGGGGCGGTATTGAGGTCGGGTATCTGTCGAAGGAGGAGGAGACGCGCATCCTCGTTGCCGAGGCACCCAGACTCCATCCGTCGGTGGTCAAGCTCATGGTGGAGCTGGCTGAAGCGCTGCGCAAATCCTATGAATCGGGCGACCTGTCTGTGGTGCTTTCGACGCGGATCGTTGTGGCCTGGGGCACGTTACTGCAGAGCTTCTCTATGGTACTCGACGGCCAGCGGGAGAATCTGCTCGCCACCCTCAGGTCTTCTTTTCTCTTTCGCGTTGGCCGTGCAGACCGGGCTGCGATCGAGACCGTTCTGAATGGCGTCCTGAAGCGCACCAGCTGACCGGCTACTCAGCTGGGGCCCATACCCGTTCATCTCCGGATGTGCGGGTTTTTTTTCGTCTGGCATGTCTTACGCAATGGAATCTAACGCGGAACTGAAGGCATCCGCAGGACGGTTTCAACTCAACTAACGTAGGAGGTATGCCATGGCAGTTAGCAACGACATCTCGGGATTGGTGCAACGGGCGCGAGAGTGGATGCTCGGACGCATCCAGCGCGCTCATCCGTGGTCCGGTCTCGGTGGTTTGCCTGTACGCGTAACAGACGGAAAACCCTACGAGGGCACCAATATTCCGCTCTTGTGGATGCAGCAGGAAGCGCTGCGCTCCGAGTCCAACGCCTGGGGTACCTATCAGATGTTTCTGCGCCGCGGTGAGCCGGTGACCGCGAAACAGCAGGAATGCACTGCAATTCGTTTCCTTCCCTTGGGCAGGATGAGCGTGGCCGAACGGGAAGTAGCGGGGCAGATGCGGGAGGCCGTTGTCCACGCCCGGAATGTCGGTGTGACTTTGCCGGTGGGTTTGTACAACCTCGCCCAGACGAGTGCGCGTGGACCGGCCTGTATCCCGGTGATGTTTCCCGGCGAAGGCCGTCCTGACGACATCCCAGGGCTTGTGGCGGATGTATTGCTGCAGCACGACAGTGACGGTATATCGGTCTTGCCGGGTGAAAGAGCATTTATCGACCGGTTCACGCGTGACGTCGTGCGGATGCTGCACGGATTGGATCCTGCGTCGATCGAGGGCGTTTATCCGGCAGAGGCGGTAGAGTCGTTGGCAGCGCAAGCGACCGATCTGAAGAAGCTGTGTGGTATTTGCGCGTCGGTGATCAGAAACTGGGGCAGGTTGTCGCAACCGGCCGGGCATTCAGCGATGCCGGACAGCGTTCCCGTGACTGGTGACGCGCATGCTGCAGAGGAGGCGTTCGACAGGATCCTCGGAATCGTGACACATCAAGGTGTGGTGCAACGACGTGCTGCGGCGATGAGTGTCTAGCGCCAGTTTTCAGTTTGCTTCTGGACACAGCAAATCAGGCGCGTAGCGCCTTAACCCCAACCTACACGCCCCGCATGCCTTTTGGCCTGCGGGGCGTTTGCTTTTCGTCGTGCACAACGAGGTTATGCCTTCTTCAGGTCTCCCCTTGAAGAGGATGAGCGCCGTTTTGCAGATTCCAGTGAGCCTTGCCCCGAAGCCCTTGCTATCGAGCGACTAGCGATTAGAATGGAATCGTGATTTCGAAACGACAAATCGAAGACGGGGTGAAAAGATGGGTGCGTTTCTTCTTATTCTGGCAATCGCGTACATCGTCTACCGACTCATGACGCGCGACAGCGAAGGAGGGCCAATTGAGCCGTTGTCATGGCAAGATGAACCCTCTGTGGGTGGAGGACATTCATCCAGTAGCGACGATCCTGTTGTGAATTCCGCGACAGGTTTGCCGATGTTCGGTGCAGTGGATGCTGGGGGCAATCCATACGGTTCGGATATGCACAATCGATAAGAACAGCGAACGTGTCGTTCCGTTGACCCACCTTGCGAATCAACTCTTACGCGGCGGATGCAGTGGCCTGTCATAAAGATTGGTTGCATCCCTCGTGGCATGTGCCGCCGGCGACGGTGCAGGTGGGGGAAGGCCGAGCTCACGCGACTCAGTCTTCGGATCAAGCAAAGTGACGTCCGCCTTGGGATCGTAGTGCTCCGTCCTTTGCGTTCGCTTGTCAAGATTGTCTTGATCCTGCTTCTGCCCATGCTCGATCTGGCCGGCCTCGGCGATAGCTCGGTCACGCGCCCCGGCGGGTAGATGCATCTGATTCGCCGCGTTTGCGATTTCCTGCGAGAGCGGCGGGGCGGATCCGGGCGTGAGAGCGCCGCCACTACCAAAGCCGCCGCCTCCACCACCAGCTCCGCCCCCAAGCCAGCCAGCACCGCCGCCAGCCGGTGCGCCAAGCGGACCGCTCGCCGGATTGAGTGGCGAGGCGTCAAGGCGAGAGGTTCCGCTCGCCACGCCGGCCAGCGCGGAGTTCGTCGGAGACGACTCGGTCTGGCTGATGAACCGATCAAGGTTGGACTTTTCGAGAATGCTTTCCGCAAGGCCGCTTCTGCCGGCCTGACTCGCGAGGGCCGCAACACCGGCCTGTGCCGCGGTATGCACGCCGGAGTCGCTGCTGAGAACGCCGCGCGAGAGCATGGCCGAAAGGTTGTTGGCCTTCGAGAAATCGGCGCCGGCCAGGGTCTGGTTCGTGATCTCCTGTGCCTTGTTCACAATGCTCTCTGCGTTATCAGCAATCTGTCCCGACCTCGCCAAACCCTGCGCGGTCTGCACGGCGTCGCTGTACACCGCGCTACGAACGGCATCCCCGATGCGTGAGGGATCGCTGGTCTGGTAGGCCATGGTGGCCAGATCGGCCACGTTGACCGAGGTCTTGGCCCCTGATTGCATCGCACTCTGTGCGTCATGGGCGAATTGCTGGTTACGTTGCAGGGCCTCCTTTTCGGCCTCTTGTGCCTGCGCGAGCGCCGTACGCGTGTGGCTGATCTGGCTGTCCAGGGAGTCGCTATTGGTAACGCGTACGCCGTCGATGTTTGAATACCGGTCGTCCGTTGACACCTTGTCCTGATTGCTTTGACCTGTGGTCTTCGCCCCAGTTTGTTCATTGGACGTTCCCTGCCCGGTGGTTGCCTCAACGCCAGCACCTCCACCGATTTGCGTTCCAGGCACTTTTAACGCGAAGCTGCCACTGACGGACGCGCTATTCCCATGACTGGTTTGCTCGCGCGTTGCATCGGCCAGTCTCTTGTCCTGACTTGTCGTATTGTCCTTCGCCGCACCGGTCATATGCGAGTGGTCTCCTCCGGCAGTGACGTCCAGTCCCGTCGAATGCCGCTGTGCCGTCAGGTTCTGTAGCTGGTCCGTCAGCGACTGAACCCGCTGATGCGCGGTCTCTGCGGACAGTTGCGCGCTCTGGCCGGCCCGGAAGGTATTGCTTAGCCCCTGGCCAAACTCGATCGTGGCGGCGGTGGTCACGTCGCCACGGACTATCGCGCCGGCGTTGGCGGTCGCACCGTGAGCGAAGGCCGAGGTCATCGCCTGAACGCCGGCACCGTTCTGGCTAGCGAACTCCAGCCCCTGGGACGTAACCTGCTGCCGGGCAGCGTCGGCATTGGCGAGGTTGTACGCATTGCCGTCGTTGCGGTCGGTATCCATGTAGTCGCGACCAGTGCCTGTCGCGCGGCCGGCCAGGGAAGTCAAGGTGTATACCGACCCGGTCAGGAGCGAGAGCGTGATAATTGGAGTCGCCCCGATCATGGTTGATCCGGCATAGATGGTGCTGCTCACCTGGGTATAGAAGTTATCGATACTGGCAGGCGACATGGTCGGACTCGATGCAAACGCAAGAAGGCGTGACCAGAACGACGTCTGCACGTAATAGGAAAGCACAGTAGCAACCGGGAGCCATCCCTGGCTCCAGATGCCCATCAGGAACCACGCTGCGTAGATCTTGAAGCCGCCGACACCCATCGTAATTGCGACGATGACGACGATCGGCGTGAGCGCTACAAACAGGAACGAAAAGGCGTTCATCGCATTGGTCATGAAAGACTCGAAAAGCGATGCCTCGCCTGCCGTGTCGATCATCGCCTTGTTGCGGGCATTACCCATTAGTGTCGTAAAGGTGTATGCCGCCTGGCTCTGATCGAGCGAGGCCTGCTGCGCAGCCCGGAAGATGGGGCTGAAGACCAGATTCATCATCGTGGCGTCACGCTGCTGTCCATTGCCGGTCATTGTGGCGTTTGCACTCTGTGCCGTGGCCGCGATGTTCTGGCTCAGCGTATTAAGCATCGTGTCGGCCGCGGCGACCGTCGATGGACCATCCGGTTCTGCGGATGACGACCTGGCGAGCACGTCGCTCGTGAATGAATCGCTGTCGATGTAGGTGGCCATCGCCTGGTAGATCTGCGGGCCGGCCTGACTGCATGGCACAGCCGTGGAGGTAATGGTCTGGTTCCCGGAAGAATCGGTGGTGACCTGGTAGAACTGGGTAGTGCCCTGAAGCTGGCCGTTCGGCGTGCCGCCAGGGCTGTTGTTGAGCACGTCGCTGATACCGGTGTTCGACTGCATGGACTGACTGGCCAGAGTCTGGACGGGGCAATACTTCATGTACGCGACGAGGTTGTTGCAAATAGTCGTGTTGCTTTGCGAGCAGTCGTAGACCTCCTGCAGCTTGAGTAGCATTTTGAGCGGGGAGAGCAGGCCTGCGGTGCCCTGCACACTGACGCCGCCATCGCCGGGTTCGGTAAACCACTGCAGGTAAACGTCGGATACGGCCTTCGTCATTTCGCTTGCGATGCCGGCAGGGTAGGCCACGCCGATCGGCACGTGGTTCACAACGATGGTCTGCGGCGTGACGGTAGTGCCGTTGTCACTGAAAAATGGTTTGACGGTGATGGTCGTCTGGCTGCTGAACATCGCCATCGTGACGACCGTGCTGACAAACCATGGGCCGAGCATGAATTGCTGGCGTGTCGCGGAGCTGAAGAGCGCAACGATGAGTCCGGCAAGACTACCCGCGAGCAAGCCGCCAGTCATCACGGCGGAGCTGCTGTTGCCGTTACCAAAGAAGGCAGCCAGTCCCTGAAAGGCATTGGCCACCTGCTGTGGATCGCCTGCAACCCAGAAGACCGGGAACGTCGAACTGGCGTTCTGCGCGAAAGCGGTGCCGCAGTACAGGAAGGCCACGAGGCCTGCCAGCGTGGCGAAAGCGGTTGATTTCCTGCGCATACGGACTCTCCTTGCCCAATTCCCCAGAGGCGAATGTAGTGGCAAAGTCCCGTATCAGATAATTCCTGCGGAGATTTCGCGCGATATGCGAAGCCGATATCGATCGGCATCGCTATCGGTACAAGGTTGTGGGTCGTCTTCTCCGCCGGTCTGGAACACGAACTTCCGAATCGGCAGCTGAAATCGTTCGCTCTGGTCCGGGTGTTCGTGTCCTGCGCGACGGCTTAATCGTCGTTGAAGCGACTGAGAATGCCCGGCGGTCTGCTGGCTGGAACTGCAACTGGCTCCTCGGTCGGAGGCGTAGGAGTCTCCTGCATTCCCGCCGGGTCTGGTTTCGCCGGCGCGCCGGCGAGGCCCGGGTGAGAGACGGCCGCCGGCACTGGTGCTGGCGCCATCGGGGTTGGTGGTTGCGCCTGAGCAGCCGGCGCCGCCACTCGCGACTGGATGGTGCCGTTCAGTGCAGCGGCAGGCCGGGGTGTGCTGTCACTCGTGTTGGCCGCCGCGATCGTGTCATCCAGAAGGTTGCTCATACCCAGCATGGCAACCTCCTTCTGGTAGTGCGGGTCACCAGCACGGTGGCCGGTCTGCTGGATGTGCGTGCGGACGATATCGCGTAGCACGGCGCCGACGTCCCCATCCTTGATCGTATGAAGGAACGTGTGGACATCCGGGTATGACTTGAAATGCACGCGCAGGCCGATGAGAAGCGTTGTTTGCCATTTTGGCCGTGGCTTGGTCATGGAGGTGGTCCCTCTGATTAGGGGTTGAACCTCGACAGGCCGTACCTGCAGAAGCCTTCTGCAACCGAGAAGCGCGGCGCGGGCGACATCAGGGCATGAGGAAAGACCTCGAGCAGGCCATCGAAAAGCACCGGCGCACCGCCTCCGGCGACAATCACACCGTTGAGTGAGGAGGCGGCTTCGCCGAAGCGCCGCTGGGCTTCGTCACGCACGATATACAGCAACTGCGCGCTCGCCTCCTCGAGCTCGGCGCTGAGGTTGATCTTCTTGCCGTACACAGTCAGTTCCCCTTCACGGATAGCGCGATCTACCGATCCGAGATCGAACGGGAGGTTTTTGCTCTGGAGGATTGCCATCATGCGCTCATAGACGGCAGCGAAACCGACGCAGGACCCGGAGGCCGACTCGATGAAATCGGGGCCGTCGGTCAGGATGAAATCGCTCGTGTGTTGACCGATTTCGATGACGCCCCAGCGTTCCCGGTCGAAGTCGTGCGCCGCACTGATACGGCCATCCGCCAGGAAAATCATTTCCTGCAGCGGGCCGTTCGGTTGTGACTGGGCACGGACGTTGACGGTTTGCCCCACTCGCAACAGGGGCTCAACGAGTTGCGTGACGCGCATTTTCAATTCGCGGCGCTGGGTTTCATACCACGCCTGTGGGAGTCCGACGATCAGCTCGTAATGGTTCGGCGCGTATCCGGTCGTGGTCTCAACAGCCTCCGCGGTACGCCTGAAGGCGCCGATCACGAGGACATCGTGAGTGTCCGTAAAGATCCAGTCCTTCTCCTGCCCCGAGTACGACTGCGCACGCCCCTGCTTGACGGCGGTTTCGCCGTAGAAGAAATCCCGGCCGTTCAACGTCACGGTCTCGCGCGCAGCGCGTCGACGCGTGCCTTCATCCGAGAGTGTGATCGCGGGACAAACGACCGTGGGAAAAAAATCCTGTTGATGCTGATGCGGCTCGAGCGTGCTTGCCCAGACGAGTTTGGGGGCCGAGTGGCCGATGTCCATGCCGACGGATACCTTCATGCTGTTCTGATCCCGTGAGTTTGTAGGAGTGAAGTGCTGCTCTTGCGCATTGATAATCTAGCACAGGTTGAAAATAACAAACGATGATTTTGTTTTGTCACACGTCGGAATGTGAGGCCATGCACGTCGAAGGCTGTCGTGTGCGACAGCAGATTTTCGATACCGGTAAAGTGTTGTGTTACACACTCTGGATCATTCCGTAGGGCGCGGAGAGGGTGTTGAAGCCGCTTGTGGGTCGCGTCTGAGGCCGGCGCGCAACGGGTTCGAACCCCCGGGGGCAGGGATGGTTCGCCCGTCGCCGCAGGTGGCCACGCAACGGGTTTTGTAGCTATTCTGGAAGGGGCGGCGAAGATAACTGTCGGGCCGGAAGCCGAAAGCGCCTTAAACATAATAACTGGACGGTCGTTGCCTTTTTCTGCTTGCGCTGCGCGCCACGCAAAGGGCGAGGACGTTGCCGGTTTGCCACCAGGATAGGCTGAGGCTGGACCTGTTTCCGGCTATGTGCGCGCCACACGGAACCGTTTGTGGGCTAAGCGAGGATTGCCCGCTTTCTCCCGATGACGGGAGCCGCACGACTCTTTGCGATGGAAAGTCGGAGATAGCCTGCTTACAGCCGGCCAACCGGTAGACGCGGGGTGCCAAATGGGGAGCGGGCGGGAGGCTATCGGCACGATCCAGGTGGAAGTCAGTGGGGACGATGGTCCTGTTAGACCCCACTGCCGCACCATAAGGGTAGACGCCTCGGCTGCACGACATCGATAAGGCCTGCCCGGAGAAGGGGGTGTTCACACAGGGGCGAGGGGCTGGCAGCTTGCGCTCCACGGATAGGGACCAGGGCGGGGGAAGCGTCAGGATTCTTAAAAAATGCGGATGTTGCGTCGGTGGACCGGAGGGCAAAGCAGGAGGCTCCGCGGAAGGAGGCACCTCGCCCGGCGCGCGCCCGGACGCTGGTTGCTGGACTCGGCCGGTGAGGGATATCCGGATTCTTAAAAAATGCGGATGTGTGTCGATCCCTTGCGAGGCGCGGCGCGCCCCGAGGGGGGCGCGGTGATAGCGGACAGTCAGGCGTCGTCGCCACGCTGCCTGTCATCGGCGCGGGCGTAGTCGCGTTCGATAAACCTCGCGTTGAGCTCGTTGAGCGAGCTTTCCATGCGCCTCAGCATGTTGTGAGTCGATCCGCAGATCTGTGTGGCGGCGGCCGCGAGCCGCACATAGCAGGCTTCGACCTTGGCGCGCTGCGCCATCAGTTCCTGAAGCATGCGAAGGAGCTGTTTGGTGGCTTCGTCATTGGCGCCCTTGCGCCTTAGCCGCACGTAGCGCTCGCTGCGAGGAATGATCCGATACCGGGTGGCCGGCTGTCCCTTTCTTCCGTGCCAAAGCACCACGGCAGGGACACGGTCGCGAGTGAGCTTGTCCCGGTCGAAGCGCTGGAGGCAGAGAAACCGCACACTTATCTTGCCCGCGCGCACGCCCTGTGTGCGATGGAGCATCTGGTTCGTCTCGGAAATCTGCTCGTCGATCTCGACAAGCGTTTCAGCGAGCCGGTCGACATTTTGCTGAAAGCGTGCACGCCAGTTGTCCGGGCGGTCGGGCTTTTCGGCTTCGACTGACAGGGCACGGTCAATGCGTGCCTGTCGATCGTGATCATGTTGACGGGCAGGGCCGGCATCCGTGCTCGCTGTGAAGGGATGCCGGTCAGGGGTATCGGGTGGCGTAGTCATGCGGTGATGCTATCCGATAGCCGGTTGGTTAAAGAACCGACGGCCGGGCTGGTGGCAAAAAATAAAATCGGCTAGTGGTATAAAACATCATGTCAAGATTGACAAAACAAAAAACGGATACATAATTCGGCGACGTGTACTTAAAAAATGAGTGTTTATCGTGGCCCGCAAACCAGTTATTTCGGAGTACCTGTACCAGGTAGTTGAACGACTGTGTGCCCAGTTGCCCTCGGATGCCCGCTGGGTGACGCTCGACCAGGTGTGCGGGCATCCCGATGTCGTCGCGGTGGGGTACCACACCAAGCAGGTATGGTGCGGCCTGCGATTGCTCAAACAGCACGGACGCTTAGAAGAACTGCGCGACGATCAGAAGGGGGACGCGCGCGGTTACCGTGTGACACAACCGCCGCAGATTTGTCACATTGTGGCCAAGGGGCTGCCGCCGTTACCGAAATCGCTCGGTATCTCGCCAGAAGCGGCGCGCTACTGCCAGTACTCCCACCTGATCTGCGGAAAATTCCAGCAATGAAGCAAGCACACAGGATGTGCCTCCTGTTGTGGGGCGCGGCGTCCCTTTCTCTTTCAATCGCGGTGGCTCAGGCGAAGGAAGATCCTCTCGCTGCGGTGCGTGCGGCGCTTGCCACGAGCGGCATCGCCGCGCAGTCGGTGCAACCCGCACCCGTGAAGGGCCTCTACGAGGTGGTGACCGTCGGTCATGACCTCATGTATGTGAGCGCCGACGGAAAATATCTTGTCGCCGGCGAAATCATTGATGCATCCACGCGCGAGCGGCTGACGCAGGAGCGCATCACCGCGCTGCAACGCGTGGACTTCGCCAGGGATCTTCCTCATAACCTGACTCTGAAGGTTGGGGACGTGCATGCGAAGAGGCACATCCTGGTCGTGGTCGACCCGAACTGTCCGTACTGCCGGGATCTGCAAGCCCGCCTGGCCGGGAGGAAAGACCTGTACGAGGAGATCCTTGTGACCGGGTTGCTGGGTCCCCGCTCGCGCGAGGACGCGAAGACCATCCTTTGTTCATCTGACCCGGTCGCTGCACTCGAGGCCAGGGAGAAGGGCAATCCTCTGACGCCGACGCAGTGCGCGGCAGGCGATGAGAAGCTCGGCCGCATCGAGGCCTGGATGCAGGACCATCCTGTGCAGGTGACACCGGAGACCTTCTTCGTCGACGGCAGCATGGCGAAGGGTGACCTGTCAGATGACGAGCTTGAGCAGCGGCTTTCGAAAGCAAACTGAGTCAGAGAGCGGTCAGCGCTGGCATGCCGGCCTGGTTGCGATTCTCAATCACACGTTGCGCCACCGAGCGCGAACCAGGTGAGGCGCGGCGATGGACAGAAAGACTGCAGTTGCAAAGATCCGCAAGTGCCTGAATCTGGCGCGGTCAGCCGAGGCGCATGAGGCAGCGGCCGCTTTGCGGCAGGCGCAGAAGCTTATGGCCGGGTTTGAGATCGCCGAGTACGAACTTGCGGATGCTGGTGTCGACGAGGCGTGGGTGAAAAGCTCGGCAAGTGCGCGCCCGGCCCGTTTCGAGGTCCGGCTGGCAAGCATGGTAGCCGGGGCATTCGGCTGCGAGATCGTCTTCACCAGGCGGTTGAATGCATCAGGCACAAAGATTATCGGAGGCTATGCCTTCATCGGTGTGGCACCGGCCGAGCAGGTTGCCTCCTACGCGTTCACGGTGCTCGCCCGCCAATTACGCGCGGCGCGCGCGCAGTATGTCGCCGCAACGCTTCGGCGATGTTTGCCGCGTAACCGGACAGCGCGCGCTGACCTGTTCTGCGAGGGGTGGGTCGCCGCCGCTCGTCGACTCGTTCAACCGGCCGGGGTGAGCGAGCTTGGCGCGATGCGGCTTGAGGGATACATGCGCGCGCACTACGCGGACACGAGCAGCATGACGCCGCGAGCGCGGGCAGTCGCCCGCCACGTTGATCCGCTTGCCGAGCGGATACAGGGATTTGCCAACGGGACAACAGCCAGGCTGCATGGTGGATTGCTGGCGGCACCGGCGCCGCTCGCACTTGAGATGACCGAAACCGGACGGCCAGTTTGAGCGCCCGGATAGAGGCGTCACGGTCGAGGAGCGGCCGAACGGACGGGATGCTTGCCGAGCGACCCCGTGAGACGGCTACCGTGGTGCAAGCGCTGTGCATCATCGATGCGGTTCATGGCAACTGGCTTCTCCGTTGTGCGCCGGGTAAAGGTCCATCCTCATACGAGGCGGATCCGACCTATGGGCATCCTGAAAAGGCTCACCTTCGCCAGCGTGATCAGGCCTCCAATCCACGCACGTGCACGGTTGAACACCAGTTCACCGAGGAGCAGCAATCGACAATTCAGGAGACCGGGCATGCAACAGTTCATTGAGCTGACAAGTGCAAATGTCTCCTTTTATGTCAGGTCCCTAGCGGACTTCGTTTCCGCACAGATTGCTTTCGAGCGTGCCGATGAGGACGTACGGGAACGATGTCTTGCCGCACTGCGCAACGCAGCGGGCCAAGTGCGCATCGATTGCACAACGGATGAAACCATCGCTTCTGTCGAAGCCGGCCTGCGGGCACGGACTCGAAACAGCATGATCTACGAACAGTATGCAGCCGACCTGCTGGATCAGCTATTCCGCACTGCTCGCACGATGCCCCCTCTGGTTGCCAATGCGCTCAGGGTGTGTGCGAATGAGGGCGAGCTCGTCGAGGCCGCCCGTAACGTGCACGAAGCCGTGCGGGAAGCACGCGAAGCGCTATATCGGGAAGCCGGGAGCGACGCAAGCGGGCTGCCAGACGAGGACATCGACTATCCGTGGGACGACGACAATGAGTAACTACAACAGCGTCATTTTCGTACGACCGGGTGACCGCCCAAACTCCACGGCCGAAATTCCCGCGGCGATTCAGGTTTGCATCACGAGCAATGGTGGCGTAAGCAGTCTGCAGCGCGCAGAGGACATGGATGAAGCGCTCGCGCTGGCGGCTCGGGCCAGAATCACGGAACACCACATGGTGTGCGTCGAAGTGGACGCACAACGTGTTCTCCGCTGGGATCGCGATCAAATCGTTGGCGAAAACCACTGGCGCCGGGTCGATCCGGATGACATGGAGACGCTTGGACCCATCAGGGAGATCCACAGGGCAAAGGGGCACGCTGGTTCCCGGTAACGCTGTCGGCAGTAAAGCGGGTGCCCTCAATTCAGGTCCATCTTTGTCGGAGGGCGACCCTCGGCAGGGGGATCCTCGCGAGGCCCATCCACTTTCAGGGCGCGACCGCGCATCCTGCACCGTCCGCAGCTCGGCCGCACAGCGCGCGGAGTCCGCTGGCAATGTATCAAGGAGAAACCGTGATAAGGGAAACCCTTCTGCCGGTCGACCTGTCTGGCAATCATACCGACGGCACTCGCGTCGATCCGACATCCGTCGCGCAACCCGAACTCGACTGCTGGACGGCGCAATGCGTCGGTCTCCGACACCTCAATGGGTTCGGCGATCGATGGTAGCCACGCCACACTGTCGCTTTCTATGCAAAACGCATGTGCAGGTCAACGTCCGACAGCTTATGCGTGCTTATGTCGGCCCGACTCGATTCTCTGGTTGCGCCACCGTGGCTGCCCGTGTTCAGGATGCCCCTCAGGATGGACCTGGCCGTTAACCCCGCGCGAAGCGCGTTCCCCAAGGCGCGGAGCGCCTTCCTGTGCGCGAAGCGCAATCCCACGGCGAGAGAGTCCGACCTTGACGTGAAACAGCCGGGTGGCCGGACGCGAAACCTCGCGGCCGGCCACCCGGGTGCAAGCCGGAACGGCGCAGCGTCAAGGGCGGGCTCGACCGCCCACCACGCCGCGCAGCGGCTTCCCGGGCGGTGCGTTAGCACCGCCTTCCATCCCATCCGAGCCGAAGGCGCTGGATGGGGGTTTCCGGGGTTGCCGTTTACCGCGCAGGTCCGCTACTTGCCTTCCCTACAGCTTTCACAACGCACACGGATTGGCACATATTTTCCTGCTCCACATACCAGTCGCTTAGCCACCGGCCCACATCGGCCACTACCCTACAAGGACATGAAATGACCACGCTCAACACAGACAGCGACCTCTCTTTCGCTCAAAAACTGGAAGACATCCTGACGCTCTTTGAGCTCAAACTCACTGAAACCCAACAAGCTGTCGCATCGCATCAGTCAGCGAACTCGGAAGCTCGTGTTCTTGCCGCCATCGACAGCCTCACTCGACTCGAATGCCTGAACTGGGTGCTCGAGATGCTTCCTGCACTCAAGAATGTCCACCAGCTCGATCCTCAGGCTTTACTGATCGACGTTAAGACGGCGCAAATCCTGTTCGCGCAGCAACTCACCGAGCTCAACACCGCTCTTCAGAAAAGCGACCTGTCACTTGCCCAATTCCCTCGCGTTGGTGATGAGGCACGCGTGGAACTGGCAACCCGCACGTCTGTTCTGTCGTGGGTCCTGCATGTGACGTCGGATCTTGCCGTCAACGGAGAATAGTCATGGGAATGTATTTCGACGCCGAAGCTGGCGACAAACTCATCGATGGGACAGATAGCTGTCGTGCAGTTCTGCACGCCGGCAGTGCCCACATCGAAATCTGGTGTGAAGACTATGAACGTCACTATGGCAACGTACCCGCCGATTTCACCGCGCCGCAAATCAACGTCGTCATGCAGTTCTATCGTGCGGGTGAGAAGCACGGCGATCAGCTCGGCAGACTGGCGCAACAAGGCATCGTGCGCCAGGCGCTCGGCGTTCAATAGCGAATCGATTTATCCGGAAGAGGCACCATGATCATCGTCATCGTTACCACTGAAGAAGATCCCGAAACCGGAAGGTCCGGACAGATCGTATCGCATGGGGTCGACACCGAAACGGGTAGAAACGTCATCCTTCCCTGCGAAAGCCCCGCAAGGGTCGGCGCAGAATGGGATGCAAAAATTGGCGAATACGTACTTCGCTAACTCACCGACAGGCCTTCGCATTCACACGTGCGAGGCCTGTTTTTTTCGCCCAATATTTTTTGGCTCGCACATATCTCCGCGCTACGACCACCTCACTTACCGGAGAACCCATGTTCAGACTGGCCCTTTCCCCCGAAACACGAGCAGCACTCGATGAGCACCGCCGCACCATCGACCGCCTTTACGCGTTGACGGATCGCTGGCTCGCCGCAGAGCTACTGCGCCTCTCGAGGCAAATCCGTCAGGCGAATCCTCAACTTCAACCCACTGACATCACCTACGAAGCCCGCTTTCTCTGGCACCTGGTACCGGAAATTGCCCGGCGACTCGGCGCGAACTCCTTTCTCTCAAATGAACGCACCGATGCCGCCATTGTGATGTATACGCCTGTTCGACTACGCGAGCACGCCGGATACGCACTGGGAAACATGTCGAAACAGTTGCTCGGTCGATCAGCGGCGGTTACCACCTTGCTCAACGAACCCTGCAATGGCAACCCTGTCGCATTCGCGCTTGATCGTATCTCGCCACCCATACGCGGGACAAACGATCCGATCGCCGAGAGCATCATCGAAATCGCCGATCGCCGTGGCATCCAGTCCGCCGGTCATTGGACACCAGCGATGAATCAGTACAACGGTCGAGCTTCCTCAATGCTCTAAGGTCGCGCGAAGCAACGGCCTCGCGCCAACTCACAGCCCCTCGCTCTGCAGCCGCAGTCGAGGGGTTTCCTTTTCCGCTCGTCTGCCTCACCACTTCTTTTTGGCGAAGCTTTTCCTGGGCTCGGTCTATTGCGCTGGAGCAGCGCATTCATTACAGGAGATTCAACATGACGTCAGCGGTACGCGTAGAAGTCAACGAAGCAAACCTCGTCAAGAACCTGAAGTTTGCGTTTTCAAATTTCTCGACGTTCCTCGCGGAGCTCATTCAGAACAGCCGCCGCGCCGGCGCGACCAGAGTCGAAATTTCGCTCGAAGGGAAAGATCTGACGGTGGTCGACGACGGTCACGGCATCGAGAACTTCCAGAACCTGTTCACGATCGCCGAAAGCGGATGGAATCAACCGACGCAGTCGCTCGAAAATCCTTTTGGCATGGGGTTCACCAGCGCGCTGTTTGCCTGTGAGCGTCTTACGGTGGAATCGCGTGGTCAACGGCTCGAAGCAACCACCCGGGCACTCCTCGACATGCTGGACGTACCCGTTGTGACCGGTGAAATTACAACCGGCACACGGCTGACGCTCAGCAAACTGTCGTTTGACGCAACGCGAGTGGAGGGGGCACTGCAGTCCATTGCCCGCGGCTACCCCATTCCGATCATCTTCAACGGGGTATCGCTCGCACGGCCGGAAGCTCTCGATTCCACAACGTTCGAGCAGACACCGATCGGCGCTGTGTGGATCAAGGATCTTTCCCACGTCTCTCTGGGTTCGTCGGACGTTCGCGTGTTTCTACAAGGTGTCCTCGTTGAAGGCTCATCGCACTGCCGAGATCCGCAGGTCGTCGTTCACCTGGATAGCGCGAAATTCAAAGCCAAGCTGCCGGATCGAAATTGTCTGATCGACGCGGAGGAAAAGTTGGCCGAGATCAATCAGCACATTGGCCACCTTATCCATCGCAGACTGGCAGATCACCAGAAGACAATGGCTGCGCTGGATTTTGCAAGCACGTACTGGAATGTCGCATGCAAGTATGCTCCGGACGTGCTTCGCGATCATCCGGTCGTTCCCGCTGACGTTTTCTCGGAGATCGAGGCGCTGCTGTGTTACTCGGACGGACATGACCCACGCGTCTATGTATCAGCGCGGGACGCGAAACCGCTGTTCCGGGAAGCATTCGATCGAGGTGAACGCAAGGTCGTGATTGGCAGCTGCTATGTGGATCTCGAATCCGACCCTGCGTGTGCACTGAAATTGGCCTATGTGAAGTCTATCGGCGCAGCCGTCGTTTCATCGAGCCTCCCCGCTGGTCACTGGTTGCTGAATGCACCGGAGCTTGACGATTTCGATGTTCTGCACGAGTTGGTGAACCCTGGCAGTATTGCGGGATCCGACATCTTCTCGTGGGAATTCGATCTCCGGATCTGCGATGCCATCCGAATCAGTGGTATCTGGGGAGTAGTGGTCATTGACGATGAAGAGATTGCTGTCTGCGCCGACGGTGACGTGCGGCACCTCACCGTCTACAGCCCCCAGGCAGTCAATCGACCGGGTGCTGGCGTCAAGCAGTTCGAGGACTTCTATTGCGATGATCGATTCGACGAAAGCTGGCATGACGAGTGCCTCGACAAGTATCGACGCTGGATCAAGCAAGCCCGTCACTGCACGCCGACGGATCTGTTGAACGATCTGCTTTCGGATATTTATGTGGATACCTCGTCGGCATTGGGTACCCGCTATATCCTCGAAGTGTCGGACCACGGCCACCTGAACGTGGTCGAAAAACTGGAATCCGTCCCCGCGTAATTCCCAACCCAACGCCCGGCTCTCTTCGGAGAGTGCGGGCTTTTTTTCGGGTGCGAATGTACCGGGCCGACACAGATTAGCCTATCCACGCATGAAATCCCCTCCCGTCAGACGCCTATTTTTTGGCGCGCCATTTCGCGTGCTCGGTTGATCGCGCACTGGTAGCGCATTCTCGTCCGCCCTGATTCAAGGGCAATCCTCACCAAGGGCTAAAAACCATGGAAAGCATCTCTCTCAAAATGACGTGGGCGGGCACGCTTAACGCGTTTCTCGCTCTATACGAACGCGGCGATCGCAAGTACGCACGCGAGCAGCTCATCAACATGGCGCGTCTCGCCGACTTCGGTGCCGACGCAAAGGAAGCTTTCGAGCGCATCGCCAACATGACTGACCGTGACGGCAATACCATCGAAATGCACCGCGAAGAGCTGCGTGCGATAGCACGCTCCGCACTCGCGCTCCTCGGCCCGTCCAAACAGGATCCTGCGCCGAAGAAAATCGACGCCGCGTAGATTCGATACTCAGGTCGACAAGTCGGCCGCCAGTCATACGGCCTAACTCACCACCCCTCGACCGGCATTCGCTGATCGAGGGGTTTTTCATTCTGACGTCAAGTCTCGTGCCCGCTCCCTGGTGACATACCTGAGCCGAGTATTTTTCTGTGCGACATCGCCTTGTACTCAGTCTATCGCCCGGTTGCCCGGGCTCTCACAAGGAGATCGCAGTATGGAAACGCGCGTCTATCGTTTGAATGGCTCACTGCTTACTGACGTCAAGTTGAACGGGATCTGGGTCACCGTCCACGTACAACCTCTCTAAATGCCCGCTGTCGTTCTTGGTCATCGAGCCCGATGTGCGGGCCAAACTGGAGGAATTGTCATGTCATACCGTTCATTTCGTTTCAGCGGAGTCAGAAGATGGGCAGCGCTGCTGCCGGGCGTACTGGGAATTTTGACTGTCTGCCTGAAGGTGTTGCGAGTGCGGCTATTGCCGCTCCCGGCGTGGTGCGACCCCGAACTTAACCTGCGGTTCGCGAGCACGTCGGACAAGCCGTTATATGGAGAATCCGGCCGTGTACTGTTCGAAGTCGAGGCAGCCTGCATCGACCTCGCTCAGCAATGTTTGCCGCGAAAGCTCCTGCGTCGGTTTGACGGTACGACTGGTCGCTACGTCCTTCGGGTGATAGCTACCGGCGGTACTCTGCATGCCTTCCCGGATCTGCAGAGGTCGTTCGGAATTGCAGAGTGGAGAGCGATCAGGATTCTGGTGGCGCATCCTCATTTCGAGGACATGATCAGCAATTATCAGGCCGCCTTCTACGATTGGATTGAGGCAAAAGACGCCGCAGAAAAGGCCGACCGCGAGTACGCGATCGACATCGAAAACACGTATCGAAGCATCGAACGGGATATCTGGTCCGAGGCGCATGACGAGTGTGCCGAACTCGGTCTTGTTTGAACTCGCCCCATTCCGGGCTAACCCACGACCCCTCAATCCGCACTGACGGATTGAGGGGTTTTTCTTTTAATTCGCGCTTCAGCGTACCCGACGCCGGGCCCGTGGCAGGTCGCGATCCTGCGCGTTCATGCCGGGCCCGCATTGCATCAATGCCAATATATTTTTGCAGGGACATCTCCGGTCACCTTGACTACCGCCCGCGAGGGCTATCCATCGGAGATCTTCATGACCAACATGCATCTCAAAGCTGTCGTGTTCGACGAGACACGCTACTGCAGTGACGACCTCGTCGCCAGCGCCGGCGGAAGAATCTACCGCACGTACCTGTTTGATGCGGAGCTGGCCGTTCACTGCTGCGAACTCACTCCGAGCTTCGAACTGTGGTCGATGTACACCACACCGTTAGAAGACGACGAGGAGGGCCGTGTTCATGAGCAGCTTCTCGCCGGCGAGGACCACGAAATCCGCTATTACCAGCAACGCGTCATCAACTCCATGCGCCCGGAGTTCGTGCGGGACCTCGGTATTCATCAAATCGATGATGACGAGACCCGTGACGAAGCTTTCGAACGTTGCCTCGAACACTACCGCGGAAACGTCGTCCTCGAGACACCGCGATTTGTCCAATCCGTCCCTGCATAGGCAGTCACATGATCGAACCTACCCATACTCCGCAAGGGCAATCCGGAGCCACTGACGTGCAAACGCCGGACACCAAACCCGGCCTGTACTACGTGAGCGCAGTGACATCAGGCGGCCGTAAGTGGTGGCCAATGCTCGGGCCGTTTCCGGACGACCACGCGGTTGCCATCCGAAAGATCGACGCCGTCCGAAAACTCGCCTGCGAGCTCGATCCTCGAGGCTGCTGGTATTCGTACGGCACCGTGCGCATCGAGCATCAGGAAAATCCTCCGCAAGGCGCCCTTAACAGTTGACTTCTCTAGCGAGCCTGTCGCCAACCCACACCCCCGGACCTCACTCACGTGACCCGGGGATTTTTTTTGGATGTGCATTTCCTGAGCAACGCCTATCTGACGGGTCGCTCTCGACCGGGCAGCGACCACCATCCCACAGGAAAACACACCATGAAACTCACGAAAGCCCAGGCGAAAGCCATGACTGAAATCGAGCGGCTGGTCAGCCTCGAGCGCCGCCTGACGCACGATGAACGTCTCTTCATTCTCCACAATTATCAGGAAGGTGCCGGTCAACTCAATTCGCTCACCGGGGCGTTTTTTACCCCTACAGGCCTCGCTCGCGACTTTTCCATCGAGGTACCCGGCGGCTGCAACACGATCGTCGACCTGTGCGCCGGAATCGGATCACTCGCCTACGCATGCGAAGGGAAAGCAAAGACAATCGTCTGCGTCGAACGCTGTGAAGAGTATGTTCGTGTTGGCCGCAAGGTGATGCCTGACGCGACCTGGGTTCAAGCTGACGTGTTCAGTGATTGGTGGCAGCAGTTCGGCCACTTCGACGCCGCTTTTTCAAATCCGCCCTTCGGCCGCATCAAGGCAGATGCGTACCGAGGACAGTATCTCGGGACGCTTTTCGAGTACAAGGTCATTGACCTCGCGTCTCGCCTTGCAGACTGGGGCACATTCATCGTGCCGCAGGCCTCCGCGCCGTTTCGCTACTCCGGTGTGCAGTGCTACCGCGAGGAAATAGGCGACAACTGCCGTCAGTTCATCGAGCAAACCTCAATCGAGCTCGGGGCGAACTGCGGCATCGATACAACCATGTATCGAAATGAATGGCACGGCGTAAGCCCGATATGTGAAATCGTCACTTGCGATTTCACCATGACACCTCAGATGGCTGTCGTCGAGGCCAGTGTCAGGGAAGCCTTGGCGGCCTGACGGCGCCACAATCCATCCTGTCAGGGACAGGCAACCCACGGCCCCGCTCATCTCCGGATGCAGCGGGCTTTTTTTTGCCGGCGCATATCCCGGCGCCCAGTCAACAGCCAGCCTTGCTGGCATCCCTAAGAACCGATCACAAGGAATTGTCACCATGAGTCAATTTTTTCGCGCCGTGCGCCGCGGCACCTTTGGTGGCCAGAAGGCCGGTCTCCTCCAGCAATGGATCGAGTCCTACGTTCGTACGCTGTTCCCTGAAGCCGGAATCGAGTGGTGGTCGTGCAACGATTACGGCGGCCCGAAGGACCTCAAAAAGGACTCTCCTTTGCCAGTCGCGGGAGTGAAGGCAGAAGACATTCATCACTTCGCATGCTACGTCCGGGACGGTAACGAAAGCCCAATGATTGAAGTGTCGTTCATCCTGAAAAATGGCGACATGCTCAATCTGACGACGGCGAAAATCTTCGACAATCGCACTACGTGCTGGCAAATCGCCCACGCCATCGAACGCGCACTGCATTCGATTTTCGCTTACGAGGAAATTCCCGAAATTGTCGATCTCGCCGCGAAACTGCCCCGCAAGGCATCGTGGTCCCACGAGACGGACATCGCCGAGCCTGTTCACATCGACAAATCAGCGAGCACGTTCACCGTGAGGACCGCTAGCGGTCGAGTCATCGACCAGCGTGACTTTCACGACACGGGTGAGGGAGCGATTTACCGGGTCGAGGCGTACGTCGAAGACTGGAAAACCGTCCTCACCAACATGCGCGCGACGCTCGCCCCGACTTCGACGTCGGCAGCTGGGCCCATGCCGGTCTGATCCCAGACCCAACCCCACAATCCAGCGCATCACCCGATGCGTTGGTTTCTTTTTGCGCGCGCATGTCGTCGTGCTTGGTCAACTACCGGTTCGCCGGCTCCTGCCCTGTGACGCTACTCTCGAAAGGAACCCCACCATGACTTACTCCTGCACCGACTTTACCGACGACATCATCAATCGTCTGATCGAACTTGATCTCATCAAGAAAAACGCCGTTCCCGCTGACGATACCCAGGAGCAGGCCAATATCGTCCTGCGCGCGATCGACAGTCTTGCCGGTCGACCCGCAGGGTCTCCCGTAGCCGCTCCCGGCGCAACCAGAATCCACGTTCTGGTACAGGAAGGCGGTTCTTCGACGGAGCTCTATCTGCACGCGTGGGACACCGCTGAAGAAGCAGGCGATGACCGAATCTCCTGCGCTCGCGACGGTGCCTATCGCACTTCGGATGTTGTCGAGGTTGACAGCTCGCTTGCCGCTCACCCTGAATTTTTCAGTGCCGTCGAGGCCATTCTGGGTGCCTCGAAAAATCTCGACCTGGTTGATGTTCCTGTCGACGAAGACAACACCTGACTAACGACCCATTCATATCGTCATGAACGACCTCTTGAAGATGCGGACCAACCGCGGCTGGTATGTGTACGTCGTACGTCGTGATCTGGAAAACACGGCCCGCACGTTGCTTCGGCTATACAACGCGCGCGGGGAACCGGTCCACAGCGGACATACCCACATCCACCGCGAAAATCTTGACCCGACCGGAAGTGCAACTGCAGTGATGCATGCCGGACTTGACGTACTTGGGCCGGATTTAAACGGCTATTCGCGTGCGAGTGATGTCAAACGCGAAATCTCCCGTCTGAAGCAGGATCCAGCTAACTACCAGATCCGGCAGGTCGGAACACGCTGGATTGGTGTGTGCAACAGGACATTGCCGCAATGTTCTCCAGAGATTCCTACGCCCGATCGGTAACAGACCGGCAACCCACGACCCGCTCATCTCCGGATGCAGCGGGTTTTTTTTGCCCGGACATTTTCTCTGCTTAGTCGAACGCCCGGTAGCGCGGGCTTACTGCCAATTGAGGAGATTTCCACCATGGAAGCAAAGATCCAGATATTCGGTTTTGGGGAGGCGCCACGCGCAGCTGCGCTCGGATACGTAATGCGGGAAGTCATCGTGGGCACGGCTGATCAGATCAGCCAGCGCTTCGAGGGTGATCTGATCGCCGTAACGGGGGCGGCCGTCCAAGGTCAGCCTGGAGCATATGAGTTCGCAATATTCACGAAGGGGGACTTCAAACGCGGAAGAGCATTCGGTGAGCAACACGAGCTGCTGCGCGCCGCTGTACTCGCGCAAATCGCGTATTGGGATGCGCTAAAACGCCTGGAAAATGCCCTGACAGATCGAAAGGGCTTCAGTGACCGGGCGAATGACGATGTCATTGATGCCGTCAGCGATCTTGCGGCGGCCGGCCCGGCGGATCCGTACGGCACGATCACCGAAGAACATCTTCGCCGCGTGATCGACATTGTCGAGCAATATCCCCTCGAAGATTAACCAGGCAACAGGTTGCCTACCGACCCAACCCACACAACCCGCGCATCTTCGGATGCCGCGGGTTTTTTTCGGCCAGCCATCTCCTGTGCTCAGTCATTCGCCCGCTCGCGCGGGCTTACTCAGGAGATTTACCATGGATATCACCATCAACGAAGCGCAGCGTCTTTTTGTCATCCCCTGCGCCGGCGGCTACACATGTGCCGGCTTCGATTATGTGTTCAGGCAATTGCGGGTCCTGGCGGAAAAGCTGGGCAAGTATGGCATCAATATTGGCCCGCTTGATTCTGCCGCGATCGGTACCACCCAGCAGTATCACCAGTATCAGTCCGCTGTCGCGCTCATCGGCAACCGTGACTTGGGAACGTGGTTCGACCCTGACACGCCACGCAAGGTCGAGACGGTACTGGAGACCTGTCGCAAGAGCGGCGAGCGCATCCGGATCTTCTATGGTGACGCAAACACGGGTCGCGACTGGATGGAAGAGAACGACGTCGTCGGGCGGGTAGGGCGATCGACCGGAAAAATGAAGATCCCGCTCCTCATCCCGGACGCAGACTGCGGCGGTCCCGGTATCCTGGACCACTGCATTGTTCGCATCGTTGACGCGAGAAGCCGCCGCGAACTCTACCGGCATCCGCAGTATCACTTGCCGGCGCTCGTAATCGGTGAATCGAAGGGCGCGAAGGGCTACACCCACAGCGTCCACGCTGATGGCAAGCTACAGGCGAACTTCAAGTCGCACGCGAAGGCGGCACACTATGTCGCTTTCATCGCCGGCGAAACGATGGACCAGCCCCGCTGATCCCAAACGACGTCGCGCTACGTCAACCAGCGCCCGGCCATCCATCACGGATCGCTGGGCGTTTTCCTTTGCAGGCGGTCCCTTGTCGGGACCACGCCCGCCGGCCCTGCGACTAATTTTCTGCCCCACATCTCTCCCGCTTTGACTTCCGCCTGAAAAGGCTTACTACGGAGAGATCCATGAAATCCACGCAAGACCTGCCGCTCGCTCACACGCCATCGCATACGGCGAACAAAGACGCCGATCAGTTCACCGTCGCGAAACTGCCGATCGATCGTGAGTCCATCGCCTCGCGCCGTCTGCTCGAGATGATCGAACAGGTGGAGCTGCTCCCGGCGCCCGGCAACAGGACCATCTGGGAAATGCTGCTCGATGCCGGTGCCGATGCCGGTCACCTGCGGTACCGGGATCCGAAGGACGACTGCTTTACCGTTTTTCCGGCGGCCCTGCAGTTTCGCATCACGACTGCGAAGCTCGACGGCTTCCTCATCATCGAGGATGACACCGAAAACCGCTGTTACCGACTTCGCCTGCAGTACGAAGAAGGCATCGGCATGCACACCATTCCGAAGCAGCTCTACCTCAAGAACCTCGCCAGCGAGATCTATCGACTGGTTGATGACGGCGTTTGCCGGTCACACGGCACTGCCTGCCAACTCATCGTCGACGACCCGGGCTCCCGTATCGCGCCCATCGCCGTGATGTAACCCACCCAGCCCCTGTCCGGATTTCAGTCCGGGTCAGGGGTCTGTTTTTTTTTGGCGCATCCACTGCGTGAGCCAGCTGTCTGCAAATAAGGCGTCGCCTCTGAAACCACGCACCCGACGTTTTTTTCGCCATTGCATCTCCATCCGCAACGACGTACCGAAGGCCTCGCCGGCCTTCTCATCCCTTCACCCTGATTCCGGAGCATTGACCATGACTCAAAACACGTTTTCTACGACCCGTTTGATCGGCGGTGGTGGCAAAGGTATCCGCCTTGCCGACGGGACCCACATGCTGCAGCGCCAGGGCTGTTCATCCACCGTCAACGGGAAGGTGGGCCCGGCCTTCCTCGAGGTCCGCCTCGCCGTCCCATACTGTGTCTCCGAACTCTTCTATGAGGACGGCGACCACGGCCCGCAACATAACGCGCGGGGACGGTACTCATCGGGCGATTTCATGAACCCGCATGACATCATCCCTGGGAGCCTTGTCGACGACGCGCTCAACTGGATCGAAGCCACGACCCGGCAGCGCCCGGGCGCGATCCGGCAGCAGATTCACGCTTATATGTTTGGTTTCGGGAGCCCACCGCCTCAACATACGAAAACGCCCGCCGGCATTGGAGCGCCCGGCTGGGTCGATTCTCCAGCCAGGGATCTGCTTCTCCTTCGCTTCCGATACGACAGCGGTACCCAGTCCGTGATCGACGCGCAGAGCAACACTGTCGTTGCGAAACTCCCTGAAGCCAGCTTGTCTGCGCTCCCGGGCACGTTCGACCCTGCAGCTGTGGAAGTTACTTCCCACGATGACGAAGCGTCGGCGGCACTCGTCAAGGCACTTCGTATCGGGTTCCACCAATGCGACACGCGCCGCGGCAGCGACTATTGCATGCGTCGTTTGACGTGGCTTGCCGCTGCACTCTTCCAGGAGGCGTATCCGGGACGTGAGATCGAGGTCTTTGTGCTGGCGGATGACGCGGAAACGCCCGCGTCGCTCGTCGAGCCGATCAATGTGCGCCGTATTCCGCAGGCAGAAAGCGCGCTCGTTTGACCGCTGGTTACTGTCAGGAACTGCATGACACGCGCCGGCTCATGCCAACCCACCGACCCTGTCTTGACGAATGCGTCCAGGCAGGGTTTTTTTCTGGCGCGCATACCGTCAACAAGGTCAACTTCCCTTAACAGGGCTTACTCAGGAGAAACACTATGTCATCGCATCGATGCTGTCTGCGCGGCACCCTCGAACTGCGCCCGAGCGTGGACGACCAGGCTATCGCCCGTGCGCTTGGCCCTTTGCTCGACTGCCGTGGCAAGACCTATGAGAAGGAGGTTCTGAAGGGCGCAATCGATCGCGTGGACTCCCAAACCCTTCACCTGTCGATCGACCTCTGGTGCGCCGGTGGCGAATATCGCAACGATGAGATCGACGCGGCCGTTGAGTCCCTCGGGGCGCTCGTTGCCGAAGCCGTCTACCTCGAGCTCGTTGACTACGACACCGGCGACACCGATGCCGCCATCACACCGTATTTCGTCGGTGAGACTTTACGGGATCGGAACCTCGCTTGTGTTCAGTACGGCTTGATGCAGGCAGAGCAGTGGCTTAAATCTGCACTCGGTGCCGGCGCCATGAAGCGGATTGAAACCTTCGTGACGGCGCTTCCTGTGCTCGAGACCGCGCAGGCCGATCCAGGCTGAGTTGACATCATCGGTCGTCTCCAACCCTCCAGACCCCACAGCCACCACTGCGGGGTTTTTCATCTTTCAGGCATGCAAGCCGCCGTGTTGTTTTTGACAGCACATCTCCGGGACCACGTTTTTTCACAGTCATGCGCGTCGCGATACCCGCGAACCCAGCGCTTTTTCCCGGAGATTGCAAATGATCCATCCAGTTCTCACCATCACTGCCACCAACGTTCGTGAAGGCGATACGCTCTGCTTCAGCAACCCCCGTTTCAATGTCGTCATCGAGCGAATCACTTCAGACGCTGACGATCGGCTTCGCTTTCATGCGAATGACGAGACTTGGTCTGAGTGTCGTTTTCCTGGCGATCTGGTCATGGTGCAACGTACCAGCGATGGTAGCTACCATCCTTGCCGCCATTGGCAACCTGACTGGACAAAGTTCTCCCGCCTCGGGGTTGCCGCATCTGTTGCTCAGGCCATGGACGGTTATTACAAGCACGACCGCCTCAATCGTCCTGGTGGCCATCGCGAGGTGCTCATCGCCAGCAGTGAAAGCTCCCTTGCAAAGGACGGCTTCACCTGCCTTGCAAGCCACTACGACAGCAAAACTGGTGACGGTATCTGGGCACGTAATTCCGTGGCGGGCATCGAGTTGTTCTCCGATGATCCCCACGCGTCCAGTGACACAAGGGTGACAGGCGCAGCGCCCGGCAACAACGATCGACCTGCCACGCTACCTGAGCCCATGCGGTTCAACCAGACCTACGGGATCGTCACCGATGAAAGTGCGGAACAAGGTGATTTTGATGAACGCGGATTCGATTGGGAGAATGAACCCATGACGTTCCGCGAACTTGTTCAGCGCCTCACCCGGGACTATCGCGATGCCGAGCCGAGCGAGTCACCCGGCGTGCCCCGCTGGATCACGGCACACGGCGAGCGGGACGTCGTCGACGGCAGCTACCGCGAGATCAGCCTGCACCCGGCCAATTCCCGGGCAGAACGCTGGTGGAGCAGAGCACTTCGGTACGCAGGCGTCGTCAGCGGCATCGACCTGAAAACTTCCATCAAGGCATGACCGGCACCCCGGGTCTTTCGTATCAATCTCTTCAGTGATCAAGGAGCTTCACATGTCCAGTACTGCTGCGGTCGTCTTCGACCCGTTGCCGGATACCGACGAGCTGCGGGGGCCGACTGCCGATCAGGTCGAGTTCGGCAAAGCCCGCTTTTACCAAACGGCTGTAATGCGTCCGGAGTTAGCAGACGTCTTTCCCGAACACCGTGAAATCTCAGGAAAGTGTGTTCGCGTGGTGGCCGACAGCGTTGTATTCAACGCTCGCTTTGGCGAGTGGGAAGTCATTTTTCGTGTCTATCGGAACATGAGCGACGACAGCTTTGTCTCTCACTTCTTCGCTCGTGCACTGACCAACCTCTGCTTCTGACCGGTCGCGGGTGGAACCATCCGGGACCCTGCGTCCCTTTCTCACTTCGCCCCTGTCACTCCGAAAAGAGTGCAGGGGCGTTTTCCGTTCTGCGCACAAGAATAATTCGATGCTCCAGTTACCGGCGACAATCCGCTCATGATGAAGACCTACGTGTTCGGGCTCCTGCCGCCCGACAAACCCGATCTCGTCGCAACCCATCTGGCAGAGCGCGCGCGTGTCTGGAACCGTCTCGTCGAGCTCCATGAGGCGAGCCACGATGCCTTCATGTCGACACTCGGTGCACAGCATCCTGACGTTGGCGCCGCCCAGCAGCAGTATGAGGAGGCGCGACAGGCGCTTGCCGACCACCGCCGCAATCCCGGCGCAGGCGGAGTGCCCGCACCCGAGATCGAGTTTGTGTTAAAGCGCGCTGTCCAGCAAAGGTACGCGGCCATCACGCAGGCGCTCAAACCCCTGAAAGACATAGTTCGTTACCTGACCCACGCGGCCAATGCCCAATTTCTGAAGGAGGCCAACCAGATCACAGGCGCCAGTTTTCTCTGGTGGCCCAATCGCAACCTCCTTATGCAGGAGGTCATCCGTGCCCGGCAGCAAGCCCTGCGCCGCGGCGGCAAGCTGCGGCGGCGCATGGACCTCGAAACGGGCGTACTGGCGATTCCCTTTCCGTCTCCGGTCCCCGCCAGCCACCTGACGGGGCGGTGCCCAAATCTCACCATCGAAGGAGATGGGCGCAAGCGCACACTGCGTTTCACGATCGCCACGTTGGGCAAAAAGCGTGATGACAAGGTCCTGGCAAGTTTCCCGATGGTCATGCACCGACAGTTGCCGCCTGACGCGATGATCAAGCTCGCGCGTCTGGTCACCACGCGAGTGGGCGTCTCTCTCAAATACGAGATACACCTCGTCGTCGACATGGGAATGCCGCTGCTCCCGAAACAGGGCGAGCTCACTGCGGCGATTAACATGGGGTGGCGCATCACGGAAACCGGCCTGCGGGTGGCCGCCATTCGATTTTCCGACGGAAGCGAGGAAGTCCTCGAGCTGCCCGCAGAATGGATGCTCAGGTTCGACTACATGGAAGATCTCGAGGCGGGTGTGCGCCGAGCCGCTGCGGCGGACATGCCGCTGATACTTCCCGAACTCGAGCAGGCCCCCGCGAAGTTGCGCTGTAGCGTCGAGCGGATTACCGCTCGCCCCGGCTCCGCGCTCGGCGTGCGTGCCCTCGGGGAACTTTGGGCCCGTGAGGCGCCGCTCCCGCCGCACCTCCAAGCCTGGTACCACGGCCACCGGCGTAAATTCGACGAGGCCGTTAACCTCAGGAAGCACCTGCTCGCGCACCGGACGGCCATCTACCGCAACTTCGTGGCCAACCTTGGCCGGCGCGTGCGCGAAATCACCATCGAGCAGCTCGATCTGGCGATACTGGCCAATCGCCAGAAGAACGACGACAGCTGGATTGTCGAGCAAAGGAGGGGACATCGACAGCGTGCCGCATTGTCCACGCTTCGCGCGTTTCTATCCGAAAGCGAGCGCGCGGGTCGTTTCGCCGTCCACCAGCTGTCGATTCCCTACCTGAGTCAGGAGTGTCATATCTGTGGCACCCGCAACGCGGTCGCCAGCCCGTTAATGGTCACATGTTCAGGCTGTGCCGCGCAGTGGGACCAGGATTTTAATAACGCCGCCAATCTGCTCCGTGCGATACAGAATCAAAATAGAACCGCATAGAAGTAAAAATAATCCTTTGCAGATTATGATTGGATATGTAAGATTGTCACGAATTTTTGACAGTCGTGCTGCGCGTTTATTCGCGGTAACGCTGTGCCAATGCCGGGGCACAACAAGCCAGCACAAGCTACAACGGGACCATGCCAGGAATCCACTCACCATCGCGCTGCCCGAGCAGCCTTCTGGCACCCTGGATCCAATCCAGGACAAGCCTGACCGTGCGGGACGCAGAGGCTGCCGGCGGGCCAGCGGCGCCAACGCCTTCGCGGCGGGCAAACGGGTGATCCAGCCATGGCGGACGACCACCTTTTCGACGAATCAGCGTACCGGTCCGAACTGGTCAACCGTGGAATACCGCCAGCGGACGCCGCGCTGACCGCAGCCAACATGGCGCGCGCACGTGCGACACGTCCCGGATTGAAGTCATCACCTGCCGGGAGCATCGCTCTTCCGCCTGAGGGCACCGAACTCTTCGACGACCCGGCGCCCACTCACGAGAAAGCACCTGTCAGCAAGGTTCGGCGCACCACGAGCCTCCAGAAGTCAGATCCCGGCGCGCTGACCAAGCGCCAGCGGATGCTGATCGAAGAAGCGTTGATGATCGAGGAGGAGGAAGCAGGCGTCGCCGGCGCCACAGGCTATCTGGCGCGAACACTGGCACAGGCTACGCTACCGCATTCGGATCCGAAACTACCGCTGGGACACATCTACAGCCGCGACACCGGGAAACTTACCCTCACGGTGAGTCCCACGAGCAAACGCTACGGCATCCCGTACGGCTCGGTGCCGCGCATGATCCTAGCCTGGATCTGCACCGAAGCGGTCTACACCAAGGAACGGATGTTATCGCTCGGGCACAGCCAGGCGGAGTTTCTTGAGAAGGTCGGGCTTCACAGCAACGGGCGCGACATCAAGCGATTCCGCGACCAGAGCATGCGCCTCTTCAAGGCTGTGATCTCCATTGAGTACGTCGATGACCATGTCGACTCGTCGAAGCGCCTCATGATCTCGGACCAGTCCAACGTCTTCTGGCATCCGAAGTCCATGGACCAGAAAGCCATCTGGGAAAGCACGCTCGAACTCTCACAACGCTTTTTCGACGAGATCCTCAGCGCCCCGGTCCCCATCAAGATGGAGGTGTGCCACGCGCTCACCAAGTCTCCGTTCGCCATGGACATCTACGCGTGGATTACCTACCGCATGTACATCCTCCGCGTCTCCGGGCGCAGCGAGGCCCTGATTCCATGGATTGCCCTGAAGCAGCAGTTCGGCGCCGGCTACCCCGACACGCAGCGAGGTGTGTATGACTTCAAGGCCAATTTCAAAAAGCGCTTGAGAGAAGTTCTCACGTTTTACCGCGAAGCAGACGGTCACGTGACTGTTACCACCGATCATTTGCGGCTCACCCCCTGTCCGCTCCACATCGCTCCCCGCTAGACACCTGGTCCGTGTCGGCACTCTAACCGGCCTCTGGCCGGTTTTTTTTCAGCCTGGCTTTCGCGGACCACACGCCACGGTGTTGTCCGCCCCGTCAACCCTGCACAACCTTGTGGATAACCGGACTTGTCCACGTGTATCCGCTCAAATCGGTCCAACGCGCTACCAGGCAAGCGAATGCCGCCGATCGGGCTCAGTTGTCCACGTGTATCCACTCAAATCACCGCGTGTATCCGCTCAAATTTGTGCGTGTATCCGCTCAAATTTTCGCCACGTGTAATCACTCAAATCCCTTGCTGGACAAGGAGTCCAGAGGAGGGCCGTGTTCCAGCAAGTAGTTGCAGGTAGCTTTTGCAGGTAGTTCTTTTTACAGGTAGATAGCGACCCTCGACGGTGGACAACGCGATGCGTTGCCCACCGCCTCCGGCCGCTCTACGACGACATGGATATATTTTTCGCAGACAACCCACCTAGTCGTCGCGCAACGAATCCTGGACTTACCCCGCCCGAAGCAGTCAAGCGGCCGCGAATGCCCCGTCGCTTATAGCGACGCTCCCGAACTAGCGGCAGCTATCCGGGAAACCGACGGGCGGCTACCATGGCGGAATCGGAGACTCGGACGCAATTGAACCGCCACGCCCATGCCTACTGTTGACCATCTCGCCACGTTCCCCATTCAGGGAGCCGCTCTAACGCCACGCCTGCGTACGCTTCTCAGTCCTATAGGGCTGGATCCCCTGGAGCAGGTGGACGTCACCACCGACCTTGAGTTTGACAATCACGGTCCTAACGGCGAATACGTGCACATGCTAATGGCGGTCGTCCCCGAAACGGTTGAAAGTCCCGTGCCCATTCTGAACGAGGCGGCAGGTGGCGTGGTGTCTTCCTCAGTCCCCGTTCTCGGAAACAAAGGCTTGAGCGCAGAGTTTGCGCCCAGCATGTCTGGTTACGACTACATCGTCGCGTCTTGGGGCGACGGATCGCATTACACGTATGCCCTCGCTGAAAAGGTGTGGATGGCACTCGGATTATCACCACGGTGCCTGGGCAACGAACAGCAACGCATCGTCTACGATGACCTGGGCATCCCCGAGTTCGCCGTTGCAGAGGGCGAGATCGCTCGCGAATACCATTACAAGTCATCTCGAAACGTTACGTGGCGGATGTCTAATGCTCACCTGCGAAAATATCTTTGGATGCGTGGTGCGAGAGGTGTTCGAAGTTTCTACTATCAAGCAAGCCTTCCAGACTCGCCGGAACTTAGGCATTTGATGGACGGCCAGAGGCATATCGACCTCAAATCTGATTTGGGCTGGTATCAAATTGATATCCAGGAGCATAGAGGTCGCCTGTTGCTTCAGGTTTGGGCGTCGGTCGACGCTGTCTCATGTGAGATGTGTCCTGAGCGCTCAGCGGACAATATCGTATGGCCCGGCGTTGAAGGCCCCGTCACTCATGCCAGTGCTAATGCGGATAGAGACCATCATGTCATTTACCTGGATGATCGATTCCTTGATCGATACGAGCAAAGCAGTTTCTACGACACCACACCCGTGTTCGCTCACGGACAGTGGCTTTGCAGTCCGTCGTACCGCGGGCAATGGAGCTTCTCGGATTGCAGGCGCATCGGGCGAAACCTGATACGTGTGCGGCTGAGAGAGCTGTATAAGCCGAAGCCCGAACAGGAAATCCTTCATGCGCATTCGTTTGCGCTCGACCCGGTGCTGGCGGCTCAGTTCGATCCGAACGAAGAGCACATAGCAGCGAAGACCCAGCGGTTTGTGTTCGCGCTTTTGGCGTTAGGCGACAATCTTTCTCGACTAGGAGCTATCGTTGGTGAGGACAAGTCAGTCGAAGAACTTGTCGGTTTCTCGGCCACCGAAATCAGGGATAACGGGTGGCTTCACTATCCTAAACTCAGCCGCCTAGCGCAGGTTGCACCGCTGTCGATGTCTGAGCAAGACTTCCTGGGTCGGTGCAAAAGCCTTCACGAAATCTGGCAGAAGCTTCCAAACGGTTTTCTGAAACGCATCCTCCAGGCGGCTGGACTTACTTTCCGCAGGTCGCCGGTCGAATATCCGCGTAATTTCCGGGGTGCCGGAGTAGCTCAGGATTTGCGTGGTGCCTCGGCATCTATCAGGCGCTCGGTTTCATCCTCCCACGCCTGCATCAGTTTCCTGGCCTGCCGGTAGTTGGCGATGGCTCGTCGCAATACGGCTGCCTGCTCAGGCGAGACCGTCCGATGGACCAGCTTGCCGCCTTTCATGTGCCCCCACTCATAGTACGGCCCGTGGCGGGCGTCCGGATCCTGTGCGCAGCGACAGCCCGGCTTGCCGCAGACCTTCATACGCTCCAGTAACGTCCCGGAACATACGTAGTCAATCTCACTGAGCGCCTTGTGGATGTGCTCGATGCGCTCGCGGGCTTGCTTGATGATGAGTTCAGGACGGCGTGGCATGAGCTTGACTTTTGAGAATCTGTCGCTAATCTTAGCGACAGAATGAAACGCATGCAAGCACCTTCCCCCGACAAGGCTCGCTTCATCCTGCACAGCGAGCGCCTGGGACCATTACCCCTCATCAATCACTTTATTGAGCGCATCGGCCTCGAGGATGCGCTCGATCGACACGTTCCCTCGGATACACGCTGTGCTGTCCCTCACGCCCGGGCTTTGGGGGTACTGCTGCGCTCGATCATCGTTGAACGCGAACCCATCTACCGCCAGCAGGAGAGCGTCCATGGCTTTGCCAGCGGGATGTTTGGCATCCCGGGTCCGCAGATGGAGCACCTCAGCGATGACCGCCTCGGCCGCGCGCTGGACCGGCTGTTTGATGCCGACCGGGCGGCGCTGCTCACCGAGGTCGTGGTTGCCGTTGGGGAACGCTTTGGCGTGAACTTCGACGAGTGTCATAACGACAGCACGACGATCAGCTTCTGCGGTAGCTATCGTGGCGCAGCAGGCCGCAAGATCAGGGGGCGTATTGCGCCGGCGATCACCTATGGGCACTCCAAAGACGGCCGCCCCGACCTGAAGCAGTTGCTGTTTATCCTCACGATGAGCGCCGACGGCAATATCCCCGTGGCGTTTCGCTGCACCGACGGCAACGCGAGCGACTCGCGCACGCACATCGAAACGTGGAATACCCTGCGTGCCGTGGCGGGGCGCAGCGACTTCCTGTATGTGGCCGATTCAAAGCTGTGTTCGCGCGAGAACATGGATCACATTGATCGCGCGGGTGGGCGCTTCGTTACCGTGATGCCCCGCAGCCGCCTGGAAGATTCCGAGTTCCGCGAGTGGATCCAGACCCACACCCCTGACTGGAGTTGTGTCTGGGACCGTCCGAATCCGCGCCACAGCGACGGACCGCGCGACGTCTGGTATGTCTGGAGGGCACCACTGCCATCTGCTGAAGCATGGCCTGTCGTATGGGTCTGGAGCCCATTGCTTACCCTGCGTCAGGAGGCGCGGCGGCGCAGGAACGTCGCCGCCGCCATTGAGGAACTCCAGCAGTTGCGTGCGCGGCTCGCGGGCGCGAGGACCAGGCTGCGCGGCACAGCCGAGATTGATCTGCAGATCAGGACGATCCTCGAGAAGCTCCGCGTCGGACGCTATCTGAAGGTCCGTCGTACCGTGCGCGAGCAGCACGAGTACAGGCAGACGAAACGGGGTCGCCCCGGGCCCGATACCGCTTACCGCAAGATCACCCGGCACCGCTTCGACGTCGAGTGGACGATCGACGAAGAGGCGATCGCCTACGACCACCGCAGCGACGGCATGTATCCTCTCATTACAAACGATCGCAACCTGTCACCAGCCCAGGTGCTTGAGGCCCACAAGGGCCAGCCGATGATCGAAAAGCGCTTCGAGCAGGTCAAGACCGTGCATGAGATCGCGCCCGTGTTCCTCAAGGATGAAGGCAGGATCGAAGCGCTCTTCACCCTTTACTTCCTCGCCCTGCTGGTTCAGGCGCTCATCGAGCGCGAGCTGCGTCGCGCGATGAAGCGCGAGGGTATCGACGAACTTCCGCTGTATCCCGAACAGCGTCAGTGCAAACGTCCGACTACTGAACAGATCCTGCGTCTGTTCAGTCTCGCCCAGCGCCACAACCTGACTGAAGGCGCACACACTGTACAAATCTTCGATGTCGAGTTCACGCATCTCCAGCGTCAGGTGCTTTCGCTCCTCGGCGTCCCTGAACACGCCTTTCGCTCGCCGCGCTAGCAACGAAATTCGCGCCAAATTGTGTCCTCGACGTGCGGAAAGTAAGGCTGGATGCCCGAAAGGCGAGACCGACAAACTCGGAAGCGTAAAGCTCCTCCAGTCCCTTCTCAACGTCGCCGAGAAGCTGGATGTGCAAGATGAGGATGCGAATGCGTTCAATAGCTCTGATGTGCCTGAAGGGTGGAACGAGCCGAACGAGAGCTTGTCCGCTTTGTTCGTGGCCTACGATTTACGAATCGCGGATGCACATGAAACTTTCGCGCTCGCTCTGCCGCGTCTGCAGGATTTGGGCTTCGACACTGCAAGCCTTCAACAAGGATACGGACGTGCAATTGATTTTGTAATGGACAAAGTCATTGAAGCGTTTGAAAACATTAATGGCCCGCTAAGTCGCATCCTCGCCCGTTGAACCAAGCTAGCGGTCACGAGTGCGAAAAGCGGAGGATCACGCGGGATGACGTCCAGCTATTCCCTCATGACCGGTTTCCCTCGGACTGCGGCCGCGGCGATCCACCCGCGCGCACCTTGTCAATGGCCGCCTTTGCCGCCTTCTCATAGCTTCGAAACATATCCGGAAAAAGAGCCAGTTGCTGCTCAAGTATGTCATACAGCGACAGGCCGCGATCGCATTTGGCTCGATGGTCGCCAGAGCCTGTTAAGAACCGTTTGTACGACATGTTTTGCTCTTCCTGTTATGCATGTCTATCGTGTCGCATCCCGTCTATCCCAGTACCACCAGAACAGGCGACCTTCGATGGGCGCATCGCGCGGCAACACAAAACAGATCAATGCTTTCGGCTTCACTTCAAAAATCTGGTAGCGGCGGCCCGTGCGCGTAACCAGCTCGTCGCCAGCGATCGGCATGTCACCGTCCCAGCTGCTAACGCGCAATCTAATCAGGCTCCAGGGTGGTTTCATCGGTCTGCCTTGCTGTCACCAATTTTCCGTCGAGCAGCTCGTTTAATGGAGATTGGCCATGGCTTGCCGAAGATACCTCTGCGTTTCTTTGGGAACCCGCTGCTTCGCGACGAAAGCCACTTTGCGCGCGATCATGTCGCCATAGACGTCTGCCAGAAGGCTAACCGTGTGGCTGAGCGAAAAGCCATCCGTGCACGGCTCACGCGCCATCCAGTAGGCTATTGCTGCGCGCACTTCATCAACACTGAATCCATCTTCATCGACGACTGCTGTGTCTTTCGTATGCATGTCGGACCTCGAGGGAGTGACAGCGCTGGTTTTTCATATCGGTCGTGCCGTACGGCCACGTCGGGCGCGTCGGGTGCCGAGATTAAAAAATGTTGGCGATTAAACCCTCGCCACCGGTTCGAACTTCATTTCCTGCTACCCAACGGACGCACGTTGATTACTGATGCAACGTATGCGCTCTACTGTCGGGGCTGAGCCGACTGGCCTTTCCTTCGCGCCTTGGGCTCGATCAGCAGCGGCCCGCAGGTCGCGCCGACCACGATGCCAACGGCAAGGCCCATCAGGAATACCGTTGCCCATGTGCCATCTGTTCCGTGCGATGCGATCCAAGCTTGCGTCGCCTCGCTGCGCAGATCCTCGTACCAGAGAAACAGCACATACGCGATTACCGCGACCATCATCCATTGGCCGGCGCGCGATCGACGCCAGCGCGTTACCACAGCTTTCATCCAGACTCCCGTAAAGAGGTTTCACATTGAACTGGCGGCCCCCCTCGCAAACCGATGTCGCGAGCCAGTCGCCGCGCGGCGCCCGCCGCACATGCACGCTGTACAAGCCGTGAATTGCGCGATGGAATAGGGCGTGCACAACTGCGACGCAACACCTCGTCGTCTGCGACCACCAGCAGCCGCTGGCGAGCCCGCGAAAACGCCGTGTACACGATCCCGCGATGCATGAAGCCCGCGTGACCGTCCGTGCAGATGAAGATGACCTCGCGGTACTCCGAGCCCTGCGCCGCGTGCACCGTGAGGGCATACGCGAGAACTAGCGCATCAAGGTTTGTGCCGGGATAGCGGATCTCGCGCCCGTCATCAAGCGTCACCACCAGGTACGACACCGAATGGCCCGTCGCGTCCAGATGACACCCGGCCAGCGTGCCCGTGTCGCCATTCACCACCTGCTCATAACGCATCTGGCCATTCGCTTCTTCTCCCTGCTCAAGGCGCAGGTTCTGCCTGATCATCAGGCGATCGCCCAGCCGCAGGCCCGTACCGGGGACGCGCCGGCCCTGCGCATTCAGTTGCTCGCGCAACGCCTCGTTCAGATAGGTCACGTTCCACCCCGGCACCTTCACGTCGCCGCGCCGCGCCCCCATCAACAAGCCTACGTTCTCGATGCCGCTGCGCCTGACCGCGCGCAGATACGCGCCTATCACCTTGCCCATGCCGGCGCCGTCGGTCGCCGGTAGTCCGTGCGAAAAGCTTACATCCGGGCGGTCCACGCAATCGCATTTGCCGGCCCGCGCCTGGCGCACGACCTCGAGAATTCCGCCATCGCTGCGATGCGTTGTCGAAAGTTGCTGGTGATCCGCATCCAGCTCCAGCAGGTCCACAAGCATTTGTCCCGGTCCGACCGATGCCAACTGGTCCGTGTCGCCCAACAGGACTATGTGCGACCCGGCCGGCAGCGCGTCGAAGAGCGCACGGGTCAGAGCGAGGTCATTCATGGACGTTTCGTCTGCGATCACTACGTCCGCAGTCAGCGGGTTCTCCTCATTGTGAGCGAAGCCGTCGGCTTCCACCCCCAGCGTCGCGTGTACCGTGGCCGACGACATCCCCAGGCGCTGCACCCGGGCGCCCAGTACTTTCGCTGCCTTGCCCGTTGGGGCACAGAACACAATTCGCAGCCCCGCGCCGAGGGAACACACGACCTGCACCAACACTTCGATCATCGCGGTTTTGCCGCACCCGGGGCCGCCTGTAAGCGTGTGCACAGTGCACGTCGACGTCAGCATGCTGATCATCGCCTCGCGCTGGCTGTCGTCGAGTCTGAACGATTCACCCATGCTCCACTCGGCCATGCGCACTTCACGCTCCAGTTTCTCCCGGGGGGCATCAGTGATGGGCGCCGAGGCTACTGCGAGGCGCCGGCCCAGATGCTCCGCCAGCGCCAGTTCACAGTTGTAAAGCCAGAGCGGGTAATAGCGGCCTTCAGTCATCGCGATCGGCTCGCCCCGCTCGACCGCGGCGCGTAGCGCAACATCAAATGCCACCGTCGCATCGTATTGCGTGATGCGACGTGCGACTTCGTCAGCCATCAGAAAGGTGTGGCCGGCGCGCTCGCAGCCTTCGCGCACCGCGTGAGCTGCGAGGGCCGCCAGACGGAAGACGTGGTCGGCCGGAAAAGATAGATGGCGGCCGATCGCGTCTGCCGAAGTAAATCCGTAACCGTCGAGTGAGCGCACGGCCTCGTACGGATTTCTGGAAACGCGTTCCCAGGCAGCTACCACGGGGTCCGCCTGCGTCCCAACACGCTCAAATACCCAGCCCGCAAGACGGCGCAGGAGATGATCGCGCACGCCGCTCGTACCGAGGCGCAACGAGAGGTTCCGGTAAATCGCAACTTCCGGACCCTCGTCGTCCGACATGCGCACCGGACGCTTCGTCACGACGCTGAAGTCGATCGCTTGAGGATTCGATACCAGCTGCTCGCGCAGCGTATCCAGCCCGCCGGGCAGCGCGCGCGCCCACTCAATCAGCTTCGCCGCAGTCCTCTCGCCACAGCCGGCAAAGTTTCTGCGCAGATGCCGGCGCAATGCCCCTTCGTCCTGAGGCACCTCCAGCACCGCCGCGCGAACCTCGAGCTGCCGCCCGTACCGGGCATGCTCGCGCACCCATCCGGCCAACCGGTAATCGTTGCCCTCACGCAGACCGAGCAGGGTCTCGCCAACACAAGTCAGGAATGAGCCATCGGCGATACGGACACTCGCGCGTGCCCACTTGCCGTTATAGACGGTGAGGGTGGAGAGCCGACCGACGATTTCATCCATGGCTGAGCTTGCGGCGCGCGAAAGAACGAGGCGAACAACAGAATAAATTCAAAACCAGCTTGTGGTTAATAATACCTTCAGGAGAGTTCGGGATTTATTTTTTGCTCACGCATTTCCGTCGCTAGGTCAACCCATTGGGGAAGCCTTACTTTTTACTGACGAAATGGGGAGGAAAGATGAATCCAGCCTGTACTTCCGCAGAGCAGGGCAGTGGCGGGGCACAGGAAACGAACCTTTCCATGTGGACCCGCGTGAGCAAGGCAACACCACCACCCGCGGATGCCGCCTCGCAAGCAGATCCAGGCGGTATTACGGCAGCCCTGCGGCAGTTGGCGTACCTCGCAAGCGCGGAATTTGGCCCGATCGGTATCGGTTGGGGTTATGACCTCGAGGAGGATGTGTTGCGCGAAGGTGCGCCCATTGTGGTTGCTGGGCGAGTGGTTGGTCGTGAGCTCATGCATACGGCCCGGATCCGCTTCTGGCATCGACGCAGCGACCACCCGCAAGAGAAGGTGGAATTCACTGCGCGTGCTCATGCCATGTTCGTCTCCTCCACGAACGCGGGTCCGATGACAGATCCCGATGCCCCTGCCCGGACGGAGTTGCAGGCGTTCGCGGTCTGCATGTCGAAGATCGGATTCAATGTCGCGGGCATTACTGCTCCTGCGCAGCAAGCAGCCACGTCAGTGCAGACGAGGCTCACGCCGTCAGCAGAGGCGGGGGGCACAAGCGTTGGCAGTTCGGCGGTCGGTCCCATTCCCGCCAACGAACGCGCCATCCTGGACAACAAGGTAAAGGGACTCGCTGTCGTCGACGACCCGGAAAACATCCGCCGTGCCAGGGAGATGGTTTCCTCAATTCTCCAGCACCCATCGGCTATCGCGGAGTTTCAGGAAAAAGCTAACCAACGCATCGAAGAGATCGAACGCAGCAGCACGCGTTCGGCCCACTTCTGACCCACAGCCCGTGTGACTTCGTCGCACGGGCTTTTTTCTATCCTGGAACGAAATGCACTTCAGGCCAGTCACCACCCGCACCACCCGACAGGTCAAGAAAGGCTCCTCTCATGAGGTCGCGCCTTTCGACATCCGCCTCATCTACCGGAAGGCCTTTGACCTCGGGCTAGGTGGGCCTGTCGACACCGCGAGTGCACTGTCGCTGGGCCTGGGCGCCACGCTGTCCTCACCGTTTTTCGCTGGCAGCGTTCCCGCCCTCGTGCCGTTCGGTGCGGCGCTGGCCGGCTCCACGCACCTCGCGCGGCGCATCCTGAACCCGTGGAAGCGACACTTCCACCTGAACAGCTCGATCGACGTTCGCTCGTCGCCCGCGCCCGTGCACGGCACAAGCGGGCTGATGGTTGGCTACGCCACCGACACTGGCGAGCCCATCATCATCGACGACGACAACCTCTTTCGCCACGTCTGGATCGTTGGCCAGTCAGGCGTCGGCAAAACCGTCGCTGGCTCGCTGATGATGTTTCAGCAGATCCAGCGGGGAGGAGGGGTGCTCTTCGTCGACGGCAAGCTCGATGAGGACAACATCCTCACTCTGTATCAGTTCTGCAAGTGGGCCGGGCGTGCACACGAATTCTTCGTTCTTAACCCGGGCAACCCTGCACTTTCGAACACCTACAACCCGATCCTCGAGGGTGATCCGGATGAAGTCGCCGCGCGCCTGCTATCGCTGATCCCGTCCACCGAATCCAGCGCCGGCGCTGACTACTACAAGCAGTCGTCCAACCAGGCCCTTGTCACGATCATCAGTGCCTGCCAGAAGACGGGCCTTGCCTACAACTTCTATGACCTTGCGGTTCTGCTGAACAACGCACGTGCGCTCGAAGAACTGCAGGCGACGCTCGTCAACCGGTTCCCGCGCTCTGATGAGGCCCGTAACCTCCGCCTCTTCCTCGACAACTACCGGCACCCGTCAAACGATCCGAAGAATCCGCTTCGCGGCCAGATCGACGTGAAGAAGATGAAGGATGTCCTGGGTGGCATGGTTGGACGCCTGTTCACATTCGGCACCAACCAGTTCGGCGAGGTGATGAACACCTACAAGCCGGACGTGCGCCTCTATGAAGCGATCAAGGGCAACAAGATTGTCTACGTTGCACTGCCTACGATGGGCAAGGACGTCGCCGCGTCGAACTTCGGCAAGATGGTGCTGGGCGATTTTCGTACCGCAGTGTCGTGGCTGCAGGCGAACCGTGCAGACCGGCCGAAAATCCCGTACATGTGCTTCTTCGACGAAGCCGGCTCGTACGTTAACGAATCGTGGGCCCGAATTTTTGAACAGGCACGATCCGCAGGCATTTTTCTCTGTCCGGCGGTGCAAACCGAGTCGAATTTCAAGGCCATCAGCGAAGATTTCGCTGAAATGGTCACCGGCAACACCACTACCAAACTGTTCTTCCGTATCGGGTCGCAGACGACTGCCGAGTCGGCAGCGGACCTGATCGGCAAGCACCTCACTGTCAGGCGATCGATGACCGCGTCTGATAGTGCCTCGAAGTCGCAGGACGCCCTGCGCGCTGCACCCGGTGCAACTACGGGCGATTCCAGCGGTGAGAGCTACGCCGAGCGCGAGGAAGAAGTCCATCGCGTGACGCCTGACCAGCTCAAGGCACTCGACAAGGGCGAGGGCGTCATGTTGTACGAGGGCAAGCACGTGTACAACCTGCGCATTCCGCTCGTGAGTATCACTCCCGAAATGAAGCAGAAGATTGGTCCGATCCGGATCAACAAACCACGTTTCTACAAACGGGAAGGCTTCAACTATAGCGATCCGGACAAGCTGGATCGCTTCCTCTCGACAACACATAGCAATAGCGGAGATGGCAATGGCCACGCCACAGCCTGAGGGAGTATTCGATGCATATGGGGAAAGTCTGGGCGATCCTGGTGATCGTTGGGATATTGATGGTTTTGATACCACCGATACGGCACGTCGTCTCGCATTTCTTGACCGCCTTCGTCAGTCCCGCGATCCGGGTGATCTTGAGGGGGATGATCCTCTGGATCTGGGCATTCTTGAAAGGTATCATGCGCCACCACCTCGTCTTGATCCGAAATTTGCTGATGCCCCGCCAGGCACTCTTCAAGACGCTGGACACGTCGGAAAGCGACGACGAGTAGCCGAGCGGCTCGACTACATCACGCCGGAGGACTTTGAGGAAGGTGCAGAAAGAGACGCTTTCAAGCTGATCTACGGCTTTGCCGTCGCGCTCTTTGGCACCAACGCCACGCCCGAGTCGCGCGCGCAGGCGATCGAATTCTTCTTTTGCGATTCACCTGATCACTTCAGCTTCCAGGAAGCAGCGATGGCGATCTCACCGACAATTCGCACGGACGTTGTGCTGCTGCGTTTCCAGTACGAGTTCTGGCGCCGCTACGATATATTTGCCGAGCCCTTTCCGTTTATCAGCTCATTGCCGGTTCCGCCGCGCGTCGTCAACGCCGCGGCGTTCGCCGGCAGCGATATCGGCATGCTCGCGGCACGCAACATGTGGCTTCAGCCAGGGATCCACATCAATACCCTGATTGCCGAGATAGGCGATGAGCTCGACATGCGCACCGAAGCGGAGCTCGAAAGGATCCTCAATGTCATCAATCAGATGACCGACGCGTACCTCTTTTCCCGCAAGGGCGATAGCCTGTACGTGACGCTGCGCAATCCGGAACTCGAGCAGGAAGAGTGGGCCGCAAAACACCGGGTCGACAGCTCCCGCTCGAAAATCTGGTGGACGAGGCTCTTCTGAGCCCGCAGCGCGCTTCCGCAGGCCACACTGCCACTTAATTTTCGCCACGCATCTCCATCACTTTGACTACGCCCAGCATGGGAATTGGAGATCGTGATGCAGCAGCTTTTGTGTTTTGCCGCTGGGTTGAACCAGCTGGCAAAACGGGTGTACGATTGGGTCATGAAGAAATTCATCGCCCCCAATGGACGTGAGGTACTCAAGGCAGTGACTCCCTCGGGCGTTACGGTCAGCATGGACACGTCAGTGCCGCTCGAGGCGCTCGAGGCTATGCAGAAGAAGCTCCAGGCAGATCTCTCTGTCGACGAGCATGCTGCGACTGGCCATCGCCGTCCTGTCAAAAAGCCCCACCAGAAATAGCATCCCGGAGAACCTCATGCCTACCTCGCAATTTGTGCGAGGCCAGGTGCTGAAGTGTCTTTTCCCGTACGATAACGCCTCTGATCGACCCGGTCCCCATCCTCACTACTGCCTTTATGTGCAGGACGTCGAGGTGCAGGACAAGCGGTTCGTGATGGTCTGCTACGGAACATCCCGTCTTGATCCCGCGTTGCTGCGTGCACACTCAGGAATAATCCTGAGCGTACGCTCACCCATGATCAAAGGCGATATGCCTGGCGATGTAACCCATTTCGTGGCGGATCACGTTGCATTGCTTCCGTGCAACGATGACTGGATCTATGGCAGTTTCGATGCCCGACTTGATTTTGTGAAGGAGAGCAGCAGGACGAAGACACCGGAGCACCGGCGCCTCTATGATGCGTTTGTAGCTTTCGAACGCGTGATGAAACGTGCAGCATCCGACGGCATGAGTCTCCTCATTGCCAACGGCACCGTGGGCTTACCCCCACATATAACGCTTCGCTAACCCAATACGCCCTGTACAGCATTGCTGCCAGGGCGTTTTCTTGCGCGTCCACGTGTAAACCACAAGTTCGGAGACTGATGTTCGCCGTAGTCCAACACCACGATCGAGATCCAGTATCCGCCGCGGAGGCTGTCACATACTTCGTGTTCAGTGGTTGCTTTCAACGATCATGTATTTAGGATTGCCAACACAATTTGTCATAATAAAAGTTATCGAACTCGGTGGTACGTTTGGGACTGGTTCATCTAAAGTACCTGGCGGATGGTTCTGACCGCAACGGTGTCTTGATCAATGGTATCTTCGGCGTTGTGCATGCCACCGCGCGTGATGGGCGGGTTAGCGCCGCATCAATTGGCCTCTTTTAGGTGGTGAACCGGGCGCCACGAACATTTCGACAGATAGTTAGTCTTACTGTGTCATTTATTTTTCAGGCTACTGCGTTAATGAATGGTGCAAGCGTTGCGTGAGCCGTAGTCCAAGCAAGATACGCAAGGTAGTGATGGA
>JGI24727J20361_100007_pt1 | contig 183477 bp, 218 predicted proteins | sample EPASupsiteSAE300_FD_20361 | JGI IMG/M metagenome (IMG submission 20361) | reverse complement strand
ACAACGAAAACTGCAAACCATTCATGTGGACCGCTTCCGCTGATTCCATCCTCGAAAAGCTACACAGACTTTGTTCGCGAATCAGCGGAACGGGACACTAGAAGCGCATGATCAATGTCTTTGTAGTGGCCGGCTTCGACGCTACGTTTTGCGGCGTCCGTACCGTACAAAGCGGGAAACTCTTGCTTTATCCGACCTCGGATATCTTGCGGCGTGATGCTTTGGTTCGCGTTGGCGACGATCGAGAATATGGTGTCTGATAACGTCATGGGCGCTCTTGTTTTCCCTGTTCAGCCCGCGCAATCAGCGCGAGCGCTTTTCCGTCCTGTTAGCTTGCTGCGGCCATCGTGCGCCAGATGATTCCGCCTTCTTCGCGGCCCGCGAGGTAAGCATCGGCCTGCGCAGTCCCAAGCTGGAACGGGATCGCCGGGAGTGCACCGCCCGCCAAACGGGCGAGCAGAACATCGCGCACGCCCTGCTTGTACTCGGCGCTACGCGGATCGCGGCCCTCGAAGAACGCTTTTTCCATCAAATCGTCTACGGTCTGCATTTGCTTTTTCCGGTCCGTTTCAATCGACCTTGATAACTTCAAGGTCGTACCCAGCCATCCAGTCGGCACCAGCGCCGCCGTCGCTTGTCACGACGCCGTTGTCGAGTTGATTGCGAATCTGCTCTTCAAACTCTTCGAGAGAGTCACATTCCATCTATTCAAGGTCCGCGTCCGAAACTTCAATCCTGATAATCATTCTTCGTCCTCTTGTATCGTTGCGCCGCGCTGGCGCCTTTTCGGTGGTTATCGTCTTGCTCGGTCGCTTGGATTCGGAAACCGCTGTAACACCTGCAATTCCGATAACGTCCGAGGGTCGATTGTGTACTCCGCTTCGCCTAGCCATCTGCAATGGGTTCCTGGGCCTGAGAGGATCGCCGTTGCATCGACCATCGCACAGAGTAAAACGCCTCCGCCCGAAAAATACGCATTAAGCCCGCTCGCAAACATCTCCGCGGTATGACGCTGCGATGTCCAACAAAGGCCGATTTTCCCCGCGCTAAAGCGTTCCTCGCTCTCGCCACGGTAAAGTTTCTGCGACGGTCCGTTGTAGTCGGGCAGCACATCCCGCAGAAGCTGGACTAGAACCTCATCGTCGCCAATTTCTTCGCGAATACGACCACCGTGTGTTACCCAACTGGTGAGACAGTTCTCCCGATGCTGTTCGTTTGAAATGCATTCTTCTGCAACTTGCTTAAGGGCTTCGATCCAGCACAGGGCGTTCGCCTTCGCATCCTCTCGACTGGGCATGTCGCGACCGCCAGAGAGGAAAGACGACGCCATAGAGACACTATTCATACCCGAGTAGATCACAACCTGTCTTCCAATGTCTCAGTTCTGATGTGTGTGCATATCAAAGTTAGGTCGCAGGCCGACAGCATCGAAGCGCATATCGGTGTCTTTGACCACAGCGTGAACGGCTGTTGAATTCTTCAGTTGAGCAAAAAGAGCGTCGAACTGTGGATCCTCGTCGCCGATACGGAACGAAGCGTTGATTGGCCCGCTGCCCACGCCTTTGAAACGATAGTCCTGACGTGTGATCCCTCCGTGCGCGTTTTTGGTGGTGACGGTGATAGTCGCCGTGTTGTCCTTGAGCAATACATGGCCGTTCATCGTGAACACTATAGCGCGGAGTCCCGTAGGGCCGGCAACCTCGAGCCCATCGGTCTCGTGACGCACGATAACCGAAACCGGGAAAATGCCGGCCAAGACATCTGGCTCCCATTGATCTGCCTGCGCTGCCATCGGCGCAAGCGAGATCGCGGCAAACGCGGCTAGGCCGTGTCGAAATTTGCAGTTCACCATTGTCTCCATCTCGCGTCGCATCGCGGCTTTTCATCCAGGTTCCAGTCGTGCGTCACGACGGCCAGCCAACCCCCGAGTAGGGCGATCGGCAGGAACGCGGCAAATGCCGGATAAAACAAGACCGACGCCCACGGCATAGCCGCCCGAACGCCGATCCCCAACAGTCTTAGTGCGACGCTGATTATTACCAACGCTGGCGCGAGATCACCCACAGACCGCGCGACCGGCGCGAGCGCGTTTCCGACTCGTTAATGCTTCAGAGCGACGATTGATACTACGAGCGCACACAACGAAACCATCACGGATGCTACGGCTAGAAGCAGCATCGCAGTGTTTGTCATGCGAGCGTAGTAGAAGTCGCTCATTCTTCGAATCCACGGCTCTGTGTCTTCCTCATTCTGCAGTCCGTTCGGAAACTGGGATTTGAACTCGGCATGCACCTTGGATTGAATGGCGTGATGAAACTCGCTGTTCCAACCATGGGTCAAGTCGACAAACCATTGCGCTATGCGTCTTTTTTCCATATAGGCTGCCTAATCGCTCTACTGTTGTTTGTGGCGCGTCCAGCGCGGGACGTGTCCTTTTCTTTGGCCTATAGGCCGTCGCCCGACGTTCGAATAGCGGACACTTCGGCATCGGTGGGCCGCAGTGCTTCATATTCCCCCGCACTGCGAGCGTTCATGTTTGCTGCCCTCGCCTCACGACTTTCGTCTGGCGTAATGAGCTTGAAAGCGTCCAGCGCGCGGATATAGCCTGACGCAAACTGTAGTGCAGCCTCGGCCTCTCGCCTGTCGTGCGCGGACCGAATGGACTCGACCAGCTTCCCGATCATTTCTTTAGTGTTCGGCATTTCGTGTTTTCCGTTCCCTAGACGTCGTGCTTACGCGCGCTCTGCATTTGCGCCCGATTCGAACGCCACAGGTGGAAATACCAAGCCACAAACAAGCTGAACAGAAGCCGGATCGTACCAGGCAGGTGATTGACGCCACCATGATGGGAACACGCCCCCGAACGGCCGATAAATCCTGAGGCCCAGCCGTCCGAACACGCGACTGCACCCACAAGAAACGAGGTTGCGATCATCGTCGCCAAGAACACGGAGATTGTGGGGGTCAACGATACCTTCGGAGTTGACCGGCGCGGTTGCGTAGCGGATCGCCGCGTGACCGCCGCGTCACGCACTGATGGCTCACCCACCCGTTCCCGCGACTGAAGACCCAATCCGGTTGCCGTAGGCTTCTCTACAGTGCCGCGCTCTACCTTCTCTCCAACCTCTCGAAGCGAAGACCACTGGAAGTCACAGCTCCGACATTGCATGTCGCTGTCCGAGTCCACCACACAGCCAGCAAGAATCACTTCGCCGCGCTCCTGACGCTCAAAGTCCTCTCCGTGCGGGAATCCAAAGATAAGTGGAACCCCTTCGCACTTCGCGCACGCGGGGCAAGCCTGTCGAGTAATGGTGTGCATTCTGCTCTTTGTGCTTTTTTGCTTTGTTTTCGCGGCCCACGCCCGCTTTTCCGATGGCTATTGGAGCCGCGAGCGGAGCTTGGCCGCGCCGACAGAGACGGTCACAAAGGCCGCGCTGACAAGCATCGCCGCGGCATAGTTGCGCAGACCGTCGAGCATGCCAACGTGGTCCGTCAAGATGCCGAGCAAAGCCAGCACAGCGACGAGCCCCGCTGTAAGGCCGAGCGATAACCAATCGCCTAGCACGCCGACCGCGCCGAGCAAGTCCATCCCGAATGATTTGATTTTCTTCATGGGTGTTTTCCGATACGTCGTTGGAGCAGTCAGCGCTTCTTACCGAGACCCGGCAGCCCACCCGACACAACGATCACGTAAGAGAGTGAACCGTACTTTGAATACGGCCCTCGTGTGCTCTCGACGGGCTTCTTGTCGGAAGGACGGGTAAGTGCCTTGCCCGGGTAGCGGATGGCGTTGAGCTTTGCGATACTTTCCATAAGCTTCGACGCCTCTCTTCGCATACGATTTCGTTGCTTGCTCACCGCCTTTGGCGAGTTCGGAGTGGTCGCAGCCTCTAGCTGTTCCGCACGGGTCAGCAAGTCCCTTACCGAGAGTCTAAGCCGATTGGCCTCCTGACGAACATTCTTGACGGACGCCGCCGCATACCCATCCTTTAGAGTCCGTTGGGCCAGCCAATCGAGTGCTAGCTCGCGCGACTTAAAAACTGGTGCCCGTTCTGCCAGTTCGTCATCGACGAACACGGCATAGCGCTCTTTGGACGGATCGAAAGGCATGGCTGTTTTCGGTTGTGTCTCGGTTTAAGATGCCGCAGGGCGAGGTCCGAGCGGCGGCAAAGGCGCGCGGATGTTATGCAGATTATGTACGAGCTGTTGGTAAGCGACAGCAGCGTTCGGACCATCGGAAAGGTCCACGTACATCCGACCCGCTAAATCGTCTGGCAGCACAGGCGCAATGCCTTGAGTTTGTCGAACCACAGGGACGAATTTGTTTGTGCCAACGCTTTGCATGATCTGACTGCTTACCAGCATCTGCTCATAGCCTACGCCACCCTGACGTTCCTTCCCTTTGCGAACGTACTGCTCCGTGCAGATGACCAACACCCGATCGCTTTCACGGACACCGTTGACCATGAACGTGCTCAATTCCTCGCCCAATCCTAATTGCCATTGATCGAGGATGACGTCGACGCCATCCCGGCGCAACGACGACGCCAAGTTGGCAACCCACGCTCGATGTTCAGGAGAGTCCCAAGAGTATGAGATAAAGACCCTTGGTGGACGAGCTTGCGGCTGAAGTGACGGGCTTGAGACGAATCCCGCGGTGTGAAGCACTCGGGCGAGATCGACATTCTTGACCGCCCAATGACTGCGATTCACTTCCCATTTAGGATCAATATCCAAGTCCCGTAGCAAGCTCGTGAACGTGTCGTACGGCATGGGTGAGACGGTAGGATCGAACGCGAACGTGAAAGCGAATTCAGTTTGCCTGCGAGTCACTTCAGTAATCCTGCCGACGCGCGAGGGCGCCCGCAGATACTTCTCATACGCGAATAGCGTCGGTAAATTCATTAGCGAGGCGATCGCCGTATCATCGAGCGCAGCAAATGGCCGCTTAACGTCGTCGTGAGTATGCTCGAATACGCGAGTGTATTCCATGGCCCAAGATGTCCCGGTCCATGCTTCCGCATTACCGGACATCAGCAAGTTGTAGTACGCGTTTTGCATTTGGTTTCCTTGAAAGAAGGGGTATACCGTCGCCACCGCCGCTGATCAGATTCTTCGACGTATTGGGATGCACGCAACGCCTGCACTGTCCCTGCGCCCATGCCATTGCCCGCCCTTCCTGCTACGTGCGCACTCGCGGTCGCTCGACTGATTGTTCGCGAAGTCGATCGATCGATTTATGCTGGTTAGCCGCCAAGTTTGAAAGGACTTGCCCAAGATCCACGACCCCGGCTTTAGCAAGATCTTCTGCTACACGCATCGAACGACGCTCACCCCGCGGCAAAAGAATGGCCCGCGTCTGGTTGTATGGCGCAGGCATTCCGTGCCAATGCCACGTCGCGCCGAAGCTGCGCATCGCATCACCGAAACCATTCGAAAATGCGGCGTGGTTGGGCACGACGAACATCTCGAAGTCGCGGCGAAGCGAGGAAATTGCCTCTTCATTGAGGGCGTACACGCGCAGGTCCGCTTGCAGAGGCACGCGCTGCGGCAGACGTGAAGCAATGTATTTGGCCGCTGCAAAATGATGCGACCCACCACAGTTCATCAGCCAGAGGCGCCCGTCCCATTGATAGCAGGCGAAGTGGTCAGTCGTTTTCTTCCTATGCAGAATGCGGATCTCGTCGTGAGCGAGATTTTCTGCAAGCTTCTCAGGAGTAATCTCGTCGATCATGGTCCGACTGTTACGCTCGACCATCGCGTCAGTCGACGAAAATTCAGACAGCTTCGACTTCGACCCGCTAAAGCCGTGCACGTCGGAAATGTCGCACCACCAGCCTTTAACAGTCGTCTCGACACAGATCTGCTCATACTCTGAACGGTGGATCTTATGCCCACGGTAGTCTCCGCCGATACGCTTCCAACCCATCAACGTGCCGCGTGGTAGCCGATCCTGGAAGTTGAGCGAAATGCCATCGTTGAGGCGATGCCACGCCGGCACACTTGACGCGAGAATGCAAGGCGCTGAATCGCTCAACCTCGTAGGGAGGTCAGGAGTCGCCGCAAGCAACCGCTGAAGCTTTACGGGCCGTCCAAAGTCTTCCCGTACGCTATCGGCCAGCAATTTCAAGATCGATGTCACGCTGCTTACCCGTTGTAGAGTGGCCATGGATTGTGTTTTCCGTGGTCTCAGAACACCGCGATACCGCGGTCTGCGGCGACGCGGCTCAGCAAATCCAGAAACATAGGATTCAAATGGAACTGCACAAACCCTGCCCCTTCTTGCATTGTCACCATGTCCAGGACGCAGAACGATACAAGCACGCCTTCTGAGGCGACCCGACAGGTACGAGGTTGACGTAACAGCCCCGCCAGGACGACGCCAACGCCATTTCGCAGCATCTCTGTTAGGTTGAGTTCTTCCCGTTCCTCGGGTTCCAAGTCCTGCTCCACAACTTTCGCCAGCGTCGCTACGGGGACCATTGTGCTGCCGCCCGATGCTGCAAGCGGCGTAGCGCTTAGCATCGCCTCAATAAAGCGACATTCCAGCTGAGTCAGCCCCAAATCCTGTGCAACTACTGAGAGTGCCGTCATTCGACCTTCCTTGTGCCCGGCCCAGCCGGCGTTTTCCGATTCGTTTAATCTACCTTGATGATCTCGAGGTCGTACGCGGCCATCCAATCGGCTCCGGCACCGCCGTCGCTCGTAACAACGCCGTTATCCAGTTGATTGCGGACCTGTTCCTCGAACTCGTCGATCGAGTCGCACGCCATTGCTTCGAGCTCGGCGTCCGATACTTTAATTACGATGAGCATTTCTCGCCTCCTGCGCCGGCGCAACCGGCTTTCGCTTTCCTACTTCGCGCGAATATATTCACCGTGCGTGGTGAACAGGTGACCGTCGGACCGATCAATGTGAAGCGAACGGTTGCCCAGCTCGCCCGCAATTTCCAACGAGCCGTCCCGCAGCAGCGCGGATGTTTGTTCTGTCTCGGTCGGCATTAAAAGCTTAGGCGCCTTGATGATGAAAACATCGCCATGGCGCTCGATCACCTCTGTATCGGGACCGCGGCCGCTCACCTTTTTCCATTTGCCAACAAACTCGCTTCCTGGGTCCCCGGCCACCGCAACCGTAGTCGAACTCAAAGCCACGCCTATCGCGAACAAATTCGCGCACGTCTTGCTCACAGCAGACTTCTCCTTTCGTATTTTCATAGTCGCTTACCGTACCGATGGGCGCGAGCGCTTCCGATTGTAACCGGGCAAATCGGCCTCATTCGTCGCAGTCGTTTTGTGACTTGCCCGGCAGTGCAGCCACTTCAAACTGCCCCCTGTTGAATTCCACACGAGGCATTACACCTTTTGCAATCATCGATCTGACTCCGCCAACGACGCCAGGATGCAAGGTGCCTTGTTCAGCGCGTCGGTGCGCTATGCCGCCGATCGCGAAAGCCCCTCCACATGCGGGGCATTCGTACACGGAACCGTCGCCAGCCCGCAGCGGATATCGGTTCGCTTGGGCGTTGCACAGCACACAGCGAGCGTCTTCGTACATGGCTAGTTTTCCTATCGATTTTTAGCGAGGGCGCTGCGGACGGCTGCGAGCGCGGCAGTCGGGTGTAGAAAGCCTGCACGGCGAACGGCGACCTTCACCATCCGCGAGCCGTGGCGTCGCATTCGGTCCAGCTTCGCTTGTGCGTGCCGTTCGATCAACGGTCGCATCGAGTGGCCATGATCGAACGTGAACACTTTGCCGTCACGATCTTTGATCGCTTGAACTGCCTGTTGTTGAATGAAGTTCACGATTTGATTCTCCGTTGTCTATTTTTTTGTCGTTTCTTCGGGCCAGACCAGCCCGTATAGACGCGCAAAGTCAGCTGCATAGGACGGCGCAGCATTGCGTCGAGGTGATGTAACGACAGCGTTTGCCAGAGGTCGAAAGCACCGTTTGCAGCGCCTCGCTCGAAATTCTCGCGCTCACTGTTACCAGCTTCACCAGCGCTCGCGGCAGCGTCGAGACGCTTACGCATTTCGACCTCTGTAGCCTCCGTGAGCCGTGTATAGCTTAGAGCGACCATCTTGTTTTCCTGAGTTGCGTGTGCCTACTCGGCGTGCCAGTGCGGCCGGTATTCAATCCAGTCGTCGAGATTGTCTTCCACCACGACTCCGGGATAGCCGTTGGGCCAGCCCTTCAGGTTCGCCCGGATAAACGGGTCCTCCGCGTGAAGCGAGCCAGCCGCGTCTACACGGGTGACGCGCTGCGCATCAAGCTCCTCATTGATGAGCCGGACCAGTTCGGCGCGCAAACGCCGGCGATCTTTGTAGAACGACGTGGGATCGATCTCCCACTGCGGCGGAAAATTGAAGCTCGCGGGCACGACATACCCGTCGGAAGGGCGTTCAAGGAGGCGGCCCGAATACCCGTGCCTGTCCGAGCGGATACGAACAGTGAACCTGCGTCCGTTCGTTTCATAAAAATGCACCCGGTGGTGCACACCCTGCGTCACATCATCAGCCATGCCCGGTCTTCCTCGTCAGCGTCGTTGTTCGAATAAGGCCGCTCGCGGGCCCTGTGCCGCTTCATCGTTGCCTAGCTCGCCGGGCAACGATGAAGCGGCGTTTTCCGATGGTTAGAGTCGGTCCGCTCGCGCGAGCTTGCACAGCATCCGCACGCCGTCCAGAAACGGCAACAGCGTTGCGAATCCAAGCAGCGCAAAAACAGGATCGTTCTTTTTGATCGTGCAAGCAAAGCAGCCGAGTCCCAATGCCGCCGAGGCGGCGCACAGAGCGATCATCTTCATTGTGTACGGCTTCATTGCTTTTCCGTCCCTTCAGCTACGCGTATCGAACAGCGAAGAAAACCGTGCTGCGTACGCAATGCTTTCCAATCTCACGACCAAGGGCGCGAGAGTTTGCGCCACGGTCCGAGGCAAGCCAGCGCGGGCAACTTCCGTCTCGCTCGCAGCCGCGATGAAGTCCTTGATGACGGCCCGATCCGGCAAGGTACAGGCGAGCATGAATGCCGCGTGACGTTCTTCATCATTCAACTCTGTGAAAGTGAACTTCCCGAGCGTGTGCGCCAGATATTCACTCGCTTCGGCTTCGATTTTGTCCATGCTCTCTTTTCCGGTCATTATTTGCACTTCAGAGCCATCACCGGATGCCCGTCCGACGAGGCCGGATAGCGTCCCTTTAGACGCGTATCGCCCGGCGCTGGTAGGTCATACGCCGACCCGTTGATGCAAACAGCAGCGCTACCCTTGTCGTCCGTTCCCATATGCACGGCTGCACTCTCAGGCACGGCGCCAGAGCCGCGCACGTACTCAACCCGTGGCTGCGAGGCAGCTAATGCCTGCTGCTCGCTAACGTGAGTGGCATGGAAGGTCGTCACGGTATAAGCGACGGTCGCAATGGCGAGTACCGCAGTCAATGCAATCATCACACCTTGTTGACGGCCTTGCGCCTTCCCGTTTTTTTCGGCCTGGACAATGATTTTGTCTAGGCGGTGAGAAAGCCCGTTCATCGCCTCATTCGTTCGATGCAGCATGGTCCGCTGATACAACTCCACCAAGCCTGGCATGCTTGGCTGCTCCGTCAGCAATTTTTCGAGACTGATTTGTTCCAACTTTTTCCCCCGAGTATTTTCCGATTCAATACGACACAGGCTTACTTGGGACAAAATTTGTCGCGTGAACGAGGGCCGTGCTGGCTCGTTGGCATTCTTCCATCTCGACCTTTGAAAGTGTCCCAGCTTGTTTAAGCTGTTCCATGCACTGTTTATTGGTTGCCCGCGCTTCCGGCAAATTAGCTGCATACCATTCGATGCTGTGCGCAAACGCGCTGAATGGCGTGACAGCAGCGAGGGAGATAACGGCGATCACCGTAAATTTCATCACGTACCTTTCCGATTTTCCGATCAAGTTTTAAGCTTCATCTCGATGTAGTGCAACATCGAGCGAATCATGTTTATGAGGAACATCGCCTCCGGTTCCGGCACGACTTCCACGTTCGGATGCGCGACGCTCGCATTGTTACGCACCGTGTTGATTGAATCGACGATGGTCGCCGCCGCCTTTAGCACTAGGCCAAGCTCAGTCTCTCGTGGCACGATGTAGTTCAATTTGGGGTGTCCCTCCCGGATGCGCTTAAAAATTGCTGTGATCTTCTCGTTCGGTTCGACCTCGATGCCCGCTGACTTCGCGACTGCGATTAGATATCCGTGCAAAGCAGTATGCGCTCGGTCTATCGCGCTCGAAGCACCCCGACCCGATGACAGCAACTGCTGTGCGTCTTCAAGCGCGCGCTCTACCGTTGACGATGAAATCGCCAAGACGGGCGACTGGACCGTCGAAGGTAAGTCGTTCGTTGCAAGATCCACCGCGACAAACCGAATGTACACCGATAGAAGTTCATTGAGAGTCGAGACGATTTTCGTGGTCACATAATTCGTTTCTGGCGAACTGGCGGTTTCGCCGAGGGCTATGTACGTATCAAAATCCACCGATGCGTACAGAACACAAAACTCGTCGCCGAAAAAATTGATACCGGCATGCACTTCAAACGGCGTTTCGTCCAAGAACCTCGCGGCCTCACCAGCATTCCGCGCGTTGAGCATTTTCACGGCGAGTTGCTTGTACTTGGCCCATTGATCATCGGGAATCGCCTTTCCCTGCAGATCGATTTCCTGTGACCCGCTCCCGCTGTAAAGACGCAGCATCGTTGCCTCCCAGATTTTCCTAGTCCACTTGCGATGGCGCGAGCGAGTTTTAAGGTCGCCCGTTACCGCAGCACAAAAGCCGGTCACTCGACCGTATTTTCTTCCGCCTTCCGCTTTTCAATCTCTGCTTTCCTGATGCGAGCATGCAGCGATTTGTGATCGGGCATTTCCCGCTCGAATTGCGCTTCCAGCTCGGGTATGAACGTCACGTCCAAGGGTCTTTTCTTATAAGCGTCTCTGCGCTGCTCAATCAGGCCGTTGAACTCCGCTCGCGACGCTTCGAGCTGCGCGGTTCCGCGTTCTCCGGCGTCAATTTCCGTCCGTATCTTCTCGGCGATGGTGAGCACTTCCAAACCGTAAAAGGCTAGGCGCTCCAACTCGGATTCATACTGATCCGCCGTATCAGCCCATACACCGCTGCGGGTGATCCACTCAGCCGCGTCCGTATATTCGCGCATTAATGCGCGAAGCGGCGCGACGAACCGAACGGGTAGTTCCACCCACCGCGGCTCCGGGTCGAACTTCAGCTCGACACCGCGTTGCGCGCCAGAGAATGGGTTCGGTTCATGCCGGTAATACTCGGCCAGCCCTTCGTGAATGTCGTACATCAAGCTGGCGCAGCGATTCGCGAACGATTCGAGCTGGTCCATGATTTCCAGCTTGACGTGATCGATGCGCTGTTTGTCCTTTGCGTTCTCGTGCCTTCTATCTAGGAACTTCGAGATCGCATTCCAGCCAACGTTGACGACCGCGCTAACAAGAGCGCTCGACGCCACAACTGTCACCCAATTTATGCTGGCCGCTGATTCTACGGTCACTGGCATACGTTTTCCGATTTTCCGATTTACTCAGGGAGCAACTTTGAGATCGGCAAAGCGGCGGGTATCTCTGGTTGCTGCGACGGCAACAAAGTCCGAACCGCAGCCGTCAGCCTTCTCGCTCACGAGGCGAAATGCTTCTGCAAGCCAGTTAAGTGCGAACGTCGGATCCGCCTTATCCGCGATGGATCTCTTGAAGTCCTCGATTGACTCAACCCCAACGGCTGATTCAAAAACCTGGCTACCGGAGCCGACATGCAATAACCCAGCCCCAGGTCGCGTTGCGTAGTAGGTGGCGGAGCTAGTCATCATCGGCGTGAACTGAAAGAGCGTCGAGAAAAAACTGTCGTAACGATCGTCGAAGTAACTTGCGATGCTCTGGTTCCCCATGACAGCCCCCCCCTGCATGATCGGCTTCTTGTCAGCGTCAAAATTGTAGCGGCTGGCGTGAGTCGTTACCGCCTCAAATGACGCACGCAAATCGTCGCAAGCCTCCACCGTCGACATATACGGATGGTCTGCGTATGTGCCAGCGATGCCCACCGCAAACTCCTTGGAGCGGTTTAACGAGATCTTTTTGATCCCGTTTATCGTGATCTTCGGAGCAGTGACCTTCAGCTTCATCTGCCCGATGGTGAACTCCCCTGTTCCGCTTGCATTACCCTGTCGATCCGCTGCAAGAATCGACATGTCTTTACGAACAACTGCGAGAATAAATGTCATAGGTGGCTGAGATGTTGTCTTGACTCAGGTGTTTTCCTGTTTCGCGCACGCGAAAATCGCCGCGCAATTTTCCTAGCTCAAACGTCCTCGCCTGCTTTCGCGCGGTCGAGCCGCGACTCCATGTAGGTGGTGCACTTGCCCAACTGTCTTGCGGCCTCATCAAATCTATCCGCTTGGGGTTGAAGAACGTCCTCAAGCGCCTTGTCACCTGAGCCTTTTGCCCTCTCGATCAGTTGTAGCGTCGAATCGCGTTTGGCGACAGCATCTGCTCGCCAATTGCGCCAGTCGTTCACATAGCCCTCCAGTTCTGCGATGCGTGTTGCCGATGCCATAACAGTAGTCCAAAGCGGCTCCCGGCCGTTGCGGGGCGCATGCGCGCCAGATTGTTTTCCAGTGCCGGCCGCGCGAGACACGGCATTGGACTCGCATCACTACGGAAACACGCCAACGCGCTGCCCTTCATACTCAATGAGATACGTATCCCCCACAACGCGAGCTAGCGCGAAAGCCAGTTCCCTTCCCTCCTGGTGAAATTTCTCCCAAGGAAACTGATGGGGCTTTTCCGTGGCGCGTTACCGCGCGTTGAATCGCTTCATAGCATCGACACCGCTGAGGCAGCTACCGCCTAACTGTTTAGCAAAGCGAGCGCAATCTTTGGCGTCCGAATACGGGACTACGGCAACATCCCCGTGTCGCTGAACGACCATATAGGTCTGCTGCGGTTCGAAAACAGCCGGAAGCATCAGTACAGACTCGCCATCACGCATGACAACTATTTTGTCGCTGTCGGCAGGCGACTGCGCCGACGCGATCAGCGGCATCGCAGCGATGCATTAACAAAGCGATCTTTTTCATGTTGCTCTACCTCGTTTTCCGATCCGTTTTACCGTCGCGTTAAATTTCTTTGCTTGCACTCATAGCCGAACGCATTTGTTTTCGAACGGCGCGAAGGTCTTTGCGAGATACGTGTAAATCGGAGAACTCTGTACGGACGCCATCTCTGAGTCGCAGCAGCTTCGCTCCGCCATAAAACTTTCCGGACTGTGCCTGCAGTTTTGCTACCGGCTCAAGCCGCGTCGAAGGCGGCCGTCGTCCATAGAGCTGTGCCTGACCTGCGATGTAGCCTGCGACATAATCAAGGATGCCGTCCGGCGTCTTGTCCACTGCAAGCCGTTCAGCGGCATGCGCCCAAATCGTGTCGTGAGCGCGGGCTTCTTCGTATGCGATTCGCGCAGCGACCGCTAATGCAACGTTCCTACCGAAAGTGAGCGCTGCTAGAGCCGCCGACGTCCACCGCATCGTCGCAGGCAGGCCCATCCAAGCAGCAGCCGACCAAATCAGCAGCACCGCAGACAAGATGCCGAGCAACGTCGCCGCCGGCTGGCTGTGCCAGCCTCCGAGAGCTTGGGCTAGAGTCACGACAGCGACAATTAACGCCCAGAACCCCATATTTTTCAGCATTCGCGTCTCCGTCAGATTTCCTATCCGTTACTGCGATCCAGTACACCTTCGATTTCAGCCAAATCGTTGAGTTTGCTAAGGAGACTTGTCGGCTTGAAAATCACCCCACCGCCGCTACCGAAGTTCTGACCGGGCAGGACCGATGCGACGAGTCCGGTGCGCTGTAACGCGCCGGCCGCCGCACTGTAGTCTTCGACCGTCTTAAATGGATCGGGCACAAGCTCGGCCAACACCCGCATTTGCAGCTCACGTGGCGGCTTGTCATGGCCGATTTCGTTCGACACCCGCAGCAAACTCCCTAGGATAATCAGTTCGTCGCGCTTCAGCGACGCCAAGATGTCTGCATAGTAAAGAAACTGGTCGGCGGCGATCGCGCCGTCTTTGACCTGCCCGGTAAACACCGCAGCCAGCAGACGAAGATTGAGCCGTGCAGCCCCTTCCTGAGCGGAGCGCAGGTAGCGGTAGATAATCGCCACGCTTTCATCCGTCGCGGCTTCTGCCTGGCTGATTGCGCCGACACTGAGCTCAGCGAGCAAGATGTCCCGTGCCCTGCCGAGCCGCGCGTCGAGCAGCTTCTTCAGTGCAAGGCCAGCAACGTTCCCCGCAGGCCAACCCGCCAAGCCAAAAGCGTCGCCGATCACCGCCGATAATGTTTCGCTCATTTGCAGTTTTCCTAGGCCGCGCGCGGGCTGCGAACGGAGGGTCCGCGCACGACGACGGATGCAATCCAAGCGGCTAATCCCACGACACCCAAGGCAACCATGCCACTGAGGCATAGCAGCGTGATCGCAACGTACATCGCGAGCGGATGTGCGGGGAGGACAGCCCCAATGTGATCACCTGAGTTGACGAGATAAAACCAGTCAAGAAGGCGGTATGCCGGGCCTTGACCGTGCGCACAATGAATCGCAAGCGTCACCAATTCAACGGTTCCAAGCGCGATGATGCCCGCAGCCACTGCGGCAGCAGTAGCATTGCGGACTTTCCGCTGCGCACTTCGTGTAGTGTTCATCTTTGCTTCTCCTTGTCGTGCGGCTGGAACCGCTTTTCCTAGTACGTGCCAGCAATCAGATCACGGGCGAGTCGCTGCGCAACACTCCGATAACGGTCGCGATGCCCAAACAGTTCCGCGTCGGTGCGGAGCAATGCCCGTTTCATCAATGCAAGCCTATATGCGTGATCGCTCATGATCTTTTTCCTCGGTTAGTCCGGTTGTGCTTCCGCCCACTCGCGGGCCTGTTCGTTGAGGTCTGCGACTGCACGATGCGAGAGCAATACGCGCACGTCCGTCGTGCCAATGACGATTAGATCGTCGCTAATCTCGTTGCATCCAGCGGCTTCGAGCATCTTGACCGCAACCTGAGTGAGCTTCGCCATGTTTTCCGATTCAACGGGTTATCCGATCAACACTTCGGCTGGTATCTTCAATTCGCGATGCAAGCGACGAATCATCGAAAGGCTCAGTCCTCGCTTTCGATTGAGGACTTCGTACACCCGATTCAAATTCCCGATATACGGTTGCAGATCGCTCGCTGATAGCCCAGCTTGTTCCATGCGAAATTTGATGGCCTCAATGGGGTCAGGAAGATCAAGCGGGAAATGCTGCGCCTCATACCGCTCGACCAGCGTAGCTAGCACTTCGAGTCGATCACCGTCCGGCGTGCCAGGCATCGGGTCAATATCGACCAGCCTGGACACAACCGCTAGCGCCTGCTTGTAGTCGTTTTCGTTGTGGATCGGTGAGATTTCCATGATTACTCCAGTTCAACAGTTTCGGCGTCGATCCGATCGTACTCGCCGTGCGTGCCGACGAACTTGATGTAGACGATGCCAACGCGGTAGGCGACCGCGACTATGAGCCGATAGTCGTTTCCCTTGATGTTGAAAATCACACGGTTCCGGCCAACGAAACTCGCGGTCGAGTAACGTGACTTGATATCCTGCGGCGTCATCCAGGCCGCCTTAGTCGCTTCCTCATGCCATGCCAGCAAGGATTGGCGTGCGTTCGGGTGCTTATCGCCAAACGCCGTAAGAACTCTTTTCGCAATGATTTTCATAAACACATTATAGTCCCATATTGGGACCAATGCAATCATTGACAGTGCAGGCCGAGATTTTTCCGTCTGATCTGCGGTTGTTTTGTGCTGTGCTTTTAGACTGCCGGCGCGTGGTCAATCGGGTGACGGCCCGTATTCAATGCCGCGCGCCATATCAGTGAGAAATTCCCGCACGCCCTCGATAGTTGGCAACCCGTTAAAGAGTACGCCATCGATGCCGTACGGATTCGTGTACCACGTCAGGCCGTCGTCACTGTCGTACTCAACGAAGTGGCCGTTGATATTCTCGCTTTTGCCGGACGCAAGAGTGGCCGTCAGTTCTTCAGGAGTTGGCAGATGCAGTGCAGCCCAATCGTTCCCGGCGACAAGGGCATTAACGCGCTTGCGCTCGCGCAAGCGTTCAATCCGTCGCCGTTCCTCTTCTCGCTCGACCTCCAATTCCGCCTCTATGTCTAACGAAACAGAAGCCGCTTCCTCGAAAATACCGCGCAAGTACGGAACGTCAGCGAACAAATGAGGTACTGGCGCATTCGGGTAGGCCCAGCCTGCTTCATAAGCGAGCTTTTCTGCCTGCTCCATCTTCTCACCGTATTCGGAATTGCCGGTCGCTTCGGGATCGCAGGCATATGTGGCGAGCGCCCATTGGACTCGTGTGAACGAACAATAGAGTTTGACACAGCGCGCACAATAAAATCAGATGCTTAGCGATCTACTGGGTTAGGCACCGATGAAATAGAGCTTGACACTAACGCAATCCAACACAATTCGCAGAAGCATTTTGCGACAAAAGAGTTTGACACAAGTTGTAATGCCCCAAGGGTACACCGGCGCCGACTGCCGAAGCTTCTAGCCTCTGATCAGAGCGGGAACGGCACCTCGTAATCTTCGTCTTGCCCGTGGCATATCGCCTGCTCGCCGTTCTGCACGCGCTCAGTTCGCGCACCTAATGCTTGTGCCGGTGATGCACATCCGGGAAGTGTGCATGCGAATGGGTGATGGGCAGGTGCACATGCGGATGGGTATGGGGTTCATCGCTATCGAATGGGAAATCGTGCTCGTGCTGGTGATGTTCGTCGTGGCGATGGCGATGCGTGTGTTCGAGAGGCTCGTGCGTATGCTCATGCTCATGTCGTTCACGCACGTGCAGCCAAATGCCCAGCGCCATCATGGCGGTGGCGATCCAGAAAGACACGGACGGCCACTCGGGCCAGATAAGCAACGATAGCGCCACGCCGAAAAGCGGCGCAACCGAGAAGTAGGCGCCGGCCCGGGCTGACCGAGGTGCCGGAGCGCGATCACAAAGAACACCAGACTCACGCCGTAGCCGGCAAGCCCGGTCAGCATCGCAGCAGCGACCGTGATCGCGCCCGGTAACGGGTGCCCTCAAGAAACGGACTTTTGCGTACGTTAATGGCGAATGGCACTTACGCGGCGCCGACGTCACGTGGTTCTTCGCCTCGCTGCAATGAGGCAATCAGCGGACACGACACGTTGCCCTTGCGCGAATGGCACGCGCACACGAGCTGGGTGAGCACGGCTTCCATGCGTTCGAGATCGGCGAGTTTGTCCTGAATGTCGCGGAGCTTGTGCTCCGCGAGGCTGCTCGCCTCGTCGCAATGCGTCCCATCCTCCAGTTTCAACAGGTCCGCTATTTCGTCGAGGCTGAAGCCCAGCCGCTGGGCCGACTTGACGAACCGAACCCTCGTCACATCGCCTTCGCCATAGCGGCGAATGCTGCCATACGGCTTATCCGGTTCCAGCAGCAATCCCTTGCGCTGATAGAACCGGATCGTCTCCACATTGACGCCGGCGGCCTTCGCGAAGGCGCCGATGGTCAGGCTTTCGCTACCGTTATCCATACCGCTTGACTCCGTACATAGGTACGGAAGTAAGGTTACGCTACTCAGTGGATATTCGGAAGGGCAGCGTATGGCGGAACAGCAGAATGGGCGCGGCGCACTTGCCGCCGGCGGACTGGCCGCTATCCTCGCGTCGACCTGCTGCCTCGGGCCACTGGTGCTCGTCGCGCTGGGTGTGAGCGGCGCCTGGATCGGCAATCTGACTTTGCTCGAACCCTGGCGGCCGGCTTTCATCGGCGTGGCACTGGTGGCGTTGTTCTTCGCCGGCCGACGCATCTTTCGGCCCGTTGCGGTGTGCAGGCCCGGCGAGGTGTGCGCGATTCCACAGGTGCGCGCCGCGTACAAGCTCATCTTCTGGATCGTTGTCGCGTTGGTACTGATCGCGGTTGGTTTCCCCTACGTACTGCCCCTGTTCTATTGAACCTGGAGTTCATCATGAAAAAGCTGCTTGCAGCACTCGCGCTCGCCGTTGTTGCCGTCCCGGTCTGGGCCGCGACGCAGACGGTTACGCTGTCTGTGCCCGGCATGACGTGTGCCGCCTGCCCCATTACGGTCAAACACGCGCTGTCCCAAGTTACGGGCGTCGAAAAAACGGATGTCCGTTTCGAGCAGCGCGAAGCCGTCGTGACGTTCGACGATGGCAAGACGAGCGTCCAGGCACTGACCAAGGCTACGGCGGACGCGGGCTATCCGTCGTCGGTCAAGCCCTGAAACTACAGAGGTACTGCAATGTCATTCGTCACGCGCGCGGCCGATAAGGCCGGTTTGCTTGGCAGCATCGTGTCGGCGATGGGCTGTGCGAGCTGCTTCCCGCGATCGCCAGTCTGGGCGCCACCATTGGTCTGGGCTTCCTGAGCCAGTACGAAGGGTTGTTCATCCGCATCCTGCTACCGGCCTTCGCCGGCGTCGCGCTGTTCGCCAATGCGGTCGGCTGGCTCAAGCATCGGCAGTGGCGCCGTACCGTGCCCGGCCTGATCGGGCCGCTGCTGGTGCTGGCAGCCGTGTTTGTGATGCGCGCCTATGGCGAGCGCAGCGGCTGGCTGCTCTATCCCGGTCTCGCCATTATGGTGGCGACATCGCTCTGGGACCTGTTCTCCCCGGCCCAACGCGTCTGTGCCACCGATACGTGTGATTCGTGCACGGGCAGCGTGCGCAAGGGTTGAGTAGTGGCGCATCTAACTAAATCCATGAAAGAACGGAGCAAGGCGATGATGACCTTGAAGATTGACGGGATGACCTGCGCTTCCTGCGCCGAGCATGTCAGGCAGGCGCTGGAAAAGGTGCCCGGCGTGCGCTCGGCAGCGGTCTCCTATTCCAAAGCCCTAGCCGATCTGACGGTCGATGAAGGGGTTAGTCACGACACGCTGACTGCCGCGGTGACGACAGCCGGCTATCACGCCAGGGTGGCTGACGTGCCACCCCACTCAGCAGGCCTGCCCGGCAAGACGCCCGGCTCGGCGGAAACTGGTGGGAAGCGTAGCGGCGGTGATAGCGCGCTGCGGGTCGCCGTGATCGGCAGTGGTGGCGCTGCCATGGCGGCTGCGCTAAAGGCTGCCGAAAACGGCGCGCAGGTGACGCTGATCGAGCGCGGCACCATCGGCGGCACCTGCGTGAACGTCGGCTGCGTGCCCTCCAAAATCATGATCCGTGCCGCCCATATCGCGTATCTGCGGCAGACGAGTCCCTTCGACGCGGGCATTACCGCGACGGCACCGGCCATTGACCGGCCGCGCATGCTCGCCCAGCAGCAGGCGCGCGTGGACGAGCTGCGCCACGCCAAATATGAAAACATTCTCGACACGAGCCCGAACATCAACGTCCTGCACGGCGAGGCGCGGTTCACGGGAAGCCATTCGCTCACGATCACGCTGACCGCCGGCGGCGAACGTACGGTGTCGTTCGATCGCTGCCTGATTGCCACAGGTGCAACTGCCGCAGTGCCGCCGATTCCGGGCCTGAAGGACACGCCGTACTGGACCTCGACCGAAGCGCTGGTGAACGACGCGATTCCCGAGCGACTGGCTGTGATCGGCTCGTCGGTAGTCGCACTGGAACTGGCCCAGGCATTTGCACGGCTGGGCAGCCATGTTACGGTCCTGGCCCGTCACACGCTGCTCTACCAGGAGGACCCGGCGATCGGCGAAGCCGTGACGGCCGCCTTTCGCGCCGAGGGCATCGAGGTGCTGGAACAGACCCAGGCAACCCACGTGTCGCACGCCGATGGCAAGTTCGTCGTCACCACGAACCACGGCGAGCTGCGGGCCGACCAGTTGCTGGTGGCAACAGGTCGTGCTCCCAACACCGGTAGTCTGAATGTGGCGGGCGCCGGCGTGCAGCTCGACGAGCGCGGCGCCATCGTGATCGACGGCGGCATGCGCACGAGCGCACCGGATATCTATGCGGCGGGCGACTGCACCAACCAGCCGCAGTTCGTCTATGTCGCGGCGGCTGCCGGTACACGCGCGGCGATCAACATGACCGGAGGTGATGTACGTCTCAATCTCGATACGATGCCGACGGTCGTCTTCACTGAGCCACAGGTTGCGACGGTTGGCTACAGCGAGGCGCAGGCGCACCGGGCGGGCATCGAGACCGACAATCGCACCCTAACGCTCGACAATGTCCCACGTGCGCTGGTGAACTTCGACACGCACGGCTTCATCAAGCTGGTGGCGGAAGCCGGCACCGGCCGGCTCATCGGCGTGCAGGCGGTGGCGCCCGAGGCGGGCGAACTCATCCAGACGGCCGCGATCGCGATCCGCGCAAGGATGACCGTGCAGGACCTCGCCGACCAGCTGTTCCCGTACCTGACAATGGTCGAGGGGCTCAAGCTCGCTGCGCAGACCTTCTCGAAGGATGTGAAGCAGCTCTCATGCTGCGCGGGATAACCTGTGGGGGGACGACGATGAACCTTGCGCGCCATACGGCCGAACTGGTCGAGCGCCTGGCGATGGCCAACCAGTTGGAAGGCTTTGCAGATCTCTTTGTCGTGCTGCTGCGTGAACTCAGCAAGGGGGCGCCGGTTTCTCCGGCCGCATTGGCCCTGGCCTTGGACTGGCCCATCGAGCGGGTGAGCGTGGCACTCGAACAGGCGGTAAGCACGGAGTGGGACGACTATGGCAACGTCGTCGGCTACGGCTTGACGTTGCGTGAGACCCCGCACACTTTCGAGGTCGACGGCCGGCGCCTGTACACGTGGTGTGCCTTCGATACGCTGTTCTTCCCGGCGCTGATCGACCGGACGGCCCACGTGGTCTCGCGATGTGCCGCCACCGGCACACCGGTCTCGCTCACGGTCACGCCCACCGCGATAGAGGACATCGAGCCGACGGGCGCGGCCGTGTCGCTGATCCTCCCGCAGAACACGCCTGACATCCGCGCTGCGTTCTGCTGTCATGTGCATTTCTTTGCCTCTGCCGCCGCGGGTCAGCAGTGGGCCGCGACACGCCCCGGCATCGAGGTTGTGAGCGTCCGGGACGCCTTCGCCGTGGGCCGCGAGTGTGCCGAGCGGCTGTTGGGGGCCACCTGCCTGCGAAACGCGGGGAGCACAAACCGTGCGTGATCCAACTGCACCCGGATTAACTCGTAGCGCCCGCTGGCGCGCCTGGCTCTGGGGTGCGCTCGCGGCGCTCACGTGCCCATGCCATTTGCCGATCGTGCTGCTGGCACTGTCCGGCACGGCGGCCGGAGCACTCGTCAGCCAGCATCAGGGCATCGCCGTGGTCGTGCTGCTGGCGTTTTTTGCCTTGTCGCTCACATGGGCGCTGCGCGCGTTCCGGGCGCCCCGGTGATCTGCGCATCGGTGCGCTCAGTCACGCGTCGGGTGTCAGGCTGAGGCATGCTTCAACCTGACGTCAGGCCTGCGACCAAAGCGCGTCACGTTAGGGTTGACTTCCTCATTGGTGGACACACGTTTCTCCGTGTCGAAGACCCTAACCTGACGATCTCGCCGCTAAACGTACGAAAAAGTCCGAATCTTGACGGCACCCCTATGCGGGCGCCGCTTTTTGCGCCGTGACCATCGCGCTGGTTTGGCTCCAGCGGCGGCCTCAGAGAACATAAGGCACGTCAAGCCTGCTGCCGCGGCAGCAACGGCCTGAATTCGCGCAAGCCAGTCCTGGCGCTGCGGAAGCCGCCGGGAGTCGCCGGTCAGGTTGATATGCTCCGGGTCTGACGCCATCTGCTATAGCAACGGGGCGTCGCCGGTAGTGTTAGTGTGGCCGTACAAGGCGGCTGCGGCGCCCTTCAGGCAAGTGTGTTTCACGGCGCTACACCGCACTTCGTCATTCCGGAGTTCCAGAGCCCGTGGCGCCCCGGCCATCGCCGTGCGCCGGCCCTCGTACAAGTTTTGCCTGCTGTCGCGCGCGATCGTTGATGACCTGATGCCGCCGATGGTCCGTCATTGTCTTCCAGTTGCGGATTTCATCGCGTGTGCGCAGGCAGCCGGTGCAGAACCCTGTCCGACCATCCATGACGCACACGTCGATGCACGGTGACCTGACGGCCATCGCTCAGGCTGCGACACGCGTCGGGTTGACTTCCACCGTCACGTGCGACAAGCCCCGGAAGCGTTTGAGTGCTGCGTGATAGAAGCCAGGGCTGCGTTGCGGCTCGGTAGTCGCAACCGACACCACCGCGCCCATGTGACCGGGTCCCAGGCGCCATACGTGCAGGTCGATTACCCGGTCGCCATGGCCCTCGATCGTGCGACGGACATTGTCAGACAGTTTGCGGTCCAGATTCATGTCGAGCAAAATCCCGCCCGTGTCGCGCATCAAACCCCACGACCAGTTCGCGATCACCAGTGCGCCAATCACGCCGGCAAGCGGGTCCATCCACATCCAGCCGAACGTACGCGCCAGCACCAGCCCAATGATGGCCAGCACGGAGACGGCTGCATCCGCGATCACGTGGACGTACGCCGAACGGATATTGTGATCCCGGTTCGCAGCGGTGACTGCGTCGTCATGGTCGTGCTCATGCTCCTCGAAGGCGAGTTCGTGCAAGCCGTCGCTCAACCGGACGACGGCCTTGAACTCGTGCGGCTCCGGAATCTGGTCGGTTGACTCCAGGTAGCCGCCCCGGTCAACGAACGTGAACGCTTGACGTGCGCCGTCCGGGCGTACCGTCGTGACCGAAACCCCGTCTGCGGCCAGGCGCGAATCCTCCGTCGCCGGCGTTATGCGGAAGACGGGCGGCACGCCGTCCTCGAAAACCGAAACCTCGAACACGCCAGACGGAGTGAATATGCGCCGGACCTCATCGTCATGAGCATGGTCGCCGTGATCTTCGTCGCCATGGCCGTGACCGTGACCGTGCCCATGTCCATGCGCATGCCCGTGGCCATGACCGTGATGGTCACCGCTCAGCAGCCAGACGCTCGCCAGGTTGACCAGCAGTCCGACCACCGCGATGGGAATCGCTTCCCCGAAATGGATTGGCACCGGCGAAAAGAAACGGGATACCGCCTCATAGGCGATCAGCAGCGCAATCATCGCCAGCACGATGGCGCTGGTGAACCCCGCCAGATCGCCAAGCTTGCCGGTTCCAAACACGAAGCGCGGATCCGACGCGTGCCGGCGCGCGTAAGTGTAAGCAAGCGCCGCGATCAGCATGGCACCCGCGTGCGTTGACATGTGCAGACCGTCGGCGACCAGCGCCAGTGAGCCGAACAGACTGCCGCCAAGAATCTCGGCCACCATCATCGCACTGCAAAGCGCAATGACTGCCCAGGTCCGCCGCTCGTTCTGCGCGTGTGCCGCGCCGAGATAGATGTGATCGTGTCCGGCGCCAAAGGCTGCGCTCTGGAAATCGCTCATGTTGCCCTCTTACCTGAAATAGCTGTGGATCACTTCGATCAGCTCCTCTGTGCCGCTGACATGCCCGTGCGACGGATCGGCATCGACCAGATGAGTTCGGACATGGTCCTCCAGCACCACTGCCAGAAGACCATTCATCGCGCCACGGCAGCTCGTAATCTGCTGCAGCACCTCGGAGCAACCGCGCTCTTCCTCGAGCGAGCGCTCCACCGCTTCGAGCTGCCCCTTGATGCGGCGCACCCGGTTGAGCAGCTTCTGTTTCTCGCGAATTGTGTGGCTCATGAAAGGCATCTCCGTGAAGACTGGACGGGACTGTAGCACATTTACAAAGATATAGGGGGTATAGGTATATTATTTGGCCGGAAATTCTCCGGCATCATGCCCGTTCGTTGATCGAGTTGGACCCGTGGCGATGACCGCGTCACCCACAAAACCGCCTGAATTGGCGATTCATGGGGCCAGGATCGGCACGCAACACGAATTTTTTGCCCCCAGCTTAGATCCGGTTGACTCAGGATACCCCCACCCCCTACAATCCAACAATCTTCACGGACGGGGCAATTGCCTTGGACACCTGCAGTAGTCGACCTTTGATCCGTTTCGCTGCCTGACTGGCAGGACGTCCCCGCGCTCACCTATCAGCCGCCGTCCTGCCGTCAGGCAGACGGTGCGCGCCGCAGTAACGCAGCCCCGTGCACCCCAGAAAGCGCCATCGACCCGCGTGCTTGCGCGAAGTCAATGGCATCGTGACGCGAGTCCCACTCGCGTGCGCATCTGCTCCCTGTGAGCAGCGCGTGAACCTGTACGGGCGCATCTGGCGCCAGAAAGGAGCCGAAATGCCGGACTGTGACAGTTACCCCATATGCCGCTCATCCCTGCTTTTCATCAGGGCAAACGGGTAGCACGCACCTCACGGCGCCCATGATGCGCCGGTCTCCGTGTCTGCCCGCGCCCCACGTTTCGCGTCCTGCCAGACGCACGGAGAACATCATGAACTTTGGCCTTCTCGTGTCGCAAAACCCGCACATCGACGACTCGCGTGCCTGCTACGACACCATGCTGTCGCTGCAGCCCCGCACACCGAACCGCTTCGCTGCATTCTGGCGCTGCGTCAGCCGACTCATCTCGTAACAGGCCGTAAGCCATTTCGGCATGCGCGACGGACGCGTTTTTCCAGCGACCGGTCCGCTCGCGCATGCTTGACCGCCACAGAGTTGTTCCAGCGCAATCCGGGAACCATAAAAATGTCTACGCCAACTGATCTCTCACCACCCACGCTCGGGCGGGAACGCACCGCAGTCCTCGATTCGGCCCATCTGGGCGACATCAAGGGAGCGCTCGGCACCATTGCCCACCACGACACCGCCCCGCGCACGACATGGTGGGCGCGCTTTCGAACGTTGCTGGCTATTCTGGGCCCGGGCCTGATCGTCATGGTCGGCGACAACGACGCGGGCGCCTTCAGCACCTATACACAGGCTGGCCAGAACTACGGCACGACGCTGCTGTGGACGCTTCTGCTGCTCGTGCCCGTCCTCTTCGTCAACCAGGAAATGGTCCTGCGGCTCGGTGCGGTCACCGGCGTCGGGCATGCGCGGTTGATCTTCGAGCGCTTTGGCAAGTTCTGGGGGGCGTTCAGCGTGATCGATCTCTTCCTGCTCAACGCGCTCACGATCGTCACCGAATTCATTGGCATCACGTTTGTGCTCGACTTCTTCGGCCTCTCCCGTATCGCGGGCGTCTGCATCGCCGCAGCGCTGACGATGGCCGCTGTCAGTACGGGGAATTTCCGGCGCTTCGAGCGCTTCGCCGTCGTGCTGTGTGCGCTGAGCCTGCTCCTTGTTCCCGTGCTGGTGTCGATACATCCGCCGGTTGGCCAGATGACGCGCGACTTCTTCATCCCGAACTGGCCTGCGCACTCGAAGCTTTCGGATGTGATGCTGCTCGTCATTGGTATCGTTGGTACGACGATCGCACCCTGGCAGCTGTTCTTCCAGCAGAGCTATGTGATCGACAAGCGCATTACGCCGCGCTTCATGAAGTACGAGAAAGCCGACCTGTGGATCGGCATCGCACTGGTGCTGATCGGCGCAGTGGCCATGATGGCGTTCAGTGCCGCGCTGTTCTCGGGAAAGCCCGAATTTGGCAATTTTACGGATGCGGGCGGCGTCATCACCGGCCTTGAAAAATACGCCGGCCGTACCTCGGCCGTGCTGTTTGCGATTGCGCTCTTCGATGCGGCGATCATCGGCGCAGCGGCAGTCTCGCTGTCGACCGCCTATGCGATTGGCGACGTGTTCAAGATCCGTCACTCGCTGCATCGGGGCGTGACGGACGCGAAAGGCTTTTACCTTGTGTACTTCGGCATTGTCGCGCTGGCTGCCGTAATCGTACTGATTCCCGGTAGCCCCCTCGGACTGCTGACCGAAGCGGTCCAGACGCTCGCCGGCGTGTTGCTGCCGAGTGCTACGGTGTTCCTGCTGCTCCTGTGCAACGACAAGGCCGTGCTCGGACCATGGGTCAACTCCAGAAAGCTCAACCTGTTCACAGGGGCGGTGATCTGGGTGCTGGTGATGCTGTCGATCATCCTGACCGCGTCGGTGATGTACCCGGATATCAGCGGTGAGACGATTCTCGTAGTACTCGCGGGCGGAACCGTGCTGGCCATCGCTGGCTATGCCGTGACGGCTGCGCTGCGCAGAGGTAGCAGGGACCCCGTGGGCTCAACCCAGGCATGGCCAGAGGGCGCACGCGACACGTGGCGCATGCCGCCGCTGAACGATCTGCCGGCGCCGAACCTGACGCTGGCCAAGCGTGTCTGGATGGGAGTCCTGCGCGGCTACCTGCTGCTGGCCGTGGGGCTCGTCGTGCTCAAGGTCGTGCAGATGACCCTGTTGAAATAGCGCGCTGCATCAGTCGTTTCACGCGTGCAGCTGCACGCAGCTCAGTTCAGGGCGCGTTTGTTGTGACCCGCACCTCAATCCCGCCGGAGCATACAGCGGGACGCCCGGTGGACGCCAGATGCCGGCCGGATGGCCGTTGAGCGGGGCGCGACAGGAAATGGTAACCGCAGTGGCCGATCTTGCTGAGGAGGAATTGTCGTGAAGTACCTGAAAAACCGGGATGCAGCGTGGATCGCGATGCTTCTGGCCGGGTTTGTGGTCCTGGCTTTCATGTTCGCAGCCAGAAACACCGGCGATATCACATTGGGAGACACCTCGAGCGCGGGTGCGAGAGCGCCTGCACCGCATCAGGTTACGACCCACTGCCTGATTTACGGGAAGTACTGCCTCGGCGAGTCGTTACGTGCAAGCCAGGGCTGAGCAGTGGCGAGCCGGGTATGCCCCGGCCTCGCACCTGAACGCAGGGTGCGCGACGCGCCTACGCCTAATTTCCCGGTGCGGGTAATCGTTAATATCTGAAGCTTCGGGTATTAACGAATCACGGCCAACCCTCTAGTTCGGCCCGGCTGATGCCGTGATGAGGATCGGCCGGGATTCGTAAATTTTCGCCAGAAGCGGTTTAACGCATTGGTGAGTAAAAGAAATTCGTTGTCGTCGAAGGAGCGTGGTATCTCGCAATACTGAATTCTGGAGACTGTGCCCCCTTCGGCAAAGACATGCCCGCTCGCTCCAGGGGTTTGAGGAACCTGGCCCCCCAATGAGTTCAGGCATGGCTAACAGTACCAACGGCAACTTGGCGTCCGCGCCCACAGAAATAGCGATCGCGAGAGACGGAGCATCTGATCGCCGAAGTCGATGGCGTCCAAGAAAAGTGAGTTGAGTGATAGGGCAGCGCTGGCCCACCCGCAAAAACCGCTCGCAAGTTCGTCATAGGACTGCTTCAACCAAGGGATGTCGCGGACCTGTTTGCTGCATGTACGGCTCCGTTAAGGTCGCAGCCATCGTCGGCCAATCGGCATAGCCAATACCTTCCTGTACAAGGCAATCGAAGCCCCGGTTACCACCCTGCCCCCGACTCGCCAGAACGGGCTGCCAAGCATGTAGGCGATCCAGGCGACAATTGCCGCCCCGATCATGTCAAACGGAAAGTGCACGCCAACAAACAAGCGGGCCCACGCAACGGCGATATCGACGATCAGTGCAAGCAGTCCAAGTCGTCTTTTTCCTGCGTAGAAGAGTGTGAAAGAGATCGCAGAAAGCAATGTGGCGTGATCGCTCGGAAATGACGAGTCAGGAGCATGCGCGAGGAATGCATGCCCTATTCCGATTGCGAATGGCCGGGGGTGGTACCACACCATTCCGATCAACTGGTTAATGCCGAGTGCCAGGAAGCCAACAAAACATGCACGCAGGGCCATTTCCCGCCTCTCGTCGCCGCCCGCCAACCACAGGCAGACAAGTATGACAGGAGCCGCCCAGATAGCATAGTTGGCGATGATCACTCCCATTCCGATGAGCCAATGCGGCGTCGCTGGCGTGGCGTTGAGCACGAGAAAAATGGTTTGATTGAGCGCTTCGAGCGTTTCCATAAGAGGCTTTTGTCGTGAAGATCAGGATCGGTCAGCGGTTGCGCTTCTCCAGGCGTGGCGCGAAACGGCACATCACCAGTGGGACGACAGCCAGACCGGCTCCGGCAAAGAACGTCGCCGACGCGCCATGGCGATCCCACAGCCAACCGGCGATGACGCTCGCGACCAGCATGCAGACGCCGCTCGCGAGATTGAAAAGGCCGAACGAACTTCCGCGAAGTGTCTGCGGCGCTGTTTCTGCGACCATCGCCGCGAGAATGCCTTGTGTGAAACCCATGTGCAGGCCCCAGAGCGCAACGCCGAGGAGGACGGTGATGATCGACGCGCTCGTGCCCAGCACAAGATCTGCCGCGATCAGGAGCACGAGCCCCCAGGCGAGTAGAAACCGGCGATCGATGCGATCCGAAAGTGCTCCCGCGGGGTAGGCGGAGAGCGAATAGGCGAGACTCATGACCACCATCACGCCGGGAATCCACGCGATATTCAACCCGGTCTGCTGCGCGCGCAAGACAAGGAAGGCCTCGCTGAAGCGCGAAAGCGTGAAGGTGGCACCGATCGCGACCACGAACCAGTAGCGCTCCGGAAATTCACGCCATGCCCGCCAGTGCAGCGGGGACCGGAAGCGACGAGGCGCACCTTCACCGACCGGCTCCTCAATGCCAAACAGGATCAGGCCGACCGCGATGAACGCGGGTACGACCGCGAACCACAGGACAGTGCGAATGTGATCGGAAAACCCGAGCATCAATACGATTGCGGCAAGGGGTCCTGCAAATGCTCCGATCGTGTCCATCGACTGCCTCAGTCCAAAGCAGGCGCCACGAATCTCCGGGGGCGAGACGTCTGCGACGAGGGCGTCACGCGGCGCACCGCGAATCCCTTTGCCCGCGCGATCGACAAGTCGTGCGGCCGCGACAATCCCGGGTGTGCCGGCCAGCGGGAAAAGCGGCTTGGAAAGCGCGGCCAGCCCGTAGCCGAGCAACAACAGCGCCTTGCGTTTGCCAAGCCAATCACTTACGGGCCCCGAAAAGATCTTGACGATCATTGCGGTCGCTTCGGCTGCCCCTTCGAGCACACCCAGCGCGCTCACGCTCATGCCCATCGTGGTGACGAGAAAGATGGGCAGCAACGCATGAACCAGTTCGGACGAAAAGTCCATGAAGAGGCTGACAAACCCCAGCATCCGGACTGCACGGGGAATCGGAATGCGGTCGATGGTAGATGTATCAGGTAGCATCGTTCGTTGTCTGGAATCGGGAGAAAGCTGTTTTCTACCGGGCATCAGGCCGGTGCGGCGCCGCGGACTGTATCAGCTCCGCCCGACACGGGATCCCAGCCAGGCGCTCTACATTACCGCCTTCTGCCCGTTTCGGAGATATCGGTATTCGTGCCAGGTGAGGGCGATAACGACGATGTCCAAGGCCGTGACGAGCAACAACCAGACTGAGTGCGTGAATGTAAATCGATAGACCTGGTAGCCAATGAACAGGCCGAAAACAATCATGGAAATGGGAAAGTACCAAAGTCTCTCGCACAGCAAACCGATGATCAGCCACAGCTTGATCACGCCGTGTCCGAGCAGATAAATCGCCGCGAATTTCTGGGTGTCGACAGAAAGGTGCTGTACGGTATGAAGGAGAAAGTTGGCGACGAGATCATGGGGATCTTCCGCAAACTCATCCTGCGTGACCAAACGCACAAAAGTCAGAAAAAGCCGCTGCGGAACGAAGTATGTGACAACGCCGGCAGCGATTTCTGAAAGCGCGAAAATCGCCTTGAACCACAGGCTCAATTCAAACACCAGATGGAGCTTCTTCCCGTCAAGCAGCTTGTTCAGACCAATCACGGGGATCTCTCCAATGGTTCGCAATGCGGGTCGCGTTCGCTTCGTCTTTACCGTGACACCTCGTCACTGGCCATCGCCCGTTTCTCCTGATACCGCTGCTTGTCCGGGTTCGACCAGTTCCTCGCGCGCGAAACGCCCGTAACGCAGTGCCAAGGTGGGCAGTACGATCAGGTTCAGTGCGGTCGAGGTGAGCAGGCCGCCAAGAATGACAATCGCCATCGGCCCCTCGATTTCGTTACCCGGCGCGCCGCTCGTCACGGCGAGCGGCAGCAGGGCGAGCGCAGTCACCAGTGCAGTCATCAGGATCGGCACCAGCCGTTCCGACGCACCGCGCACCGCCGTATTTATGTCCCAGGCCAGCCGGTCGACGTGCACCAGATGCTCGTAGTGGCTGATCAGCATGATTGAATTGCGCAGCGAGATGCCGAGCAGCGTGACGAATCCCACCATGCTGCCCAGCGACAGGTTCGCGCCGGTCAGCACGACGCTCAGAACCCCGCCCACGAGCGCGAAGGGCAGGTTAATCATGACCAGCAGCACGCCGCGACGGCTCTTCATTGCGAGGAACAGCAGCAGCGCGATGCCCACCAGCGCAATCCCGCCGTATGCGAGCAGGTCGCGTTGCGACTGCGCGCGCGCTTCGCTCTCACCGCTGAAGACGGCATACGTGCCCGGCGGCATCCTGATCGCGTGATTCACACGCGCCTGTGCTTCCTTTACGAAGTCGCTGACGGGCCGGCTGCCGAGATTGACCGATACCGTCTGCACGCGCTGGCCACCGTCATGTGTGATCTGGTAGCGTCCCGCGACCTGACGGATCGTCGCGAGCGAGCCCAGCGGCACGGCAAGGCCGTCGCCATTGCGCACCATGAGCTTGCCAATGTCGCCGACGGTCTGACGCTGGGCCGGGTCGAGCACAACGGCGAGGTCATAGCTGCGGCTACCCTCGTAGATCTGGGATACGGTCACGCCCGCGTAGGCAGCCTGGAGAGCATCGAGCACCTCGACGGGCCGGAAGCCCCAGCGGCTCAGGGCGTCGGGATTCAGCCGCACGTCCAGTTCCGGAATCCCGGGCGGCGAATCCACCCGCACGCTGGCGACGCCGTGGATCGTGCCGATCAGCTGGGCGATCTGCTGCGCCGTGCGATCGATGACGTCGAGATTGTTGCCGAACACATTCACGACCACCGGGGCCGTGGTGCCCGAAATGGTTTCGTCGATCCGTTCCTCGAGAAACGTGTTGACCGAGGTGGAGAGACCCGGAAAGCGCGCCAGCGCCTGGCGAATCCGGTAGAGCGCCCAGCTCTGGCCCGATGCCCCCATCGGCTTGAGGTCGACTTCGAACTCGGAGAGCTGCACGCCGGTGGGGTCGACCACGCCATTCGCGCGGCCCGCACGCTGTGCCACGAGACGCACGCCCGGCACCTGCATCAGCGCGTTCGAGACCTGCGTGCCGATGCGCAGCGATTCGGCGAGCGAGGTGCCCGGTGCGAGCCCCATGTGAACCGTGTAGTGGCCTTCGCGCAGTTGCGGAATAAAACTCCCGCTCATGAATGGCAGTGACGCGAGCGCCGCGGCGCACATCACCGCGACGATCACCATGACCGCCTTCACATGCTGTTCGACTTTCGTCAGCAGCGCGATGTAACGCGTCTTGAGGCGCCCGATCAGGCGCGGCTCCCGCTCGGGCAAGGGTCCCTTCGCCAGCAGTGCGAGTGCCATCGCCGGCGTGAGCGTCAGGGCGACGCCGAGCGACGCGAGCACGGCGAGAATGTAGGCGATACCCAGCGGCGCAAAGAGCCGTCCACCGATACCCGTGAGCGTGAGCACGGGCAGGAAGATCAGCGTTACGATGAAGGTGGCGAACACCACGGCGCTGCGAACTTCGAGCGAAGCACGCAGCACGACCCGGAAAGCGGGCAGCGGCTGGGGCAGCGTGCGGTTCTCGCGCAGGCGCCGGTAGATGTTCTCGACGTCGATGATGGCATCGTCGACCACCTCGCCGAGCGCGATGGCGAGCCCACCCAGGGTCATCGTGTTCAGGCTGACGCCGAACGACGTCAATACGATGATCGCGACCAGCAGCGACAGCGGAATCGCCACCGCGGAAATCACGGCGGTGCGCACGTTGAGCAGGAACAGGAACAGCACCGCGATGACCAGCACGGCGCCGACGATGAGCGCGGTGCGCAGGTGGCCGACGGCGGCCTCGATGAAGTTGGCGGGCCGGAAGACGTTGGTGTTTACGTCCACACCTTGCCGGGCGAGCGCGGGTCCGAGTCCCGCGAGCGTCCTTTCGATGTCGCGCGTCACGGCCATCGTGTTGGTCCCGTACTGGCTTTCCATCACCACCATCACGCCGGGCTTGCCCATGATCGATGCTGCGCCAACAGCAGGTGCACTGCCCCAGGTCACGTTGGCGACGTCACCCACACGAACCGCCGCGCCGTTGCTGGAACGCAGCACGACACTGGCCAGTTTTTGCGGTGTCGCGATCTGGCCATCGGCGTTGACGGCGATGCGCTGGTTGCTGTTCTCGATGAACCCGGCGCCGCGCACGCCGGTGGCCTGGCGCGCCGCGGCAATCACGTCCGGGATCGACAGGCCGTGGCGCATCAGCTTCGCGGGGTCGACCTGGATCTGCAGCTGGCGCGTCTCACCGCCGAACACAATCACGTCGGCCACGCCGGGAGTGCCGAGCAGCTGCGGTTTGACCGTCCACTGGGCGATGTCGTAGAGGTCCGCGAGCGAGCGCGTCGTCGACGTCAGGCCAATGGTGCGCACGACGCTCGTTGTCGTGGTGAGCGGCAGGAGTTGGGGTGCGGTGACGCCCACTGGTAGCGAGCCCGCAAGCCCGCCGATGCGCTCGGTGACGAGCTGCCTGACCTGCATCACGTTGGCGTGGTCATCGAACACAAGCGTGACCGAGGAGAGGCCCTGCATGGACCGCGAGCGAATCGACTTCAGGCCCGTCATGCCGCCGAGGGCATTTTCAACCGGCTGGGTGACGAGGCTCTCCACCTGTTCGCTGGTCATGCCCGGAGCGGCCGTCTGCACGATGCTCATCGGCGGCGCAAATTCGGGAAAAACGTCGAGCTTGGCGCGCGTCAGCGTAAAGAGCCCGTAGCCGGCCGCCATCACGGCCAGCGAGAAGATGACGCCGCGAAAGCGCAGCGAAAAGCGGATGATCGCGTCAAGCATGGGGCGTGGAATGGGACGTGGAGTCGCGTTGTTCTGGGCAGGTCATGCACGGTACGGTCGCAGGATCAGTCATCACATTCGGGCGGATCCTTGCACGCGGTGGCGATGCCCTGAGGCTTGAGCTCTTCGGAGAGCAGCAGTTGCGCACCCTGCGTCACGATCTGGTCGCCGGCGTGAAAGCCCGACGTGACCATGAAGCCGCGGTCGTCCTCGTTGCCGGCCGGCACGTAGCGTCGCGTAAAGCGCTCGGGGGCCGTGCGCACCCAGGCCCACGTCTGGCCGCCGTACCACACCACCGCCTGCGCCGGGATCAGCAGCCCCGATACGGCCTCGCTTGACGTCGGCACGCGTGCACTCGTGCGCAGATTGGCGGGCAGCGTGGCGTCGGCGACGTAGAGCCAGGGGCTCCCCTGCACGGCCGGATCAACGAGTGGCGAGGCGGAAAGCCGTTGGGCCGGCACCACGCGGCCGTCAGCCGTATCGACGGCGATGCGCTCGGGTGGCGCCATACCAAAACTTGTGGGCAACGTGACGCGCAGCACGACAGCCTGGCCCGACTGAAGGAGCTGGAACAGCCTCGAGGCCGGTGCGGCCGCGGCATTCGCGAGCACGTCGCCGAACTGCTGCCGCATCGCGCCGTCCAGCCCGTTCAGCGTGACCCGGGCAGACTGCAGTTTCGCTTCGTCGCCCTGCATCGTCGACTGTGCAGCCTGCAGGCTCTTCTGCGAAACATTGCGGTCGTCGGCAAACAGTGTGCGGCTGCCCTGGTACTGCGTCCTCGAACTGGCCGCCTGCGCGGTGAAGGTGTCAACGTCCGCGCGCGCGCTCGCGAGCCGGTTGCGCAGATCGAAGAGCGGCTGCAGATCGATGACCATCGCGTCGGCGCTGATGCCGGACTGGCTCATGACGGCGGCAAGCGGCGCCACCTCGATGTGGCTGGCCCGTTGGGCCTCGGGGCTCACGACCACGACCGTTTCACCGTTGACCGTCTGTACGGCGGGCGTCGGAGCCGACCGGGCTGCCGTGGCGGTCGATGCACTGGCGTCGTCAAACGCCTGGTTCAGGATGTACCAGCCTGCACCGGCAGCGAGGGCCAGCGAAATGACGGAAAGTAGGATCAGCCGGAGTTTCATTATGGTGTCTCTTCACTGAGGGTATCGCTCACCGCCTCATGACCCAGGGGTTGCTGCATCGCATCTTCGAGCGCGCCAGCGGCCTGCTGGACCGCGACTACGGCGTCGAGGTGGGCGCTCTTGCTGGTCTGGTAGTCAGCTTTCGCCTGCGTGAAGGTCAGCCGGTCCGCATTGCCGCTGGCGAAAGCCGCCGCCTGGCTTTCGAGTTGCCGGCGGGCACTTGCCAGATGGGCGTCGGACAGCTGCAGCGCTTCGAGGCTCGCCCGGTAGCGTGCCAGCGCGTGCGCAAGATCGCCGAGAATCCTGTCCTGCAACGCGCCGGTACGCGTGGCAGCTTCCTTGCGCTTCGCCTCGGCTTCCCTGATGCCGCCCTGGTTCTGATCGAAGATCGGCAACGTAATGCCGGCGAGCCCGAAGCCAATCTTGTTGGTGCCCGTGTCGTACGTGTAGCCGGAGCCGAGGTGGATGTCCGGATACTGTTTCGCGACCTCGAGCTGAAGCGCCGATTCGGCCGCGGCGTAATCGGCCAGCGAGGCGCGCAGATCGGCGCGATGGAAGATCGCCGCGCGCTGCGCATCCGTTGCGGGCGGCGCAGGCGGAACCGTATCGAAGGCGCTCAGGTCGAGCGTGACGCGGTCGAGCACGGTGACCGGCACGCCGATGGCGGCAGCCAGTTGTGCGAGCGCGTCCTGTTCGGCGCTTCGCGCGGCGGCCAGCTCGCTCTGGGCCTGGGTGTCGGCAAGGACGGCAGCGTCGACGTCGGGCTGCGAGTACTGGCCGACAGCGAGGCGGTGGCGGCTCATCACGGTGATCTGCCGCTCGGCGTCGGCCTTGGCGGACAGGAAGGCCATGCGTTCGCGGGCGGCGTAGAGGGCGAGCATGGCATCCCGGACCTGAGCGCGAACGCTCCACGCTGCGTTGACGATGTTCAGCCGGGCCGCTTCCGAGAGGTGGTTCGCCTGATCGACGCGATAGCCGCGCTTGTGCGCGGTCTCGATCGGAATATCGAGCGACGGCCCCCAGGTGAAGGGCGCTCCCGGCCCCGGGTTAGGCGTGTTGTACTGGAACGGCAACTGCAGGACCGGGTTGGGAATCGCGTTGGCGACGTCGATACCGGCGTTGGCCGTGCTCCATTGCGCACGGGCAAGGTCGAGGGCGGGGCTGTAGTAGAAGGCCGCCAGGGTGAGCATCTCACGATTCCAGACTGCAGGCGGCCAGGGCGTGACGTCGTGACCGGTCTCGCGCGCCACGTAGGCCTGCAGCGCCTCGCTCGCCAGCGTGCGCTCCTCGAATTGCCGGGCAAGCTGGGCGGGGGCGATCGGCTCGGGATGGTAGGTCGTGCAACCGGCCATCCCGGCGAAGGCGATAAAGACAAACGATAATGTGCGGCGCATTCTTGCATCCCATCGGATGGTGTGCCGCCCACCCGGGCAGCGTCCGGGGCGGATGCTACGCCACCGGTTGTGAAGTTTTCGTCAAGAAGGAACGGCCAGGACGCCGCCGGGGCGGGCATGCGGTATTGACGCCAGCTCTGTCAACGCCACATGTGCCGCTCTCAGTGGTGCCTGAACAGGGTCGGGTTCGATTGCTGCCACGTTGGCGCGCCCGCCTGGGCGTTCCCGTTCATGGATGCCCCGGAACCGGAGGTGTCGCAGTTCATTTCGGACATCTTGTCGGGGTAGCTATTTCTGGGTAGACGCATCAATCCTGACTGCTCCGCACACGCCAACTGGGCACGGACCGCGGCGCGCGTCGGGCCGGGGGTTGGCTGGGCAAATGCAAGTAAGGGGGCAATCGCAGAGGATGCGACGAAGAGTGCAGCGATTAGCGATTTCATGAGCGACTCCTTCACAATCTGGTCAATATCTGTTCCGGTAACTTACGGAACAGCCCATAAGCCCATGCTACGCAGGGGTTTGTGAAGTTTTCGTCAAGAACGCATCAGCAAGCGTGCAGTCGACTCAGGTCCGGCTCGTCGCCGGCAGGCGCAGCGAGACGCAGGTGCCAACGCCTGGCTCGCTGTCGATCCGGATCGACCATCCATAGCGATCGCAGACCTTTTTGACGATCGACAGGCCGATTCCGACGCCAGGCGTCGCAGTGCGCGGCGACCCGGCCTGGTAGAACCGGTCAAAGACATGGGGGAGTGCGTGTGCCGGAATGCCTGGCCCGGTGTCTTCGATGTGCAACCAGCCGTCTGCGTAGCGAAACTGAAGGCGTCCGTGTTCGGTATGCCGGACGGCGTTGTCGATGAGGTTGGACAGCACGATCGCGAGCGCCGACCGGTTTGCCAGCACACAAACACCGCGTTCCACAGCATTGACGACCGCCAGGTCCTTTCGGGCAAAACGGTCGGCGAAACGCGTCAGCGACGTTTCAATCAGGTTCGCGAGCGCCATCGGCTCGACCTCGCGTGCCGAATCCTCTCTCGCGAGCGTCAGCAGCGCGTTGCCGAGTTCGCGCATGTTGTCGGCCGCACGCTCGATCTGCTGCAGACGTGTGCGCGACTTGCCGCTGATCGCCGGATCCTGTTCAAGCAGTTCACAGCTCGTCTTGATTGCCGTAAGCGGCGTTCGCAGTTCGTGGCTCACATTCCCCGTGAACTCCTTCTCGCGAGCAATCATGTCGGCAATGCGCCGGTGGTAGTCGTTGAAAGCCTCCACGAGCCCGACGAGTTCCGTCTCATCGTACCTGCCGGGCTGGATCGGTACCGCCCCGCCGAGCCGCAGTTCCTTGACCTGCCGCGCGAGACCGGCAACCTGCCGCACCAACAGACCCGACAGGCCGAAGGACAGCCAGATCGTGAGCAATGCAAAGACACCTGTGCCTGCCATCAGGGCATTGATGACTTCCTTGAAATGCTTTTCGTAAATACTGAAGTTGTAAACGCGGTACAGCCGCGCCGCGCCGAGCGGCTCGATCGCGACGTGGATCTCCCGTCCGTCAATGATGATTTCGTGCGTGCCGGCAGGCAGACTCCCGATCGTCACCGGCAGCGTAATGGTCCGGCTGTCCGCGCCCGAAACATAGCCATTCATTCGGACATCGAAGGGCGGCAGCAGGGACGGGTTGGCTTCGTAACTCTTGAGCACATTCGTCATGTCGTCATGGATGAGTGCCGTGATCAGCCGCTCTTCCTGTGCCTCGGCCAGTGTCCTCACGCCGAGCGCCTGGGCGACCAGCAACGCGATGGTCAGCACCGAGAAGAAAAGCGCGACCTTGAAGCGCAGGCTATTTCGCATCTTGATCAGGTGCAACGAGCCGGTAGCCGACGCCATGGATGGTCTCGACAAGGTCGGCCTCGCCCTGCTCGCTGAGCGCCCTGCGCAGGGTGTAGATGTGCGTGCGCAGTGTGTCGCTGTCGGGCAGCTCCTCACCCCAGACTTCAGATTCAAGCTCGGCGCGAGTGAACATGCGCGCAGGCGACTGCAGCAGGATGCGCAGCAACTGAAGACATTTTGGGGGAAGCTTGACCGGATGCCCGGCCCGTTCGACGGTCATCGTCGACAGATCCAGTCTTACGTCGGCGAATAGAAGATCCATGGTGGCGACCTGCCCGCGATAGCGCTTGATCAGGGCCCCAAGACGTGCACCGACCTCCTTCAGCGAGAACGGCTTGACCAGATAGTCATCGGCACCGTGCACGAAGCCCTCCAGCTTGTCGTCCAGTGCGTCCCTGGCCGTGAGCATCAGCACCGGTGTGTCCCGCCGCGCCTCTTCGCGCAACCTGCGGCAGAGCGTGAGTCCGTCCATGCCGGGCAGCGCCAGATCGAGCAGGATGGCGTCCCACGAGTCGGCGATCGCCATCCGCAGTCCTGCCTTGCCATTGGAAGCAATGTCGACCTCATAGCCGTTACCTTCGAGATAGTCGTAGAGGTTCGCTGCGATCGCGGAATCGTCTTCGACAATAAGAACCTTCATGGACTTGCGTTCGTCACGTCTCGGCTGGAAGAGAGCTTGATGCTACCGCAGACTGCGTGTACTGGAGTCGGGAAAGCCGGATAGACGATGGGCACATCCCTATTGTGGCAGCGCTGGGGCATCCGTGGCCTGTGGTTCATCAGTGTAACGAGCGGACTGGCGCGGCCGGATGACATCGCATCTGGTCAGTCTTCTGCATCACGCCCACAAAGTTAACTTGTAGATATCGCTACATAAACGTAGCATTGTCTACATGAATACGTTGATGACCTGGTCCGTCCTTGTCCTGACGCTACCCACCGGGAATGCGACAGCCCGCATGCGCTTCTGGCGCGCCCTGAAGGGGAAAGGCTGCGCGGTGTTGCGCGACGGCATCTATCTGCTTCCTTACAGTCCTGAAGGGGAAAACATGCTGCGCGAGCTGGTCGCGGCGATCGGCGAGAGCGGTGGCGCAGCGCACCTTCTGCGCGCCCCCAGTCTCGATGCTTCGCAGGACGCGGAATTCCGCGGACTCTTCGACCTGGCCGATGAGTACGATGGCTTCATCCGGACACTGGCCGAAGCGCGCAAGACCGTGTCCGGGCAGTCCGCCACCGAACTGACGAAACTGCAGCGACGCCTGCGCAAGGACTACGAGACCATTGTCGCGATCGACTTCTTCCCTGGGGAAGCGACTACGCGCGCGGAGGTGGCGTGGCAGGATTTCGTGGCCCACGTCGATACGGTGCTCTCGCCTGGCGAGCCCCACTCGGCGGACCGCGCAATCCGCCTGCTGTCCGTCCTGGACTACCAGGGGCGCACGTGGGCAACCCGCCGACGGCTGTGGGTGGATCGCGTGGCAAGCGCCTGGCTGATCCGCCGGTTTATCGACGTGCAGGCCCGCTTCGTCTGGCTGCCCTCGCCGGACGATTGCCCGAAGGACGCGCTCGGCTTCGATTTCGACGGCGCGGTCTTCACGCATGTGGGAGAACGTGTGACGTTCGAAGTGCTGCTGGCGAGCTTCGGACTCGAAGGTGATCCGGCGCTCATGCGGCTTAGCTCAATGGTGCATGCGCTCGACGTGGGCGGCACGCCGGTGCCGGAGGCCATCGGCTTCGAAGCGATCATTGCGGGCACGCGCGAGCGTGCAGCTGACGACGACCAGTTGCTCAGTGACATGAGTCCCGTCCTCGACTCGATGTACACACACTTCGCCGCGGTCGAAAAAGCGCGCGACACGGGAAAACGTTCATGAGCACAACCACCGCACACGCGCCCGGATACAGCCTGGGCCAGATGGCGCTCTACATGCTCAAACTCGGCACGATCGGATTCGGTGGCCCGGTCGCGCTGGTCGGCTACATGCGCCGCGATCTGGTCGAACAGCGTGGCTGGATTACCGAGGGAGACTATCGCGAAGGGCTGGCCCTCGCGCAGATGATGCCGAGCCCGCTTGCGGCGCAACTCGGCATCTATCTCGGCTTCGTGCACTACCGGCTGCTGGGCGCGACCATCGCCGGTCTCGCCTTCGTGCTGCCGTCGTTCCTGATGGTGGTGGTGCTGGGCTGGGCCTACGCGCATTTCGGCGGACTGTCGTGGATGCAGGCCGTTTTCTACGGCGTCGGCGCGGCGGTCGTCGGCATCATTGCGATGAGCGCATACAAGCTCACGACGAAGACGCTCGGAAAGGACCGGCTGCTCTGGGCGGTCTTCCTGATCCTCGCGGCAGTGACCGTCGTGACCGAGTCTGAAATCGCCTGGCTTTTTATCGCCGGTGGCATCGTCAACTGGCTACGCCGCGCGCCGCCTCAATGGCTGGGCAAAGGCGGGATCAACGCGCTGGCCGCGACACAGGCACCGGCCCTTGCCGGGCCGCTGAGCGGTCTGGACCTTCCGCTGCTCGGTCAGATTGCGCTTTTCTTCACGAAGGCGGGCGCGTTCGTGTTCGGCTCAGGCCTCGCGATCGTGCCTTTCCTCTACGGCGGTGTCGTGACGGAACACCACTGGCTGAACGAGAAACAGTTTGTCGATGCGGTGGCCGTTGCGATGATCACGCCGGGGCCGGTCGTCATTACCGTGGGCTTCATTGGGTATCTCGTCGCCGGGCTGGCTGGCGCCTGCATCGCTGCCCTAGGGACGTTCATCCCGTGCTACCTGTTCACGGTGCTGCCTGCGCCGTACTTCAAGAAATATGGGCGGCTCCCCGCCGTCAAGGCGTTTGTCGACGGCATTACCGCCGCAGCCGTGGGGGCGATTACCGGCTCGGTCATTGTGATCGCAAAGCGCTCGGTCATCGACTGGCCGACCGCGCTCATCGCGCTCGCGACCGCGTTGCTGCTCTGGCGTGTGAAGAAGCTTCCGGAACCCGCAATCGTGGTTGCCGCGGCCCTGACGGGTCTCGCCCTCTATCCGCTTGTCCATCTGCACGCCCATTAATCGGGTGCGTTCACGAAAACTGTGAGGATTGCAAATGAAGACACGTCGCACGTTTCTGCATGATTCCGCCACAGTGGGGGCAGGCATGATGCTGGCCCAGGCGCAGCTGGTTCACGCGGCTAGTGCGTCGGGCTTTACCGACAGACTGGTCAACGCGGACGGCAACTACGCGGCGGCACCGCTGCCGTTTGCGTACGATGCGCTCGAACCGGTAATCGACGCCCACACGGTGGAACTCCACTACAACTTCCATCACAAGCCCGCCGCCGCTGCGGCGAACAAGGCGGAAGAAGGCTTGGCCCGGGCACGGGAAACCGGCGACTTTGCGCTGGTGAAATTCCACGAGAAAGAACTGGCGTTCCAGCTTTCCAGCCATATCCTGCATACGATCTACTGGACGAGCATTTCTGGCAAGGTTGGTGAGCCGGGAGGCGAGCTCGCCAGAACGATCGACCGCCATTTCGGCTCGTATGCGAAATTCAAGGCGCAACTCGTCGCTGCGACCATTGCCACCGAGGCCTCGGGCTGGGGTGTCGTCGGCTATCTGCCGGCGACCGGCAAGCTCATGATCCTGCAGTGCGAGAACCACCAGAAACTCACCGCGTGGGGCATCCAGCCGATTCTGGTGCTCGACGTGTTCGAGCATGCCTACTACCTGAAGTACCAGAACCGCCGCAACGAATACGTCAACCAGCTGTTCAGCATCCTCAACTGGGACAACGCAGCGTTGAGACTGCAGGCCGCAATGCAGTCGCACGCCCTGGCCTGACAAGGGGGGCGGTACAAGGCCGCATGCAGGCCCGAATGTGGAGACATTGATGCCCCCTGTCCGTGCACCCCTGTCGGACCTGCTGCGGCCGCCGGGCATCGATCGCAGCGCGCGGCTGTTGCTCGCGGCGCGAGGTTTGCGCGGAGTCTGTGATGGTTTCGTTGCGGTACTGCTGCCCGCGTATCTTCTCGCCCTCGGCTTCGAGCAACTCACGGTCGGCCTGATTGGCACGGCCACATTGCTGGGATCAGCTCTCGCCACGATCCTGGTCGGCGTGACCAGCGTCCGCTACCCGCACCGCCCGCTGCTGCTGTTCGCCGCGGCCTTGATGGGCGCGACAGGGCTTGCGTTCGGCTGCCTCTCAACCCTGTGGCCGTTGCTCGTGGTGGCCTTTATCGGCACCCTCAATCCCAGTTCAGGGGACGTCAGTCTTTTTCTGCCGCTGGAACACGCACGCCTCGCCGAAGCGTCGCACCCCGATTCCCGGACAGCGCTGTTCGCGCGTTACAGCCTCGTGGGCGGGCTGTCGGCGGCGCTCGGCTCGCTGCTCGCAGCTTTGCCGCAATGGTTCGCGGTGCGCTCCGGCATGTCCGGACTGTTCGCCATGCGCGCGATGTTCGTCGTCTACGCGCTGACGGGCAGCGTGGTCTTCCTGCTGTATCTGGGTTTGCCAAAGGAGACAGTGCACGCCGCGAAGGCGCACGTGCCACTGGGTCCATCGCGCGCGATTGTGACGCGTCTGGCGCTCCTGTTCAGCGTCGATGCGTTCGCCGGCGGCCTGCTTGTCAACTCGCTGCTGACGCTGTGGCTGATCCAGCGCTTCGGACTTTCGCTGGCTGCGGCCGGGCAGTTTTTCTTCTGGTCGGGGCTGCTCAGTGCCGGCTCGCTGCTTGCCGCGGCGCCGATCGCGCGCAGGATCGGGTTACTCAACACGATGGTGTTCACCCACATCCCGTCGAGCGTGTGCCTGATTGCCGCGGCATTGACGGCATCCCTGCCGCTGACCCTGACGTTGCTGCTCCTGCGCAGTGCACTTTCCCGGCTGGATGTGCCGACGCGTAGCGCCTACGTGATGGCCGTCGTGACGCCCGCTGAGCGGCCTGCTGCCGCGAGCTTCACGGCTGTGCCGCGCAGCCTTGCCGCGGCCGTGGCGCCGTCGATTGCCGCAGCGATGCTCGCAGCCGGATGGCTTGCTGCGCCGCTGATCGCGTGCGGGACGCTCAAGATTGCCTACGATCTCGCCGTGCTTGCCGCCTTCCGCCATATCCGGCCGGATGGAGGCGCGCCATGATTCGCGGCAGTTCATTGTGTGGGCAACTTGCGGCGAGGGTCGCCATGGTCGTCTGGTTCGCGGTGATCGCCGGGGGCGGCACAGGGTGCGTCGCGCACGGTTCGGATGACCCGGCCATCGATACCCTGCCACTGAAGCTGATCGGCGATGTGCCACTACCCGGCTGCGCGTCGCGGTTCGACTACGAGAGCTACGACCCGCAGCGGCACCTGCTGTTCATCGCTCATCTGGGCGACGGCGAAGTCGTCGTTTTCGACACGCTCGCTTCGCGCGTTGTCGCGCGCATTCCGGGTGTGTCCGCCGTACATGGTGTGCTGGCTGTTCCGGCGCTGTCCCGTGTCTACGCCTCGGCCACCGGCACGAACAAGATCGTCGCGATCGACGCGGACACGCTGAAGATTGTCGCGAGGACGCCCGGTGGCGTCTATCCCGATGGGATGGCCTGGGTGCCTGACGTTCAGAAGCTTTACGTATCGGACGAAACCGGCGAGACAGAGACCGTGATCGACGGCTCGACGAACCGGCGCGTCGCGACCGTGTCCCTCGGCGGTGAAGTGGGGAACACGCAGTACGATCCAGTATCGCGGCACGTTTTCGTCAATGTGCAGTCGCGACGCCAACTGGTGGAGATCGATCCCCGCACCGACACCGTGGTCGCCCGCACTGAGCTGCCTGGCGCGCGGGGCAATCACGGTCTGCTGATCGTGCCGGAATTCCGTCTGGCATTGATTGCCTGCGAGGACAACGATCGTCTGCTAGTGCTCGACATGCGCACAATGAAGGAGATCGCGGCGTTCGATGTCGGCGGCACGCCGGACGTGCTGGCGTACGATCCGGCGCTGCGCACGGTCTATGTCGCGGGCGAGGCGGGCGTGGTGTCCATGTTCCACGTGGACACTTCGCACGTGGTGAAAATCGGGGATGGCCGTGTGGGACCGGATGCCCACGTCGTCAGTGTCGACGCAGCATCACACGATGCCTGGTTTGCGCTCAAGGACGTCGATGGACATCCCGTGTTACGGATCATGGCGCCGCGATGAGGGACAGGCGCGGAGCGCAGTTTAGATTGCCGCATGAGGCGCATCGCGATCGAGTTTTGCCTGGCGCAGGAACCTTTCGTTGAGGATCTGGGTGGCGACGGTAGCCGCCCCCGCCAGCCAAGGATCACCAGACGCCGAGCTTGATTTTCTCTCGAATCGCCTTACGGCCGACGTTGATAGGCACGCCCTCCAATGGCTCGGCCTTGCCACGCGGGCGGCCCCTCCCATTTCGGCGTAATTCCCGCTTCAGACAGCTTCGCCAGCGCATCAAACTTCGCAGCAAGTGGCAACACAGGTTCCCATCCGCAATGTTCAATGATTGCCTGGGCCGCGTAATGGCCAACGCCAGACAAGATCACGGCTTCTCTCGCCGGCGCGGCGTCGCCCCGTGCGCTCATCAGTGCGTATGCCCACCACAGTCGCCGCGCCCTGAAGTGCCACGTGGATTCCCGGTTATCCGTGACCCGCGTTAGCGTGTCGGGATATCGCTCGCGTTGCCGGGGCGTGTCGGCAATGCGCACCGGAAGAACCGCGAGTAATCGCTCCTTTGTCACCTGTTGCGGCTTTCCCGGCCTAGCGAGCATCGCAACGGCGGCCTCGTCGACGAGTGCGGCGAAGCGCTCGTCGTCCGGAGATACGGTTTTCGCTGCGGACTGACCACCGCCCACTCTATCTGCTGCCGAAATCGAGAGGGTCTCCTGTATCCACTCCCGGTCATGCTCGTAGAGCCACGAGGTGACACGATATACCTTGCGCCACAGATCCTGGATGGTCGTTTGCGGGTTTCTTCTCAGCTCGTCCCGTATTCGACGCCGGTGCGCTATACGCGGCATCGACACCGCCGCCCCCTCAAGTGTCGGGCCTTCCTCAACTGTCCTGGTGCGTCTAATCGCAGTCTCTTCCTGGGACACACGCTGCAGGCTCAATGCAAGTTCGTCCCGCGTACCAAACAGATACATCGCGAGCAACAGGTGCCGCGTAATCGGCATATCGCATACCGTGCTGTTGCCCGGTGCAAAGCGTATCCAGAAGCTCATCCGCTTCGCGGCGAACGCCGGATCCACTGCAGAGAGGAACGTTTCGCCCAGTTCTTCAATCAGGTGTTCCTGGAACGCTTTCGCCTGTAGCCTTGCCCCCCATTTGAAGCCTAGCTCTCGAATGCGGTTCTGGTACGCCACGCGCAGGCGAAAGGGGTCCACCCGGCCCAGGGGACGGTTAAGCAGATCGCGAGCAAAGCGCGCGTATTGCAGCGGGATCGGTGAGCCTGCCATGCCATCATCTTCCGCCGCAGTCACCTGCCAGCCACAGCGGCAAGCTAGCCACGGTTGGCGTAGTAGTCGCTGGCGAAACTGGAAAGGCCGGTGGCACTGCGGGCAACTCGAAAGCAGGCGCGCGCCATGCCGCCAACACATGCTCACGCCCGGGACGTGGTGCGCCCGGTGCCAGTACCCCATCCCGAACGCATGAATGTCCTCTTCAACGCAGGCCGGGCAGAGATGCGCTTCGCCGTAGAGGCCGACAACACGACGTGGTAACCGGCTCATCATCGCTCCAACGTCAGCCGTCAGCGGCTGCAACACGCCGTCCAGAAACGGCTCGAAAAGCGGCCACAGGGTGTTGCCTGCCAGAAGCGTTTGCAGGGCTGCCTGCGAGCCGTCGTTCACACGATCCGCAAGCCGCATGAGGGATGGCGGTACGATTTGCTCGAGCGAAAACGGCGCACTGTCGAACAGGTCAAGAAAGGTGTCGCTCTCCACCCGGTTGCCCGACAGCACATGATGTCGGGCAACGCGCGACTGGATGGTCTCGTCAGGTAAAGACGGGACAAAGAACAGCAGATTCCGCATCGGCACTAGCAATCGGCATATGCCGTGGAGAATTCCAGCGCGTCTGCCTGCAGCCATCCGGCATCGCGCAGGGCGACAAACGGTGCATCGCATTCAACGAGGCGCCGGGCTTCGGAAGGAACCGGAACTCCCGATTGCTTTACACCGGTCGATGGAATTCCGCTCGTTACCGCGATGGGGGACAAGGATGCCTCAGCGTTTCCGGCGGGAGGACGCCGCATGTCCTGAAGCATCGCCAGGCGCGACGAAACGCGCGCATCCCCATCGATCGCTCCCATCATCGCGGCAATCTGGCTGTCGGGTGGAAGCAGATCCTCGAACTTCGACATGCGCTTCGTGTCACCGCTTCGCAACGCGTCGAGCGCCGGCTTAAGCAACTGCATCCTGGTGTCGGCAATCGTACGCAACAGCTTGAGCGTCAGCCGCTCTTCACCCGTGTGAATCGCGTGTCGCTGGGCGAGCACGAGCAGTTTGATCAGAAAGTCCGTCACCCCTTGAGTTAGATCGTACAGCACCTTCCGAAGCTCGTCCGTCAGGGGTTCGACATGACGAACCCACTGGTATTGCCACGCGGCATCGACTAGCAGTGCCCACGCCGGATCATCGCGCTTCGGTTGCCGGAAGTCGCTCAGCCCCAGACCTGTGGCGCGTCGCGCATTACGCATCACGTCGGAGAATAGTTCGATCATGGAATTGGTCCCCACAAACACGACCGGAATGCCGATGCTGTTGATGAGGTTGACGAAGAAATTAAGCATGTTCTCCTTGCCGCCCGTCTTTGCAACCCGCAGATGCTGCAATTCGTCGATGATCAACACGCCGACGAAATGGGTACTCGCGATCTGCTCGATCTGATGGACGAGTTGGACAATGCCCCGGATCGAACGATAGCGTCTGGCATACCGTTCCTCTCCGATGGCCCGGTCGAGAGCGCGAAAGAACGCGTGGCATAACCCGGTAAGCGAACCGTCGAATGGACATTCGATCTTCAGCCACGGGATCTGGACCTGAACCAGTTCCTGCCTCCGGTATTGCCGGTGGCGAATCGCCTGCGGGTAGAGTCGCAGGATGGACTCCAGTGCCGTCGATTTGCCGATCCCGCTCAAGCCCACGACACTCAGCGTGGAAGCCGTCGAACGGAAGCCGCTTTCTTTTGCCTGACCGAGGGCAAGCGAATACACGTGCCGCCACGTCGACTGCGACAGGGGATTGCGGCCGACATAGCCGCTGCGTATCAAAGCGGACAACGCCGACTCAAGTTCCAGATGAATCGGGAGTGGCTGAACCAGGTGCAGCAACCGGTCGATACAGTGCAGGCGGACTTCCTTCGACAGCCCGGTTTCGCCGCCGGGCTCATCGGGAAACAGCGCCATGCAAGCCGCGGCGTCCGCTTCCGAGCGGATCGGCGGCAATGCCTCAATGAGGGGATTGCCCTGATATTGCGCAATGGGCGAATCGGCATATTCGGCGGCAACGAGTATTCCGGCAGGCGTCATGACCTCGTCCCCTTGTCGCGTAGTCGTCCAAGCAGGCTTAACACTTCGCCGCCGCGCTCGCCAGCATAAGCCTCGGCCACACTCGACGAAGCCGGCGTGGTTACGGGCACATCCACCGCATGCTGATCGGGGCCCGGCAACGTCACCGGGCGTTGCCGCTCGGCTGCCTTTTCGAACGCCCGATGCCTTTTGATGTCCGCTGCCTGGTTGCTGACCGGCACTGGCGCGACCGGCTGCGCCGCTCGCTTGTCCATCTGGGCCTGTCCAACTACCGCACCAATATGCGCGTCCAGGCGGATCCTGTCGTTGAGCGCCGCATATGTGCTTTCGCCTGTCGGCGATCCAGTCATTTTGAGCATGTCCAGCACTTCCTCCAGCCGGCGTTGTGCGACCCGCTCCTCCGAAGCGAGCAGGTCACAGCGCACAAAGTTGCGCTTGCTGTCCTGGAGCCACACGTGCGTCGTATCATTCGGGTCGTACCAGACGGTTACGGTGCGGCGCCCGTCTCTGCGCGCCCTCGCAAACCAGTTTTGCTCAATCGCGTAGGCGCACGTGTAGTACATGCCCTTGAAGCAGATCCCACCGCGCTGGATCGAGGCGCTTTCGCGTGGCAGCAGATGCAGATACACGAGGTCATGAGGTTGCGTATTGGGAGTTGCCAGCCCATTTTCCATCCCCCAACGCCACAGATTGATGGGCGATGGTTCGAGTTCCTCGTGAATCATGTCCGTTGTGAGCCGGTCCGGTCGGCGGCTGTGGTGGTTGTAATGCAGCACGCTGCTGATCATGATGTTGGTGAACTCCGCCAGATCGAGGACGGCATCCAGGCGGTAATCGCGCTGGCCGCGCTCGGCAATCCGCTCCCTGACTGCGCCCGGGATCCAGTGGATCTGCGACGTCTTGTTCAGCAGGCGAAACCGGCTCTCCACGATCGCCTTCCAGTCGGGCCGGAACGGTGGCGCGATCGCTATATCAATGCCCAGCCCAGCCACAAGGCCCTCGGCCGCCTGCCCGAGCATTTCGCCCCGGTCGGCCATCAGTTCGTGCGGAAGATGGTGCGAGGGCCACGCGGACGACTCAATCTCGATGCCGTACGTGCGGCAAAACGCGACCTTGTCGGTGAACGCGTTAAACAGCGCGTGACGGGCGCCGTTCCAGCCCGGTCCTTCCAGGCCAACAAAGATACCGACGATCATGGTCGAAAACACGTCGACGACGACGTAAATCACAGGACGACCGATCACCCAGTTCCGGTTGTACCGGCTCACGAGATAAATGTCGGCGATCGTCGCATCGATTTCGAAGCGGTGACAGGGGCCATACACCCCGTCGCCAGCGCGTCCCGTCAGCCCGCGATGATCTTTCTGCCAGCGCCGCTCGCCCGCACGCGAGCGCTGGACGGTCAGATCGTCAAACGCCTTTTTCCCCCAGTAGCTGAACTGCCGCAGACTCGGCAACTGGTCTAGCGGCTTGAGCGTGAGATCGTCCGTCGATGTGCCGGGTACAACGTGTTCCTCGACGTAGAATCGTCTCAAGGTGCGATGGTAAGCGTCCGTCACGGACGCCACTTCGTTGTTCTTGAAGAGGGAGTACCCGATCCTGATAAAGCTCTTGTCGTCCTCGCCAAGAATCTTTCCGCAATGTGCGCCGCGCGTCGCGGAATGCCTCGGCGGACGCCCGGGGCGCTTGCCGGCAGCGAACACGCGAGCCTTACCAGGTGCTCCGACGTTCTCGTAGTTCGGCAACAATGCATTGCGAATTTGCCCGAACGTCCAGTATCGATAGAGAAGGCGGTACAGGGTCTTGCGTTGCGCCCCTGTCGCTTCGGCATGCAGCGCGACGAGCGCGCCCATCGCGCGTCCCTCGAAAATTTCACCCGGTACTGCCGTGTCGACCAGACGAGCAATGCGCTCCCAGTTGCGATCCCGTATTTCCCGTTCGCCCTTCGGGATATCCTCTTCAACCTGAAGCATATAGGCCGGCAACCGGAACTGACTGGGCCGGACGTCGCCGCGCCGGAACCACATGCGAACATCCTCACTCGCGACGACCCACGGCTTCCTTGGCGTCTCCGCTATCGTAATCAACGTGGTCTTTGCAGCCGCTTCGTCGATCCAGAGAATACGGGCGATCCCTTCAAACGGTAGCTGATCAGACAGTGCTTCGATAACCGTATTGGGCAATGCAATCGTATTGGCCATGTCACGCCGCCCGCTTTATGGGCGCCGCACCACTCGCCATGACCTGAATCTTAGGTGCTTGCGATGTCAACAACATCGGCGTCCTGAGATCAACCAGGAGTACCTTGTGCCAGATCAGATACTTGAAAAGCTTGACGGCATCCGGATAAGGCATGCGCAGCCGATAGCTGACCGTGCGCAGAAGCGACGACAGGGTCCGGTCATGGCTTCCGGCATCCCCAATGCCCTCAACGAACCGGGCGCGTAGCTCATCACTTTGCATGTCTCGCTCGATCTGCGCGCTGCCGCGAAGCCAGATGAGATTTCTGGCGAGCACGGGATCCACGCTCTGCTCGGTGACGATCTGCCAGTCAACCCCGCGCTGCAACCACCAGGCTCTCTCGAGCTCGAGCTTTTCCAGAGTGCGCAGGAGCCTGTTCCCTGACGACAGTTCGTCCGCGTATTTCACGGTACGAGCGTATTCACGCGCCAAACCGTCGTCTGTCCTGACGGTGACGACGAAATCGGTCGTCATCACGAACGGCACCGTTGTTTGAGCATAACGCGGATATCGAATGCCACGCTGCGTCGCGACATCCTGGATCGGCGAAACTGGGAGCAACGGGAACTGCTCCCGGATATCGATCACGCGCTCGGAGAATTCGAGTACCACAAGGTACGCGTATTCGAGATCGGAGAGCACGTGGTGGACGCGCCCAGTCTTGAGGCCCTTAACCTTTCGAGAACGGCCACGCGATGGCACGTCCTGTACGCGAAGCCACGGCTTGTAGTCCACACCGGAACCCTGTCCGTAGCCTTGCGCCACGTACCTGTCGATGTCGTTCTGCGTCTTGAAACGTCGCCCTCGCATATCCGCCCGGTCGAACAAAATCGTGCAGTATAGCGAGGCATTCGTTTGTGTCAAACTCTATTGTTTTGTGTCAAGAACTATTGTCTTGTGTCGAGCTCTATTGTCGGTTCACAACTCGGGCCTCAATCGCAATCGACAGATCCATTGTGCAATTTTCCAGTTTGTCAGGAGCCGCACACTCCCTGTTCGCGCGGCTCAACTACGAGTAGCAGGAGCGTGCGGGGTACAGCAACCGTTTTCCGATTAATCGGGCTTGACGACGCGGAGCTTGCTATTCGCTACTAAAGCCGCCGCGTCAGCATCGCTGTAGGCTTGGCGAAGCTGGGTCATGTCACTCATGCCGTGAACGACCGAAACACCAGATGCCGTCAGGGCAACGAGTTCTTCAGTCGTTACGTCTCGCAGATTGATGGTCTTGGGCCGAAGCGATTTCCGATCCATTGTGTAACTACCCTCTAGTTTTCCGGCTACCGCCCGAAGATCGCGCGGCGCATGACTTCCCATAGCGTGACGCGTACCGCCGTGCGGGCCACCTCGCCCACGACAGCGCCGGCGGCCGACGCTCTGCCCCCGTGGTCTGCATCGGCTGCCTGACGCCCGACCCCGAGCACTCCGAGTCGCTGCTTGAGCGCCCGGCTGTCACGTTCGTACTCATCGGCCATGACGCCCCGTTCAGCTTCGACCTCGTCCAAGAACACCGTTGCGTCCGGTTTCACGAGCCATCCCGCGATTTCCTGGACGTTCTCTGTAAAGGCCGACGACAGGGCCTGCACCTCCGCTGCCGTCCGGATCCTGGCGGTCAGCATCCGCCGCCAGTTCACATGGACCGTTTCGCGCGCGATATGGCGCAGGGCCCGTGCTGCTGCGGAATCGGTTGCCTTACAGCGTTCGATCAGGGCAAGGTCGAACGCCATCGGGTCCGGGGTGCGCATCTGCGCGAGCAGATCGTTGTAGCCCCGGAAGCTGCTGACAAAGGCCGTCACCTCTGCAGGCGAATAGATGTCCCGGATCGCTGCAATAAGGTGCGTCTGATCCTCAAGGCCCTCGTCAGCGCTGTGCGAGTCGCCGTGCCCTAACCACAGGCAGTCGGCAAGCCGCTTTGCCAATGCGTCGAGCTGTGCTTCCGTTTGAGACGACATGTGCGGCAAATTCATGTGCGGTTATCCCCTGCTTTCCAGAATCTTTATGGTCTGATAGTTTTTGTTCTCTGGCTTCCGGCCAGTACGGGGCGCTCGCGCGCCGATTGATTTTCCGATGTTTATCCCAGCCGCTGTGGTTCCATCCGATGATGCTCGTCTAGTAAGTAGTTTAGATAGCTGCGCGTTAGGTTACAGAATAGGCGGGCTTCCCCCTCCGTCAGTTCTCGTGGATCGTCCAGCACGGTTCCGTGCCTCACTCCCCCTTTGGATGGGGTGGAAAGATACCCATGCAGTGTTTCCATCCAGCCCATGGCATCGGCAAGCACTCGGTCCCGATTGAAACGCCTCAAATCTGCGATGATCCGGTTGAAATACTTCGCGGTCACCGTGCCGTCACCGTGCTGTCTGCCGGAGAATGCCGTCGATACGGTTTCGAGCAGCCAAAGTATCTCTTGAACGGCAAGTCGGTATTTACCGACATTCAACAGGCTTTCCGAATCCGCAAGTGAGCGCTGAACAAGTTCGTTAGCCTCCGCATCAAGAGACGGAACGTTAGGGGACACGTGGACCGGCATCGCCATTCTCCCGACCACGAGATTTGGAGGCTGGATAGCGTAGCCGCTTGGCCCGAGGACATTGTTCACGTGCGCCCAAGGCGGCGTACCCAACAAAGGATTGCGACCATAAATGTCCACCAACGCGTCATGCAAAGCTTCCACGAACATAGGCGCATTCGCCGCAGCGCCTGACATGTACGAGCGTAGGTCACTCTCGGCCCAGCTCTCACTCGAACTACGGCTTGCCGTTTGACCTTGCGCATGCGCGAAACGCCGCTTGAACGTTTCGAGCAGATCTTGTCTGTTTCCTTCGAAAGGAACGGGCCCGATCACTTTTGCAAAAATGTCCGCAACGACTTCTTCGGGCATGGCCCCGGGCGAAACGAAACGCCAACTGCTGTCAAAGTAGAGCATCGTGTTTTCCGAGTCAGTTAGTTCGCGTCGAGCGCGTCATTCCACAGCTTCATCATGCGCGCGGCATCCGCACGTGACTCGGGGCTGTCCGGCCCCATAAGCGCTGCTGTGAGGCCGCTACCGTCTTCCGCCTCCAACATCACCCAAGGCGTCGTCGGGTCTGCCCCAGCAAACTTCGGCAGTCGTGCCGTGACCATCACTCGCCTTCGCGTGAACTTGCTTTCGTCAATCTGCATCATTTGCATGGCGCAATTTTCCGATGGTCTACGAGTTGTGTTTGTGCGGTTACCGATCTCTTTCACTTCGAGCAACTCGGCCCTGACGTCATTACCATAAATGCCGGCGACCTGATACAGAGCACAAAATTTCCTGCCGCACATCGCTTCGTACTCGTCGCTTTCGATGAAATCGCCCAACTCCCCAAGAGGGACGCGTAGCCGTTTATGCTGTCCTCCAGACTGGACAGCCAACCAGAACCCCTTCGCGACATCATCCGGAGGGCTATACTTGAAGCCCTTAGCGCGTCCGCTGCTCGAGTCGAGTTCCACCGATAAAATCGAATAGTCGACGCTTTCTACCAAAAAGATAATACGAGATCGTTCAACTTCCGCCGCGAGTTGGCCGACCGCGCCTGGCGGATGTTGAGTTCCGATGCGGTCAATAAGTCCAACGACATAGCGTCCACAGTAAGTATCGTGGATCGATAGCACTTCTTGCTGTTGGTCCACGAACTCGCGCAATCCGGCGTCCCCAATCCCTCGCTCATTCATGTAATTCAGCAGAGCCGTGTGAAGTGCTGTCGCATCATCGAAGTTGATGTTGACAAGCGGTGCAATGATTGGCGGAGCGCTATGCGGCGCGTATTGAATGGCGAGCGCATTCGGGTATGCACCGAAGCACGAGCTCAAATGAACAACGGTCTGGTCCGGGATAGGTTGAAACGCGTTGGCATGCTGCCAAAGGCAAATGGACTTTTCGTCGCCGTCGTCTTTCTGCCCGGGGATCTCGAGGTCGCCAGAACGCTCGTGGCCGTGAGCGCTTATGACCAAGAGCTTCGGCAAATCCTTAACGACCCCAGACAACGCCGCGCAAGCTTCCTCGATACACTCATCGAACTCCCCTCCAAGACGATACGTCCGCTTGTAGACGCAAACATGCCCCGTGACTTCTTTGTCATAGATTTCCGATTGACCACCGTTTTTTTGGATGCCGTACTGCTCGATGATGGCGTAGTGCGTCATATTCTATGTTTTCCTTTAAACGCTACGTCAGCGCGGAAGTAAGCGAGTCTGAACCTGCCGGATCGAAAGTAGCGCAGTACAGTGCCCTGCTGACCTCGCCCGGTTGCCGTGGATCTCCACCGAGTTCAACTCTCCCAAAAAATGAGATCTCCCATACGCTTACATTCGGCCGTCCCAATGCGCTCGCTCCCCTGTAGACAACAACGTCTCCCCCGAGGTGTTTTTCGACACGGTGTGCCCAGTCAGGGTGACCCCACACGCGCTCGAAGAACTCGCGGCCCCGTTCGTTGAACAAATCCGCTTTCACCGTGATCGATGGCAGGAAGATCGTCTTCCAGTGATGCCAGGCCAGTCCCCGAACGATAAAGGCGCCGAGTTGCATGAGCTTGGCGCTCTCGAACGGCAGCGTGCCTGCCTCCTGCCATGGGCCAGCCCCTGCTTTCACCAACTTCGTTCGCATACCCACCGCGAGTGCGCGCTGTAGGCGGCGATTCTTCTGCAGCCTACGCTTTACCCGCCCGTCTAGGTAGCCTGATGCTCCAGTATTGGAGCCTCCGAACGGTAAGACCGTAAGAACATAGTGCTCGAGCTGGGACTTAGCGTTGTTACAGTTGACGCAGGCCGGAACCTTCGGCAAAGCGACCCTATACGGCTCGAGAAAGAATTCGCGAGCGACAACGTGGTCGGCAGTACTCGCAGCATGGTCGATGCCGCAGTACACACAGGTCTTGTCGCGGAACCCTTTGCCCATCGTCGTTTTCCAGTGCCGCGCGTGGCAGCGATTTTCCGTTCAATTTCCCTTAGTCGCCGCTTCCAGACAATTGCTGGTCCAGATCGATCCGCTCGGCAGCGGACACAACTCCTGTCGCTCACCGGACCAGCGATTGACTCGGACCATTCCGCCCAGTTGATATTCGTATCGAAACATAAAGCCGAACACGACGACTCCCAGCACACACGCGCACGCGAGGTATTTCATTGGCACTGTTTTCCGACCCAGGTTAAACGAGTTCTCGAACTTCAACATCCAGAGCCCGTGCCGAGTCGCGTAGCGCGCCCAGGAACTGCCATAGGAGCGATTCCGAGAGTTCGAGGACTATCCCAGTAGCAATCCCCGGAATATGACTGGCCAGCGCTCGTTGCGCGCGAGCGTCGACTACGCCTGCCGCGTGGACTATAGAGTTTCGTGCTTCGCATGCAGCAGAGGCCAGATCCTGAGTTACCTGCGATAAGGTGGGACTGGTTGCCCCATGCTCTTGAAGCAGGACGCAGATAGCTGAAAATCGCTTGCTGTACGTCCGCGAAAGGTACTCGCTTACGACGCCCTCTACGGCCCGTTGGTGCAACCATGCTTGCAGATCAGCCCTCGGATCAATCTCGTCCGGACGGAAAGACACTTTGTATGTTTTATCCGACTTCCAGTTCAGCACAAGAAAGGTGCTGAGGATTTCCTTCAGGTAATCCTCAAACGTCGTGACCGCGTGAACGAGGAGCGAATACCGGGCAAAGCGCTCGGTAGCTGGTGCATCGGCAACGAATTTTGTGGTGGGAATATTGAGGTGGGAGGCTGATTGTCCCGATAGCACTTGAGGAACCATCGCACTACCGGCCATATGTGTAAGCGTGAATTCCAGCGAACATTTGAACGTCCAGTAGAAGTGGTTAAGCTCCTCAATGGTTCGTTCAAACCGTTTAAGGGCACCAGTCTGCGGGGGAAGGCCCGGCGTGAGTAGAAGTCGCGTCATATTTTTTTCCGTTTTCCGATTAAATCGCAAACGCCTCGCGATCTTTGCCCACGAGCCAGCTTGGCTCACGACCCCGACCACTCCATGTCGCACCGCTTTCCGGATCGCGATACTTCGCCGGTTGAGGACCACGCCGAGAGTCAATCTTGCTTACAAGCTCGTCGGCACCGATGTCGAACTGCGCCATCAAATCACGGATCGTCGCGATAGCTTTGCCGCGCTCAACGTCCAACACGGATGCGATCCGCGCGTCCAGCTCAAGCTTTTCTGCAAGCAACTCTTTGTATGTCTTTGTCATGCTATGAAAATACTTGGCTGCCGGCCGAGTGCGGGGCGCGTGAGCGCCGTGATTTTCCAAGGTCACGCGCGTGACGGTTGCATACCGATGGTCATGAAATATTGAAGCGCATTTTCGCCACTGAACTCGTCAACTATTTCTTCTGGCGACGCGAAGCCTACCTTTTCGACAACTCTTTGCGACGGCTTGTTGGTAGCGCCAACCACTGCCTCAACACAAAAAGCTGTACCGCCTGACCGTTGGAGACCATTTCGCAATTCCTCGATCGAGGATCGGACAGTGTCGGTCGCAAACCCTCGATTGCGATACCTTTCCTGCACTGCGTAGCCAAGCTGAAAGCAGGGTAATCCTTCATACGGCTCCACTAAGGCAAGCATCACCAAAGCGACGACCGTCCCGTCATCGATGCGCGCGTATGTGAAGCGCGGATCACCGTTAGGCTTGTCAAGGTGGACGACAAGATTGGGATCCAATTCGCAGCGTTGGACTTCGATAGTACGAGCAAGCAAGGCCTGCTGAAACGACATCAATGAAACAGTGGGATCGACCATGCTTTGCCCCCGTTGCTTTCTAGGATTTTCCCTATCCGTTTTATCGGCACACGTGCGCCGAACTTCAGTAAATTATAGTAGCCAATGGCTACTAAAGCAAGTGCTTTTGAAGTCGTGGCAGCAATCCGCTCTCATGCACGAATTTCAGCACTGTCGCGCTGCGCGCCACGTACCGGGGGACCGGGCGCGTACCCGTGGCGTAACGCTTGTAGCCAACATAATCAACCTGCAACAGATCGGCCATGCCCTCTTGGGTCAAGCCGAGTTGATCGCGGATACGTTCAAGTTCTTCTGCCTTCATTGTGTCTAAATTACCCCCGCGACAATCGCGCCCAGGCGAACAGGATCAGCGTCGATCAGTCGCTTGGTTGCCGTCAGCGTTTCGTGTCCAAGTAACTCGTTGATGTGCCGAAGATCGAAGCCGAGTCGATGCAGGCGCACGGCAAATGTGCGGCGACCTGACATTGCATTTGCTCCCTCGATTCCAGCTTGAGCGTGCAGCTTGCGGAACAGTTGGCTCATGGAGTCGCACGAATAACTGACGGCCCCGGTAGCGGTCTTTCTCGCCATCAAGCGGTACGGTTGGCCGTCGCCCGTGAGAAACAGCGGGGATTCTGGATCAAGTCCGCGATATGCAGCCTTGCGCGTCGTCAGGCCGTGCCTGCTCTCGATGCGATACGTGAGGTACTTGTCGATTGCGTTGACCACCTTGGTATTGGACCACCACAGCGGACGCTCCTTGCCGTTGTAAGCGATTTCTGCGGCGATTCTGGACTTCTCAAGCAGAGAGCCATCGCCTTTGAGATATGCCGAAACCGGCAGGCGTGCAACTTCAGTGAGCATCATGCCTGTGCCGTATATGACCATCAGCAACGCGACGTTGCGCTCGCGGCTTTCGCCCGAAATAGCCGAGACCTTCAGCAAGTGCTTTAGGCGAGCGTCCTCAATGTAGGGGGTTTTAGCCATTCTTTTTTGGACCAGAAAACGTCTTATTCAGAGGTTGAGGCCGTCAGAATAGCCGTCGATCAGGCTGGATGCAAGGCGAGGCGAGGAAAGCTCGGAAAATTGCGCGCCACGATCGCCCGGGCACAGGCTCTTTTGAAGAAACGCGTCACCACAAGGGCGAAACTCCTACTTGCTCGACATCTTATGAAATACACCAACGCTCTCATTAGCCGACTCGGTTGCTCGGTCGAAAAAAAACCCCGGGTGTTAGCCCGGGGTTGTTGAAAGAAACACTCGCGTGCGTTAGGCCGCCTCTGCAAACAGATCTGGCTGTGGTCCTGCACGATGAATGCGCGCCCGATGCTCACTGTCGCTGATGCTGTTCGCGACGAGGTGTGCATCCAGTTCAGGTGGCGCAAAGTTCAGCCGTTGCGCGAGCCTGCTAAAATACTGGCCCCGCTTTGCCATGTCCTGATATCGCTGGGCCATGCCGGCCGGCAACTTCACGATCCCTTCGTTCAGCCAGAACCGCGCTGATTCGATGGCATCGCGATGCTGAGTTTCCAGCATGAACGCCGTATCGTACGAACAGGTCACAAAAGTACAAGCGGCTTCAGCGTCGACCTCAAACTGCGAAGTCTCTTCGAAATATACCGTCTGCTCACCACCGGTAGTCCTCGCATATCGGCTCGCTCGCTCGGGATGCAGGTAGCGGTTCCATTGCTCCGCATCGAAATCACGAAGCCCGAGCGCCGGCGCCTCAAGATCATATTTCCCGACCGGATACCAACCGTGCAATACCACGTCGGTCTTGGGTCTTGCGTCAATGCGAGGCACGGGATATCTACGCCCGAGGATATTCACATCGTGCCAGACGGAAAGCGCGGGAAACGCATGGGGCGCGTAGTGATGCATCGAAAGGAAGAAGTCGATTGCCACAAGCTGCTGCGGCGTCACGAATTCGAACTGCGGCTCGCAGAGTGCGCGGTTCTGTTCGGTGTCCGGGATGAGCCCGGACGCCAGATCGCCCGAATGCGAGTCGGCCCTATCTATTTCGTTCGCGTCAATCGAAAGTAGCATCCTGAGCATCCTCATACGCTCGTCCCAGGAGTAGGTGTCGGCCTGAATCCGCGAATATCCTGCCTCGCTGATCGTTCGGCCAACCAGCTCTCGGCGGGATAAATCCCACTGAATGGCCAAGAGGTAGTTTCGAAAGTCGTTCAGCGGTTTCAGATGCGCGTGTTCAGCCTCCTGCACCATGAATTCCATCGACTTGTCGCGATCGCCTGAGACACAGCAGAACGCACAGCCGAAGCGCGATCCGCAAGCAGCGCGCGCCCCGCTCTCGCCTACAATGACGCCACACACACCGCCGTTGCCAGCACGGTATATATCCGACAGTCTGGCGATCGTGGAAGGCGCCAGCGGGCTTGGAAAGGGCAAGGATGCAGGTTCAGCCAGACAACCGAGCATCGTCCAGATATCGTCAGTGCTCCAGTCCCTTAAAGGCGACAGCGACAACGAACCTGATGCCTGCCGGGTCGCCACGTCGGCCTGCTCTCCCCTTTTATGCATCGCCGAACCTCGCGACTGGCTCTCGTCAAGTCGATTGCCAATCACGGCAATGACTTCCCGCACGCCTGACGCTTGCGCCTGTTTCTCCAGGAGCATCCGGAGCCTGCCTTGTGGCTGCACCTTCCAGGAGTCTGCGCAGGCTCGCGTCCGCTTTCCATCGCGAACACCGTTTTCAGGGGTTCTCACCAGTGAACCGCGACCTATGGTTTGCACCACAAATTGCGACGCCAGAGACGGCCGTGCAAAGTGCACCTCCACAGGCAAGCCGCTGTCTTCTAGAAACATCGCTACTTCGTCCAGCATCGAGTGGAGGAAATTCGCGACGCTTGGATTTTCAATCGTCGTGTCGGCCGACGTGATGTAGTGCGTCACGCCAAGCCTCGTCTGAGCAGATCGTCGCACAGCCTCAAGCATCAGGACCATCGCACAGGTGCTGTCCTTGCCCCCGCTCAGACCGGTTGCAAGAACATACCCGCGCTCAATGTACGACTGCATCGAAGCGATAGCGCTTTCCATCATCGTGAGAATGTCACGTTCCATAACTGCTCCGCGAAAAAGAACAGGAGCGCCCTTCCGGGACAGCTCCCGAAAGGGTTAAAGGCAAAGTGACTTACAGCACCAGGTCCATACTGGCCGCCTGGGCGTCTGCTAGAGATTGATCCGCGGCGGCGAAGAGATCCGGTTGCCGTTTGGCGCGGTCCAGTCTGGGCAGTGCATTAGAAAAACGGCTTGGGCCGCTGCCGTCAAAACTGTCGGCTCCTGCCGCGGCACAGATGTGAACGCGCCGCGCGGAGTTGACCCGCCCAATATGGAGATGACAGTTCCGCCGGCGGGCGAGCAAACCCCACGCTTCAGCGGTCGCCTCTTTCCATTCTGTGGATCCGCCGATAAAGATACCAACGACGGGCGACAGCAACCGGGCGACGTCGTCCAGCTGCATTCCGTCCTGCACCGCGATGAGCAGTTGGGACGGCATGCCGCGAAGGCGTTCCATCCAGCCCAACGAGTACTCAAGCGATGCGAGACCGCCCTGAACGATGTCGGGCAGAACGATCCAGTCCGCACCCTCACCCAGTTTTTCGACGACTGTCAGAAACGCCGATTCGTCAAATGGCTCACCCCGTTGGTATGCGGTCCACGCGCCGTTGTCGATCGCGTAACGCATACCCTCGGGTCGATGCTGCCCCCTGGCCGACACTAGCAGTCGCCATTCAGCGCCGGCTAGTGCGTCGAGATTGCGACGGGTGCCGGTGCGACTCGCATAGCCCACCATCGGAGGGCGACGCATGACCAGTCGTTCGGCGATCTCAGGATCGTCGTCGGCGCTTCCGTCAACACAGTAGTAATCAGCGTAGGCCATTACTGCCTGCGCCCAGCCGAACTTCTCGCCGCTCGCATACGCTGAGAGCCAGCTCGGCTCAGTAGGCGTCGGCATCACCGCAGCATCAATCATAAGAACTCCACAAGTAAATGCGGAGCGACCCCTGCGGGGATCGCTCACCCGCGGGGTAAAGTAGAAAAGAGGACTGCCTACGCGTCAGGGTGCGCGATACACCTCACCTGCTGCGCTGACCTCGGACCAGTTGCGAAGAAACGCCTGAGCGATCTCCGGTTGGTTTGACAGCACTACCACATTCTCCGAATTGACCCGCGCTGCTGCCTGACTGAAGTTATACGAACCTGTCTGGACCGTTGTGCGGTCGGTGACGATGAACTTGCTGTGCTGCATCGCGTATGCACGCACCACTCGCACCGGAATGCCCGCATATACGAGCGCCCGGAGTGCCGCCGCCGCTTTACCACTACGGTCCTCATCGACGTTGCTTCGATAATCGACCGTGACAGCAACATCCACGCCGCGGCGCTTCGCATCGAGGAGTGCTTTGACGACTGGCGCAGCCGTGAACGAGTAAGCCATCACGCGAACCGACTGTTGTGCGCCGTAGATCGTCCGAAGCACCAGACGTTCGGCGCCGCCATCGGGCGAAAAAGCCGCTTCAAGGTCCGGCGTGGCGCAGAAGGCGGGCGCCTGCCACAACACTCCGCCGCCGACGGCCAGCGCGCCGATCAGAGCCGCGCCTACGATTTGCTTCCTCATATCGATCTCCATGTGTTACGTGGAAAAGCCCCGGCTCCCTAACCAGGGAGACGGGGCTGAAGAAATAGACGTCCAACTCGTCAGGAACACGACTTTGGATGAGCCACCGGGTAAACAAGCACCCGGCCGTCCGGGCAGACCGTGAAGTCGCCCGGCTCACCTCTCGGCTGCTGGACGACGATCACGGACCGCGTGCGTTCCGCGTGAACCTGCGGTTGCGCAGTACACGCGCAGAGCGACGAACTACCTGCTGCGAGCAGCAGAATCAAAAGGTTTTGCATGGGGTTCTCAACGGGAAGGAAAGCGGCCGCTTACGCGGCACGCGATTCAAGGGGTTTGCCGGCGTGGACCGTGATCCACTGGCCGTCGACCAGCACGTCACGCATAAGCTTGCCGTTCAGGACGTACGTATAGGAGGCACCCACACGCGGCGCGGCAGGACGAAACGACACCGTGACGGCTTCGGTGCGTGCATACATGTTTTGCTTCGACTTCATGGCGTTCCTCGATCAAAAAAACGAGGGAACGCCCCTGTGGGGATCGTTCCCCACAGGGTTAAAGAGAATCACATCAGGCGGCTAACGCCTCGACATCGATAACTGCATCGGCCTCATTCACAAGGTCAGGCGTTTGCGAGATGAAAAACTCCCGCTCATACCGACCCTGTCGCAGCACTCCCCGCTTCATCCGCATAAACTGCAACTTGCGCTGCGGATCGAGCGGACCATCGGATTCGTCGCTGAACAGGGTCTGGTACGGTTGACCGGTGTTCTGCGCGAGGTACAACGCGATGCCCCGCGTCAGACACTCGTTGATCCAGACCTTTTGCCCACCCGACATCACGGATACAGACTTCGTGCTGTCGGCCTCGGCATCGTGTACGAGGATCTCGAAACCCTCACGCATTTCGCCGGTAGCGAGCGCGCGCTGCGTGCGGATTTCGACCGTGAACCGCATCCCGTAGCAAGCCAGAAGCAGCTCGTTCACGGTATTCGTCAAGGCCGGCCCCGCATCATCAATGGTCAAAGCGACAACACCATCGTTGCCGAGACCCCTGGCGAGCAGCTTCCAGTGGGCAATCTCCCCGGACAGGCGATCGGCGCGTAATTGCGTTGCCGAGAATCTGTCCAGCTCGCTGCTCAGCGCGTCCGCTTCAGCCTGCAGAACCGTCTGCGAGCGGATCAATGCTTCGATCCGTCCATCCAGTGCCGCGACCGCCTCGCGATTGGCCGCCAGCTTCCGGTCGGTCTCCGCAATTGCTGCCGTCACGTCGACGGCTGCAAGTCGCTTCGACTCTTCCTGGATCCTGGCAATCTCCGCGGTCATCCGGGCCTTTTCAGACTCGAACTTGGCGGTGCGCGCAGCGCTTTCTTCCGTCACTGTCCTGAGGTCCGCCTGTGCGGTCTCAAGTCCTGCAACGGCAGCATCAAGAAGCGGCTTGCTCGCGGCGAGTTCCGTCGCCGTCTGCAAGCTCTGACGCGCCGCACTGATCAGCGCGTTTAGCGCCTTCAGGTCGTTGCGCTTCGCGAACAGTTCTGCAACAACCGGCGCGAGTGCGTCAGCCTGTGCTTTCTTCTCGCGGTACCTTGCGCGAAGATCGGTGACGGAAACGCGTTGAACCTCGGCTTGCGTCCTGGCCACCAGCGCCTGGGACAAAAGAGGACATCGCGCGTGCATGTCATGACCAACACACGGCACCTGATCGATAACAGCCGCCTGCTGAGTGAGCGTCTCGAAGTGGGCGGCCTTGGTCTGCCCTTCCGTCATCAGACCGGAGAGTGCCGTTTGCAAGGTAGCGTGCGTCACCTGCTTTGCCTCAAGCTCGGCAAGGCCCCGCTGCAAAGGCTCAAGACGCGCCTCTTCCCGCGTAATCAGCAACTGCGCTTCGTCGCGTTTCGAAGCTGCGCCAAGAATCGCTTCCCTCCGGGCGAGCGTCGCCTGATGCGCGACAACCGTGCGATTCAGGGCGGCTACACGCTGCTGGGTTCGGACCGACGCAGCCTGGTCGTCATCCACAGCTGCCTGCAACGCTCTGGCCACCTCGTCACGACGCACAGCAAGCTCTCTCAAACGTGCCTCGGCTGTAGACGATTCGCTTTGCTTTGCAGAAAACGTCGCACGCTCCTGAGTCAGCCGCGAAGCCTCCTCTAGTGTCGAGTCACGCTGCAGGCGGGCGCTACGCAAAGTCTCACCCTGAGCAAGTACCGATCGCTCGACCTCGGCCTTACGCTGCCGCTTGCCGGCGAGTGCGCCCAGTTCCGACTGGATGGAATCAAGTGCGCGCCCGAGCACCTTTGCGACGTCGCCAGCTTTCGCCGCCAACGCTTTCAGGTGTTCAATGCCGAGCATCTCCGCGAGCAGTGTCTTGATCTCGCCCACTCCATACGAAGCGAGCGGCCGCCGGTTCTGCGCGGAAAACACGCTGGTGAAGAACGTTTCAAGCGAGCCATTGATAGCCTCGACACAGCGGTTGTACGTCGCCGCCTTTCCATCGGACACAGTCCCATCGGGTAATGAAACCGGTCGCCACGTGCCGTCGGCCCCGCGATACGCAAGGTAGTACTCCGCCTTACCAGTCTTGCCGGGCTTGCGAAACGTGAACGACGAGCGGTAACGGATCCCGTCGTGTTCCCATTCAAGCTCCTTCAGCGCACTGGTGCCACAGATGTGATCCCAGTACGAGAAGGCGTCGACAGATAGTGTCGATGCACGGGACGGCATGATGGGATAAGGATGCAGGTTGTCCATAATCGTCGTCTTGCCAGCGCCGTTAGGGCCGACAAGCGCGATAAGGCCGTCCGGCAGCCCTTCGAGATCGAGCGTGACGCTCTCGCGCTTCATGCCGTCGCGAACGCCGTAGAAGCCTTCCAGTGTGAGTTTCAAAGGGCGCATGAGGGCACCTCCTGAATGTCTGACATGGCCGCCATGCGCGAATAGAACGCATCGTCGTCCTCGTTGGGAAACGACTCGTTCATCGGATCAGGTCTGGCCGCTGTGGCCACAGGCGGCTGAAGCGTCCCGGCGATGGCCGCCGCGACACTCTCGCACGCATGACTGAATTCACGTCGCGCGCGCGTCAGAAGCTCGTCCCAACCGGCGTAGCCAGTCAGACTGCGAATTTCCATCGCAGACCACTGCGTCGCATATCCCTGCCCGTACGACCAGAGAAGGTGCTGCATCTGGACAGTGGGCGTCACGGCAAGTTGCACCGTGCCCGGTGTCGTTGAAGAAAGAACGAGGATCTGGCCAGATTGCGCCATGACTGCCCCGCGGTGTTCCCCGAAGGGCTGATGAAGAATGGCACCAGCGAAGCCGGCATGGTCGACCAGCGACTTCTGAATGTTGCGCATGGATTGCTCTTCCATGGCGAACAGGCGGACCCATTCGGATCCGGCAGGATAAAGACCAAACATGAGTGCACTCCGGAATGTTTTGGACGGAGTGCGCCCGTTAGGGATCGCTCCCCGCCAGGGTAAAGGAAATGAACTGCTGGGAAAGGAGCTGCTACAACTACGTCGATGCGTCAGTGACGCGGTGAAACCTCTGTTTCGATAGCTTTGGGAGCTATCGGAACACGGCTGGTGTCCAGCGCAGGAGAGCCATACTGGCCTCTCCTGCACAACGGCAGCGGATTACGCTGCAAACAGATCGTCATCCAGCCACGATGTTTGCGCGACCGTGGCAACTTCAACTGTTGCATCCGGAAATGCGTGATCGTCAACCGCTGGCACGACCTCCGCTGCTACTGGATCAGTCTGCTCAGGCGCCGCGAGCGGAACCGATTCGAGACGGGCAAGAACACCCGCGGCGATAGTCTCCGCGTCACCGGTATCGAGCAACTGGAAACGCTCGACGAGCGGCGCTGCCTCAACATCGGCGTGCTCACACCACCGTTCAATCTTGCGATCGACGGTCGCTTCAAGGCTAATGCCCTGCGCGCGCGAACGCACCACCGGCAGAATCCGCGCCTCAACCTTCAACCCGGCTGATTGCGCGAACAATGCTTCGATAGCGTCACGGTCTACCGACTGGCGATGCTCTTCGTCGACCTGCCACCGAACGCGAACGAACTTGTCGTTTGCGTCTGCAGCGATCGCTGCGAGCTTCTCCATATCGGGCGGTCCGTCGAAATCGATGCAGATCGTCTGTCGTGAAGGTGTCGGAACAAGCTGCGCTCTCGCGTCGTCTGTCTCAACGTCCCACATCAGATAACCCTTATCTCCTTCTTCGCCGTAATGGAACCGTCCGATCGATCCCGGATAGGCGACAACACGCCCGCCACGCTCCCATTGCTGGCACTTGTGAATGTGCCCGAGCATGAACGCATCGCACCCGGCTTCAAACAGCGCTCCGAGCGAGAACTCGTGGTCGAAGCCAGCCATCGTTACGCCGTGCTCGGTCGTGCAACCGTTGACCGTGCCGTGCGAAACACCGACTGTGCGAATACCCGCAGCACGAAGCTGCTGATTGATCCGCCCCGCCGCAGTCAGGTAGTCGCCCAGCACCGCTTCCAGACCGGTTGCGGCATCCTTCGCACCGACAGCGGCCGCCAGTTGCCCCTTGTTGACCGTGGGCAGACAGGTGAAGACGACGTCGGCACCAAGTCTCAGCACGCTGCCGAGCTCTTCATCGTTGAAAACAGGCCCGGTCGACGCGAAGAAATGTCCCTCGAACAGACTGACCTGCTGCACACGCTCGGCGATGAAAACCGGGTGGTTCGTCCCCATCAGTGCGAAGTTGCGCAGTGTGCCCGGAGGCTCATGCGAAAACGTGCCCTGCAGCATCAGGACCGGCATGCTTGACGTCAGACGGTGGATGTTCCGCGCCAGGTGGTTCAGCGCCGGTGCATGAGCATCGAGACGATGATCAGTCGAGTCGCCGGAGATGACGGCGAAGTCCATACCACGATTCAAAGCGTCATCGACGGCATAGGAAAAACATCGGTCGGCCTCGTCGAGGTTTTCCGGCGAGTAATGCAGGTCAGAAAAATGAGCGATTTTCACGTCGCCTCCTGTAAATAAAAAAGGCCGCCCTCCGGCAGCCTCAATGGGTAGCGCGCCAGCGGCGCGGCATGGAAAATCAACGGGATAGCGTTTCGCGCACCTTCACGAGCGTCACTCCCAACAGATTGAGGCCGCGCCAGTTCGACTTGTCGGCGATGAGCGGATCCCGCTCGCCCAGCCCGACGCCCCAGACAAGGTCGTACGGACTTGCTTCCACAAGCTCCGTGGGCGCCGTCGCAAGCAGCAACGATCTGAGCCCACGATTCTGGGCAAACTTCTCGCGGCAGCCGACATACACGATGGCTTCACGCTTCGTCTCCCAGAGAGCGAGATGGAAACCTTTGACCTTTCGACCGATTGCTTTCTGGTCTTTCGGATGACGAGCGGCGAGAATCAAGGCCGCAGAGTCTTCGTCACCGAACAGCTTGGCCTTCGAAAACATCATGAACTGCTCAACGGATGAAAAATTCACGCCGTGGTACGAGAAGCGGCAGGGATGCCAGTTACTGAACGCGTCCTCAGCGCCGAAGAACAGCGTAAGGTTGCCGACTTTGCGCATCGGGTACTCCTCTGCACTATTCAGGTATATGGGCCGCCGAAGCGGACGAATTCGATGCGCAGCAGAGCGCGGTCGAAAACACTTTAGCAAGCCTGCTTGCTGAAATGCTCTCATACGCGTTTGTGAAGGAGACCAGCCCCAAAGGGCCGGTCCAGAGTTAAACGAACGAATTTGCCTGCTTGATCTCGTCGTCAAAAGCAGCCGGATCGACGAGCGCCGCCGTCAAGCGGGCGTTCATCTGATCGACGTCTGCCGGGCGTTCGGCCCAGCCGCGGCCATAGGTGACGTGAGCGTATTTGCGAAAGTCCTGCTGCCGCTCGGGATTACTCAACGACAACCGGTGCAGCAGATCCGACATACGGTGCCGTTTATCTTCCAGTGGCTCGTTCGGATCGGGCTGATCAGTCCCACCCTCTCCGTCGACACCAGCCGCCGACGTTTCGTTTCCCGACTGAGGAAGCGGGTCATCCAGAACCTCAACGGCGCCGGCCGCTTCGATTAGCGCGACTGCCCGACTTGCGGCTTCGAGCGCGGGCTGCGGTTCGTCGCCGGCGTCCAGCAACGCGCCGAGATCGATGTCCGCATCCAGCACAGTCAGCATCTGCTTCTGGCGTATTGGCTGACCGTTTTCGTCGATTCGCGTGATGTCGAACTCCTTCTTCGACAGCCAGAACCGTGTGCCGGTGAGCCTGCCGCGCGCGAGCGATACGGTCTGCATCGCCGAATACGCTTTCTGCAACACGTAGATCGAGTTGGTAGGCAGTTCGATCAAACCGAGACCTTTTACGTCAGGTATCGCGAAGACGAACGTCGCAGTCAGATTGCACTTGCGGTCCTGATATTGAGGGCACACATGCGGATCACAGATGCCGTCGGGAATGTCGTCGTCCTGTCGTTGTACGACCAGACGTCCACCGAACGATCGCTTTGCCCGCTGAGCGCGTGCATCGCGTTGAACGGGCGCATACGTCTTGCAGTAACGCTTGCCGTCACGTTCATACTCGGAGAAGTACTGCCGCCCCGAGGTCGTGTAGGCCGCCATCTGGTTCGGCACATTGCGCAGCCAGTCGTCGAACGCAAACATCACCGGAAAGCGATGGAGCTTTACGCCATCGCCGCGATCCTCGCCGTATAGCCTCAGAATCTCGTCGGCCGTTTCCGGATTGGAGAAGTCCGAGCGTCTGCAGGTGAAGTGCGGCACGTTTCGCGGCACCAAGGCATTGCGCAGTTTCAACTTCGATTCAATCGACTTGCCGATGGTTTCGTAGGAATCGCCGGCCGCAACCATCTGGTTGTACAACGTGACTGCATCAGGGTTGGCTTGGGCCGTGCGGGTCAAGACCTTGATGCCGGGACGGATCTTGCCGATGATTGGAGGCCGGATGGCCCGCTCTTCGACCAGACTGCGAGGTGTGTTGTCGAACATCTGGACGACAGCGTTCATGATGGTTTCCTGGCGAGAAAAAAGATGGCGTTGGTCCGCAGCGTTTTGGCCTGAGTTTCGATCTCATGGGCCGCGACGCCACCTCGACGTTCGCTGACATGGTGGATAAAGACGGAGCGCTCGACGTCGCTGAACATCGCGACTTTCGCGACCTCGCAGCGGGATCGCCACGCGTCGGACGTGGTGTCCGCGCTGGTCCGCTCGTTATCGATCTGATGCCTGATAGCCTCGGCGATACGTTCATCGAGGCGGCTGGGTAGCAACATAAACACCTCCAGTTGAGAAAGCCCGTCGAAACGACGGACGAAAAAAAAGCCCGCTCCGGTTAGGGGCGAGCTTCGTGAAATCAGGATAGATGAGACCTACGCGCCACGTCCCTTCCGGGGACGTGGCGAGCAGGGAGCGACCGGAAACCGGTTCGCTCTGTCAGAGGACGTAAAGTCGTCCTCGCGCAGCATGGTCACGCCGCGCAACAGCCCTTTTCGGAAAATACATTCCGCCGCAGGAATCACGGATCAGCCAACTTCGATCGTTCTACCCAGATCAGGCTCTGGAGAGAGAACACCCGAAAACCCGGGTTCGAACGATGTACCGGCGCAAACAGATGCATGCCAGGTACGAGTATCACAGCTGAAAATGGGGAGTCAGTAGCGAGCAGACTCAGCACAAGAAGATTTCCACACCGGTAGCTGGCCGGTCGGAGCATGCTCAGGAGCACGACTTGGAGAGAAAAGATGGACTCCGGGCTTGGAGTCGAGGTCGATGCGTCAGAGACGCGGGGAATGGATTGAAGTATTAGGGCAAATCGCCCTGGCATGCGCTCTAAAGCTCGCGAAATTCGTATAGCTTTCACCGGCTTGACTATCTGCTGTTCAGTGAGAATGTGTGGGAGAGAACACATACACCCGAGAACAGTTATGTCTGGCTTCGAAACGGAAACTCCCGAAGGGGCTGATCCACAACGCAATAGTCCGCCCGGCGCCCCTACTCCTGGCCCGAGTGGCCTGCGTCCACTCAAGCGCCTTACAAGTGACGATCGCCTCGCGCGCATCAACCCCGAAACGCTCGCAAAGACAGAGTTGCGGTATTACTCGACTTTCGCGCGGGAGTTCTGTCGTTCGGACTACAACTTCTGTGCCGCGAAAATGACACTGGCGCGCGGTGGCAAGCTGATCGCTCTCGAAGCCGAGTTTCGCAACGCCGAAGCATTTTTCAGAAAAGCCATGGGTTGGGCAAACCGTCTGCACGGCCGCAGTACCGGCCACTCACCCGAGACGGTGACACTGGAAATCAAGCACCCGCTCTCGGGCAGACTTGTTCGCCTTCTCACGCTCTATGACCAGCTCTTCCTCAAAACGATGGAGGCTCTGGTGACGCGCACGGTCATGCCTCATGACCGTAAAGCGGCGCTTGACAGCGCCGAAGCTCGCATCCGACAGATTCCCTTTCTCTGCATCCCGGATAACGACCGCTACGCGTCCGAGGGGATGCTACTCCCCCGACCGGATGACGCTCACTAAGCGGCACGTTTCCTTTGACCGGTATGCGCGATCTTGACAACGTGCAATGCGGGTCAAGCTGTTTCCAGACAACGAGCAGAGGCACCTACATGGACATGCGAGAAATTCAGCGGCTGCATGCGCAGTTCGCCCCGGATTCGATGGTCATTGACCTTCCCCGCCAGATCGCCGCGCTTCCCGCGCCCGGCGAGTTTGCCAAAGACCCGGCACCCTCGGCTCGCGCGAGATGGATGAACGCTGGTCCGCTCGCGCGCCGTTCGGCGTTAGCCGTCGCCGTTGCTGCGATCGTTGGCATGGCCGGCATGGGTGCCGCGACCGTCTACAAGACGTGGCGCGCCGGGCATCCGACGGCCCCTGTCGCGACGCAAGCCCAAAAGTCGGCGGACCAGACCACGCCTGCGATTGATGACGGGACCGCGCCTTTGTACAAGGAGATTAACGCCGCACCGGCAAGACCGGTCCAGGCCGCGACAGCTCTCAGTGCCAGCGACTTTGCGAATGCCGCTTCATTGGGACTCACCGCGGACCAGTTCCGTTCTTCAATGAAGACGCCGACGCGATCGGGGACTGCGGCCGTTTCGCCGCCGTTGACCGCCGAGGCCGAGCGCGCGGCGGCCTCGCCGATCCATCGAGCAGGCAGCAATCGCGAGCAGCCGACCGTAGCGCCTCAGCCCGCGCCGGCACCTACGCCTGTGGCGAGCGCCGCCAGCAACGCTGCTGTAAGCGTACCTACGGTGACCGCCGCGCCGAAGATCGCACCCGTAGTCACAGCGGCCGCGCAATCTGCCACCGCAACCACAACCGCTGCCGCCCCGGCTCCGACAGTGCCGGGCGCGGAACCGGCGAAGCCAGCGCACCCCGTCCGCCGGCACATCTCGCGTCCGCGCGCCGAAGCGCCGAGCGAGCCCGACACACCTGCGAAACCCGCCGCTCCGACCCGCGCGGGTTCCACCGAAGTGCAAATGTTTTAGGAACTGGCCGCCATGAAAAACGAACTCAACATCACCCTCATCTCTCCGGGCTGCACCATCAGCGGCGACATGATCGTGGACCACGGCGTAAGCTGCTTCGGTCTCCTGGACGGCGGCCTTGTCTCGACCCAGGGACTGTTGCACGTCGGCGAAGGCGGACTCGTTAAAGGCACGGCGCAGGGCGACCATGTCCGGATCGACGGACGCGTCGACGGAAACGTCCACGCGCGTGGCACCCTCGAGATCAACGGCCATGTTTCCGGCGACATCATTTATTGCGGCACGATCCGGCTCGGTCCGCGCGCTGCGCTCAACGGCACGATCAAACGCGTCGCCCGGATGCTTACCATCGAGGCTGAGCAGATTCCCCCCGGCAATGAGCGTCAAGCCGAACAGACCGATGCGCAGGCAGCACCTGAGCGGCCGGAATCGAATGTGACGGAACTATCACGCGCGAAAGCGTGAAGTCGATCGGGATGTAACTTACCTTTCACCTGCCGGAGCTTCCGGGCCTGAACTCGGCGATTCCGGAATCGGTATCTGAACAGATGGAGCGAACTATGAAGAAAATACTGTTAATAACGTTGACCGCCTTCGCCAGTGCAGTTCACGCAGGAGCGGCCACGCAGTCGGTGACACTGCAAAACACCACGGCCACCATCGATAGCGCGTCGGATTTCACTGCGCCTGACGGACAAAAGATCCGCCTGCTAAACGAGAGCGGATCCGTCTCGCGCTCTACTGTTTCATCGACCGCACAGGTTCTCTACGAGGTGACTTTGGAAGAGGACGGGAAGCTTGCAAGATCAATTTCTATCTTGATCAACGATGGAATGCCGGGAGTCACGGCAATTGACGAGGCTCGGCCGTACGTTTCGTGCACGTCCGCATCTGACTGCAAGACTGTCGAATTCAGGACAGGGTTCGTGCTTTCGCTAACGCCCCGAATCGGTGGCACCGGCTCAATCCTGACGTCGTGCTCGATAGATCTGTCGAAATTGCTTTCGGTGGATAGCGTGCCACAAGACGGCTTCGTCACTCAGCGTCCGCACATTCTCCAAATCACAAACGCTCCTACGTTCTCGCTCTCGAGTGGCCAAACGCTTGTGATGCCCCTCGATGGAAGGTTCAAGCTGACGATCAAAGCCACGATCGTGTGATCCGCTTTTTATTACAGCGGAGTCGGCCACCCAGGAAACAAACGCGAATAATCGGCGTCCCGAGCCGATTGCACACCCAAAGGAGAGGTATGAAATTGCGCACGGTATTCGGATGGCTCGCGATCGCGGTTTCCGCTGCGATGCCGCTTACGGTCGTCAATATGATTTCCGCTTATGTCGATCACGGCTTCGCTATGGCGAAGTTTGCTGGTTGTGAAGCCGACGCCTTGCGTCTTTCGCAACTCTACGGCGATGTGCGCAGCTTGCCGGCCGACAACGCGGCGACGCTGCTATCGCGACATGGGCTGAGCTCAGTCGAAGTCCTGCATCAAAGGCTCGACGTGGCGCAGGCAAATTTCTTACTGGCTCGCACGACCGCGGAAGAGGCGGGACGGCGCGTATGGCGGAATTCCGCCGTGGGTCTTCTGTGTGTCGCGCTCAGCAGTTGGACCGCGTTTTCGCTCGCGACGGTCTGGCCGCGCAGGCGCAGAACTGATTCTGCCGTGACCGCCTGAACATGCCGACCGGATCGGGTGTGACATACGTTGCGCGCGACTGGGAATCCGCCGCTCAGGAAGCGGCGTTCGACGGCTTGTGCTTTTGCATGACCAGCGACGGGCGGTTTGTGAATCGGCAGGCTATGCCTGACGGTACGCCCCATCGGAGCCGCTTTTCGCTGCCAGAGGGGATTTTTCAGCAATCTGCCGATTACGAGAGTGCATACGGTTGAGATAGGGTTTATACTTACCATGTCTCCTCGGATATGGATTTAAGCCCGCCACGTGCGGGCTTTTTTCTTGACCAGAGAAACTGATCGTCGACCACGCACGAGCGCTGGCAGACTTAAACCAAAACAGGCTAGGCCCTTTCTCCCTTGTACAACGCGCTCAGTGGCGCGGGTAATGCTCGCGAATGTAGGCGTTAGCCTCATCCGCCGTGCTGAACGAAGCGAGTACTGTCATATCCTCGTCTGGTCGCTGCGGCATACGCACCACCTGAGCCCCTTCGTCCAACGCGATAGACGGCCGCTCGCGCATTCGAACCCATTCCGCTTGCGTCTTCTCGGCGAGCGCACACGCCTCCTCGTAGCCCGGCGCGAGCCCGAGCCACGACGACCGATCACGCGCACCGCCGTTAAGACAGCGAACCTCAATCGAGCCGTCGCTGAGAGAGACGCCGAATGGATGATCCCACCAGGCATCAAGCTCCGCTTTGCTGCGCAGCTCATTCGGCGTGGCGTCGAAATTCTCCGGCAGGTCTGGATCGAGGGGGATGCGGGTGGGCACTGCGGCTCCTATGTCTGGGCTTGATGGCCACTATCGCCTATCAGCTTCGAAAAGAAAAGCCTCACTCTGCCAAGCCATCGACGCTCTTGGGGAAATTCAACGCGAACATAAATCAATTGATTATCGCTGTCAGACCACGCGCATAGACGCGTCACTATTAAAAGCGGAATTGTTGGCAGGCGAATACGGCGCGTTTTTCGCAACGTAGTTCGTGAAAAAAAATTTAAAAGAGTTTAGGATTTTCTTTATAGGGACTGCAGCACGAATCCCTAAAAGGAGCGGCCCGCCGTCCGTCTCGCAAACTTGGGCGGGTCGCATTTTATCTATCGACAAGAGGTGAATATGCACTACGTGATCGCGTTGCTGTACGGCGGCCTTGCCGTATCACACGTCATCGTTGCAATGACGGTGTAACCCGAAGTCGCCTGGCTCGCGCCGGGCGGCTCCTCAACGCGATTTAACTCTAGCACAATCGCCGGTTTGTCAAATACCGAATGCCGCGGATTTTTACGTGTCGCGCCCAACCGGCGGCGATGCGAAGTCGCGCACGCTAAGCCGGCTCGGCCATGGGCTCTATCTGGGCTTCGGTGACAAAACGCGAAGCAAAATTTTTCGCGGTGCCTGAGATTGTCAGCGATTCGCGTGCGCGCGTCATGGCCACATAGAAAAGCCGGCGCTCCTCGGGCTCCGTCGATTTCGCGTCAGGAACCACCGTTTCCTCCGACCGCGCGATCCAGACGTGATCCCACTCAAGCCCTTTCGAACTGTGCATGGTGGTCAGGATGAGAGCGCCGGGCGTTGGCTGGTTGTTATCCTGACGCAGGAACAGCAGCCGCTCGGCGAACGTTCCGGTAAGGCGCGAGAGAACGTCGTAGGTCGCCTGAATGGTCCGAACGCCGCTTTCCTTCTTCGTGTATTTGAGCATCCACTCGTTCACACCCGAGAGCACCAACGAATAGAACTTGCGATCGCAGAGACTGCGCCATTCTGCCAGTCGCTTCATGAACTCGCGATAGTTGGTTGCTACGTCTTCGGGCAAGCCTAGCTCGACCAGTTCTGCGCGGCCCTTCTGCGTCAGTTCGGCGCCCATACTTGCATGCAGCGCGCGCAACTGATCCGCACGCAGGCCGAGATGCGCGAGCACCGCGTCCAGTCCGGTTTCCTTCACCCGCTCGACGATTTCCAGCAGGTTGCACATCAACGCACCCTCTGGCCGACTGAGGACCGACGCGCCGGATGCGCGGTAGTACTTCACGCCATGCGAGCGGCAAACAGCTTCGAGCGGGTCCAGGATCCGGTTGGTGCGCGCGAGGATCGCGCAGCTTTTGCCGCTCTCCAGCATCGGGCCGAGGGCCTCGATCGCGGCCGTCGCTTCAACATATTCGTCGGCGTGCCGGCAGGCGAGCACGCGCCCACCAGCCCCCTTTTCGGCGCGCAGCACCTTGGCGATGCGGTCGACGTTATTCCGGATGAGGCGGTCCGCCGCGGCCAGAATTTCCGACCGGCAACGGTAGTTGCTACCAAGCACAACTGGTTTCGCGTCGAATTCCTTGATGAACGACTCCATACCGCGATAGCCCAGCGCCTCACGGAACGCGTAGATGCTCTGATCGTCATCCCCAACGACCGTCACAATGGATCCGGCTCTCGCGTGCAGCTCAATCCACCGATACTGCAACGGATCGGTATCCTGGAACTCATCGACGAGCAGGTACTTGAACGGGTACGGCAGGATCGTGCCGTTCTGCATGCCTTCGACCGCCAGTCGCAGCATGTCCTGGAAATCAATCTTTCCGTTGCGCGCAAGCGCATCCTGATAGGCGTGGTAAAGCTGGCCGTCCGCGCTGTCTGCTGCGCACCGGCCAAAGTTCGTCTTGATCTTTTCGATCGTTGGGATGACGTCCTCGGCCTTGCCTTCGAGCCCCAAGTCCTGCATGACCCGGATCAGAAGGCCGAGGCGATCGCCGTCGCTTGCGATGTCGAGCGGGCGGGCGCCCGGACGCTGAAGCTGCTTGAATGCGAGCGAATGGAACGTGCCGGCGATGAGTCGCTTTTTCACCGCCTTACCCGCTACCGTGAGGATCCGTTCACGCAACTCGATGGCGGCGTCCTTCGAAAACGTTACCGCCCCAACTACCGCGGCATCCTCGTGAAGGAGGAGGGCTGCTTTGGTGGCGATCGTCTTTGTCTTGCCCGCGCCGGGGCATGCGATCGCCACGCAGTTCTGGCGCAACTGGGCGACTTCCCGCTGCTGGGGGTTCAATTCGTCCAGCATGCCGCCTCCTTACAGGCCCCGCACCGTCGTCATCAGACGCAGGTGCGTCATATAGCCACGAACGCCCAGTGGATTGACCTTCTTCAGGAAACGCACGGTCTCGTCGTCGACGTCAGACTGGTCGCGAATGCCGTTCCAGACCATGAAGTCGAAATGATCCATCGCGCGGTCGAATTTCATGATGGCGGTGAGCACGCGCATCGAGAAGCGCGAATACACCTCGACCTGAAGGTCCAGTGCCGGCATCGGAATGGTCGGCTCGAATACGAAATCGCCGGCCTGGCGAAGCTCCGCTTCCTTCTGCGCACGATAGCCTTCGGTCACACGCGTCACCTCTGCGACATACTGCTCGATGGAAGTAAGCTGCTTCTCAAAGAAGTTGTTGACCGCTTCCTTGTCGTCGGCGCCGAAGGTCGACTCGCCGAACCGCTGCATGTTGACGCTCATGCGGTTGAGATACGGCCACCATTGTTCGAAAAGCGGTTTCAGGCGCGTGTGGTTCAGGCGGACCTGCGCGGGCACCACCGCAGCGCCAGAAAGCTGGCGGTCCATCAACTGACGGCCGATCTCACGGCGGCGCTTGATGATCGCGATACGCTCGCCGGCGGGAAGGTCGCGGAACATCTTGCGGGTCTTGGCCACTTCCGCACGTTTCATGTTCGCGTCATCGGTGGAGATCACGCCTTCCTTCTGCAACCGGTCGGCGTCCGCCTCCATCTGCGTCAACTCACTCTCGAGCTCGCCTTCGCCGACGGCGTCGTGAGTGATGTTGGCTTCGGGCGCGGTGCCCAGCGCATCGGCTGCCGCGGTTTTCTCGAGTTCGGTTGCTACCACAGTGCTCATGTGCCTCTCCTGGATCGGACCTGTGTCCGGTTTCGTCGTTGGTGAATCGGGCACGCGAGACGTGTCCCATCGATGTCATTGTTGCGGCGGCAAGACGCCCGAAAGCTCCGAAACACACATTATTTCGAACGGCTTTTGCGCCAGTCAGATCGCGAGCCCAAGCGCGACGAAGCACCACCGGAGCACGCCAGACAGCCGGCTTATGACGAAGGCCGGGAGGGGAAAAGAACGGGGAGAAAAAACGGAGACAGGCCGTAACGCGTTACAGCCTGTTTTGGGGAAAGCCCCGGATTTTTCTACATCATTCCGGGACGATATTACGTGATGCTTTCTAACGCGATGACTGGAACGACTCGGCAGCCTTCCACAGCAACGCACCGAGCAGCGCCGCGACGGCCACCCAATATCCGGCCAGCACCGGTACCGGGGCCACGAGAACACCGAACAGCGTGCCGGTCACAAGCAGCAGACCGTGTCCGGCGAGATGGAACGAAAGCGGGCTGACAAATCCGGCAGCCGACGCCTTGATCTTGCGCCGGGCCGTGCCGTCGACAAACATTCCAAAGGCGAAGAGCAGTGTCCCGATGATCCAAAGCTTCATGACCATCGCGCGGAACAGCATCCGGTAGGTGAGCAGCCAGAAGTTCTCGGTCCACGTGTGGGCGAACGTCGAAAAGCCGCCGTCGGTCATGCCTCCCTCGCTCCCTGAGGCGGCCAGCGTCCTGTGCACAATCCCGTTATCGACAAACAAACGCCTGAACAGGTCATTCGCGGCCCGGACCGCGCCATCTGCCCTCTCCTGCCCGACCGACGCGACGAGCGAAGCGGTTTCGGCATCCGGCACTTCGAACAGTGAGCGCTCCGGGATCGCAGGCATGACTGCGATCGCCAGCACGGGTACGAGGAAGAACCAGATTTTCAGATGCGAACCGAAGCGGCTAGCCATGCAGCACCTTCACAAGTAACAGAACAGGAATCGCCACGACCCCCAGCAAGCCGCCCCAGAACAGCAACGGCCGGTATTCGGCGATCGTAGCGAGCGCGTAGCAGCGCGCGCCTGGGCCTTGTGCAAACTCGTCGGGTGGAGTCGCACCCGGGTCGTCGAGGGCGCTCGCTGTATCCAGTGCCCTGCGCGCCGTGTCGGGATCAACCCCCGACAACTTCGCTATGATCGTAGCGGTGAGCGACATCGTATTCCTCGAAGTAGCGGCGAAACGCTTCGCCTTGCAGCACGCGCGACGCCAGTTGAAAGGCCGCGGTGCGTTCAGTGATCTGCTCCGGGCACCGCTCGTCGACGGTCTCGAACTCGCTGTTCGCGTGACGCTCCTCAAACGCCGGGATTGCTTCGAGCATCGGCGACCAGACACTGAGCTTCTCTCCCCGGCGCGCCACGTAGCGACGGGCGTAGAGAAATTTCGCCGGCTCGAACAATCCCTGCATGAAAGCGATGTGCTGGTCCCCTGTGCGCTTCGCACGCTTGAACCCGCTGAGCGCCGACTCGATCATCTCGGCTGCTAGCGGACCCTTGTCTCCGAGAAACCGCTCCCCAACAAAGTCAGCCACCCGTGAACACGCAAGCTCCAGATCTGGCGCAACGTTGAACACGGGGACCAGCTTGTGAGACAGCTTGTGATCGCGAATGATGTTTTTGAAAACAGCGGACATAATTTTTGTTTCAGCCTTCGATGATGGGAATTCGACCCTGGTAGACGGCACCGCCCGAGATGCGCATGAAATATTGCAGGTTCGGCAAGCTGTGAATCAGACGCACGGGAATCAACGGCACCTTCTCCAGTTGCAGCGAACGCGACTGCGAGCCCGTGAACTCCATAAAGTGCGATTCGGTCGAGGTGTTCATACCGTTCGAGATGTTGACCACCCGGATCGCCGTTTCACCCACCTTGTCCGAGAACCACTTCGCGGTGTCGCTATCTTCCAATCGTAGAATGATCTGGTTGTTCAGATTGCCCAAAACCTGCAGCATTTTCGCCGCGTTTCCGAGCTTGGCCTCAAGGTCAGCGCGAGCCTGGAATGCCACGAACGCCTTGAAGCCGGCGCCACGCCCCTTGTTCAGGATCTGGATCACCTGCTCGTTAATTGCTTCGGCGATCTCATCAATGATCAGTACGACCTCCGGCTTCACCTTGTAGAAGTTGTAGATCGAGCCGCACACCGCCGCGACATCCGACAGGGCCATCGAGGCGATCGCCTTCTGGACGATATTGTTCGACAGCGAGTCCAGTCCCATGTACAGGACCGCTTTCTGTTTGATGATCTTGTCGATGTCCCAGATCTCGCGCTCATCCTCGAAGTCGTCCGCTTTCGGCGCGAGCATCAGCCCTGTCTCGCCTGTTGCGAGCATCTGAAGCAGAGGCAACGCCGAGGCGATGATCCGCATGTAGTGCTCGCGATCGTGGGTGTGTGTTGCAATCAGGCCGTCGATGGTTTCGTGCCCGCGATCATTCGCGGCAAACCGGTCCATGTAGAGCTTCGCCATGCCGTCGACGAGTGATACATCGTTCTTGCGCCCTACCGCGTCTTTCACGGTTGAAGCGACGGTCAGTTCCTCCCAGTTCGTCAACCCGTGCTCGACGAAGAAGCGTCGCAGGCTGCGATCCAGCAACGTGCCGATGCCCGACTGGGCGTATTTCAGGATCGAGCGCAGGTTTGGCTTATCGCCGACATACAGCTCGCCCTTTACCGCGCGGTCGATGAACAGGAACGCAAAGTCCCGGAATGGCCCCTCTTCCATCAGTTGGGCAATTCGCGATGGAATTTCAGACGGCTGCGACCAGTTTTCCAGCGGGTTCAGCCGGATCGATTCGTGTGGCTTTGCCTGGTTGAAGTACAGGAATTTTCGGCCGGTGCGCGCACACTCTTTCTCAACGCGATTCTTCCAGTCGTCGTCATTCTTCGGGTCGACGATGATCAGGACGTCATTCGGGTTGTGAATGACCTGCGTCGAAATCACTTCATACGTGCGAGTCTTGCCCGACCCTGTTGTTCCACCTACCAGCGTGTGGCCACCCATCGCCTTGTAGTGAAACGGCACGCGGACCTTCTTTGGCTCCATGCCGTGAATCCACGACGAGCCCTGCGGCATGCGGTCCCGCACGCTATCAGCCGGTGCAAACAGCAACTCGATACGCGTTTCGACGGCACGGCCTATATTCGTCTTGTTCAGCCATTTCGGCAAAGACGGAATGTCCGTCACCGGCATACGCAGAATGTCGTGTGCAATCTGCGTGTGCTTCTGGGTCCACTCGAAACCGGTGCCGAGGTACATCGAGTTCTCGCGATCGCGCATCTTGTTCTGCGTATCGAGCAGCTTTCCAATCTGGATCTTGCTCAGCCATTTCGTGGAGATCGCCATCCGGAAGCTGAGCGCGCGCCAGACCTGAGTGCCGCGAACTAACAGCAGGACGAGACAGGCAAGCGAAAACGCCCACGCGTAGGGCATTCCCGACGTGAGAATTCCAACGATCACAACCGGCCAGATGAGCAGCGGGCGAAACTCGTAGATCGGACGGAAATGGTTAATGTAGTTCATTCGCTGGGCCGCTCCATGATCAATCGGCCAGCGCGCTCAACGATGCAGATGTCGTTGCCGGCCGCACGCAGCAGAAGACTGCGCTTTCTTAGTTGCTCGACAAGCGTGTCGCTCGTCATCCCATACCCACCGATCAACCGCTTCTGGACGGTCAGCCCTTTGTCTTCCCACGTCACCTTGGCCTTGCCCGATGCCACGTCGTCCGCGAGAGCCCGGAAGAACTCCCGCATCATCGCGGAGCCCGGGCCAAGGAGTTCGTTGAGCTCGTCATCCGTTGGCCCGACCCGCCCGGCCTTCGGCGCTGCCGAGGCTGTCGGCATTTGCGAGGGATCGACCGCCGGCACGCGAACGACGTCCGCAGCTCTATCTATCGGGCCAGTCGCGGCCGCGCTAGCGGCCTGTGCTTCGCTGCGCTCCAACGCATCGAGCAACGACTGGGAAAGCTGTGGGCCGCCCGGCGCCAGTCCTGCAGCAGGCGGGATCGCCGCGGCTGCGGCAGACGAAGGCGCCGTCGTCGGGCTCGCTGAAGTTGCGTCACTCTCCGGGGCGATCACCCCTGGCGCGGCAGCGGGAGAAGCAGCAGCGGTGGATTCGAACGCGACGACAGCAGCCTGCTGGGGTTGAAGCTCCAGCGCCACGTGGACCGCCGACGGCACGTCGTACTTGACGGGTGCGAAAACGCCGCGCTGCGCCTTGCGCTCGAACTCTACTGCAACGTCCATCGCCTGCCGCACCACCTTGTGCACGAGCGCCTCGAAACCCTGCGGGCTCTTTTCGGGATTGATTGCCCCGAAGAGGTCCGCGAGCACTGCCGTATCAAGGTCCGACAGCAACTCGGGGGAAATGACCGTTTGCGCGAACATCGCGGTGCGCATCCGCTCGCTCTTGAGCGGTGCGGCACGACGCTGCACCAGATACTCGCCGTCGCCGATCCAGGTACCGAACGCGCCGTGGGCGGCCGGATTCCATTGGGTGCGGTCAGACGCCCGTGTGAACTCGAAATGCCTGCATGGTTCGTCCAACGCTGAACAGGCCGCAGCCAGGAAAACGGCGTAGATGTACTGCGGTTCAAGCCGCCGCCGCTTGTCCGAGGTGAGGTCCGCAGCGAACTTCTGGCCACCCGCCAGGCGCATCGCGTAGAACGTCGACTCGATGGTCGCCCGGAACGCTCCGCCCGGTTCAGCATGTAATTCGGGCGTAAGCGGCATCGACGAAAACCACGCCGCACACCGCTGAAGGACCGCGAGCCATTTCCGTTCGAACTCGGCTTGCGTGCTTTCGTTGGCGCACTGGCGCACGAGCTCGATGCGCTTCTGATGCGTCGCCAGCAACGCCTCAGGCGTGAGGGAATGATGAGCGACCGACATCAGAGGAACCCTCGCGCCAGTTTGAGCGCGCCGGTACCACTCGCACCTGCACCGCTGCCGAACATCCCGGCAAGCTTCGGTATCTCGAACGAAAGCAGCAGGACAAAGATCGCCAGATCGAACACGTAGGCCCCGCTTACCTGCGTGCTGCTCCCAACGCGAGTGGCGTTGGACAACGCACTTGAGATACTGGTCCCCACAAGTTTTACAAGTACGGCCACCATCACCACATACATGCCGGAATGGATCATCCAGTCCAGCCACTTCTGGAAATAGCTTCTCGTGTAGCTGGAAAAGCCCAGCGCGACCGCAATAGGTCCGAGCACGATGCCGACTGCCGCCTGGATCTGACCGACCGCCGAAAAATACATGAAAACGACGGAGGCCAGGCACATCGCGAGAAACGCCAGTACAAGCACAACAACGTCCGTCAGCATGGCGTTCAGATCTGTGATCGCCCTGACCAGTGAGATCTTTGCTTTCAACGCGTCGAGTACGGACCCGGCAAGGGTGCTCATCTGAGTGGACATCAGGTTATTGGCACCCCCGCCGATATCCGTGGCGAGTTGCTGAAACCAGTTCCAGAAGCCGGGCGCCGACGTGGTGTAGCCCAGATAGAGCGCGACGAAGATCCCTAGAATGGCCAGTTCTTCAAACAGGTTCACCCATGCCGATATCGGGTGATGCGTGCCGGAAAAGCGGATTCCAACGAGCGCCAGGGTAATGACACCCAGGCCCCACGCGAACTTGTTAGCCTCCTTGAGCACCCCGGCACTGGCAGTCACTGCATCCGGAATGATGTTTCCGAGGAGCCCGGAAATCTGGTTGACCGCGTCTGTCGAGCCCTTTGTGAAGTCACCGTTGTTGCTCGACAGGGGCGCTGCAGCGGCCGACGACCCCGTGGTTGGGTCGGAGCTTTGAGCAAACGCCGCCGGCGACAGAAAAGCCACGCCGACAAACACGCAGAACGCCAGCAGCGTCGCGCGCAAGGTCACGAAAGAAATATGGATTGCCACTTATTGCCCCAGGATCTTCGACGACCCAATCGTTGCGTCGTATGCAGCACGCTCACGATCCATCTGAGACTGCAGGGCAGTACGTGCCGCATTGTTTGTCTTGTCGTCCGCCGTCTTCACCGACTGGGCGACCGCGTCGGTTTGCTGCTTTGACGCCATCATCTGGAGCAGGTCCCCATTCTGGCTCGCCACGATATCCAGCATGTGTGTCGTCAGCTGCGCCGTTGCTTCCATCGTCGGCGACATGTTCAGCTGGTCCTGTATTTCCTGCCGACGCTTGGCCAGCACGCCAACGTGAGAGATCACATCGTTACCCTGCTGGAAAAGCTGCTTGGCGGTCGTATCGTTGTTGGCAATCAGCGTACTCTGGTCAGCGAACCACTGGGCATTCGTCTTGCCCGACTGTGTGATCAGCGCCTGGACCTTGCTCGCGTACTGGGCGTTGTCCTGCAAGCCGCCGTACAGCGATTTCAACGAGTCCGTGTACTTCGTCAGGCTGCTGATGTCGTTCGTAATCGTCGTCGCCTGCGCGAGCATGGCAGATGGGTTGAGGTTCACCGCCTGCTTCAACTGGTTAAGCATCATCTGATACTGATAGGCGATGTTCGTGTCCTGATAAACCTCACCTTTGACGGCCCCGATTGCGGAGAGCGTGTTCTGGATAAGGTTCGTGGGATCGATGACAGCGAGCTGTGCGTGACTCTGCTGTGCAAACCCGAAGGTCATCACGGCGGCCGCGGCGACGGTTCTGAACAGGTTCCTGGTCATGAGAATGGGTCTCCAGAGAATTGAGCGTTAAGCGTTCGCAAGGACGTCGCGCACGTACGCGTCCTGCCAGTTATCGACGCCCGACTTCACGTGCTTGTCGAGCAGAGCCTGCGCGCGGCCATCCGAGCGCAGGTAGGCGAGCGCCTCCTTCGGGAAGGCGGCCTCCAGCATCCGGGTTTGCGTCGACGTCACCCAGAGGTAGTCGCGGTTCGGTACCGCGTTTGTGATCATGGTGATCTGGTGATCCGTGAGCCCGAAGATGTCCCTGTACAGCGCCTTGTTGTTGATCGCATCGCTGTTCGGCAGATAGATCAGGTTCGGGATGTTCTCCTTCAGGATTTCGAAGTCAGGAACGCGCGCAAGCTGCCCAAGCGATTGCGTCGCCATAAGCAGGGCGGCGTTCAGCTTCCGGATGGTCACGGCCCAGATTTCCAGGCGTGCATAGAATCTCGGGTACGTGAAAAAGAACCCGGCCTCCTCGATTTCGATTACGGTGTAGCGCTTGCCGTCCAGAATCTGTGCGATGCGGTAGAAGGCGTAATCCATGAACAGCGCCGCCGCGACCGGGAAGTTCTGGAACAGATCGCCCATCTCGATAGAGAGGTCATCCGAAAGCGAAAAGCCGTCCTCGACGTGATCGAAGAACCGGCCGTTTTTCTGCCCCTCGGTCCACAGCACCAGCCGCTCGCGCAGTTCCTGTGGCAACAGGTTGGTCAGCCCCGAAAGACGCCACATGTGCGCCGGGAAGCCGAGCGCGAGGGTGCGAATGCGGTCATAGATCGTTGCCTCATCCTGTGGCGTGCAGGTGTAGTCGTCGCCTTCGACGACGAGCGTCACCCATTCAGCCACGTACGACCAGTGCTTCTTCTCGCCAATCAGGGAAAGCGGATTGACCGAGGTCGCCGCTTCGAAACGGCCCGTCGCGTCGATGAACCGGCCGCCGCCGAGCAACGTTGGGATGCGAGTCGAGCGGTCCTTGTCAAAACGGATGCGGCGCGCGCCGTGTCGTCCAGTCTGCGACATCAGGTAGTTCAGCAGGACGGACTTGCCGGCGCCGATCGGACCCACGACCAGGGTGTGCGCCTTTCCGCCCGGGTGGTGCAGATCTACATTCTGCAAGGTCCGATGGCGCGTCGGCAGACAGGTAAGCGGGCCTGTGCGCTTGCCCGACTGCTGCGTCAACCATTCGTTGACCGTTGTGCCCTCGCCGACACTGCACAGCGGTGCAATATCGGAGATCGCGGGCGTCTCAACAAACTGCAGACGCTTTTGCTGGTCCCAGCGGCCCGGCAATGTCGAACTCCACGCCGCGAACAGATTGTCTTTCTCGGCGATCACTCCGAATCCGGCGCCGCCGATCACCCCGACGACCTGACGCGTCGCGTCCTCGCACTCTTCCGGCGTGCTGCCGTAGACCACGACCGAGATATTCGCAAAGCCGTACTGCTGGCCTTCCGCGTCCAGCTTTGCAAGAGCCTCACTCGCTTCCTTCGCCAGAAGCTCGCGACCCTCGTCGTTCTTCTGCTCTTCCTTCGTTGCCCACTGCTTGATGATCGCCACCGGGTTGAAGGCGGCGGCCTTGTAGAAGCCGCGGATTTTCTTGATATACGAGCTCGCGCGCGACGTGTCGAGAAACCGGAACATCACGCAGACATCCAGTTCAGCATCGACCTGCGACAGCACGTCGAGCGCGGCTTCACGGAAGCCCATCCATTCCTTCACACCCAGGATACGTGCGTACACCTTGCCGTGGGCCGATTCGAACATCAGTTGCTCGGCACCAATCGTCACGAAGGTTTCGGTCAGATGCGTGTCGAGCATCGTCACCGGGAAGCGCACGCGCCGCTTTGGCGTGCTCGGGTTCGCGCGCTGATGCAGGAACGCCAGGGCGTTCTGCAATTGAAGCCGCTTCATTTTCAGCCGCGTCACCCCACCGACAAACCCGTCAATGACACCCTCGAACCGTTTGATCTCGGTTTGCAGCTTGGTCAGATCGAACACGAACGCGCTACGTGCCATCAACAGGTCTTTTACGGCCTCGTACATGGCGACGAAGACGTTCTTGCCGCCAACCGTCATGTGGTAGCCGATCTTGTCGAAGACCCGCGAGAGACCCGTCTCAGGCGTGAAAGCAAGCGACAGCGAGTGCGAGTTGCGGAAATACTTCCCGCTAGCGATGTTGGCCTGATTGATCGCGTCAACCCGTTGATCGGCGACGTTTGCGAAGTCGCCCTCGATGCCACCCCTGATGCGACGGTGGGACACCCGCCACCACGCTGTGACGCGGTGATCGAAGGCGCGGCAGGCGTGATCGAGGTTGTCACGCGCGGCCATAATGTCCGATGGGTTGGGCGAGTCGGCGTCGATGCCTTCGAACTCGAAGACGGTCAGAAGCGACCCGTCCTTGTCGAGAACGAGCTCGGGCGTAACCAGCGTCATCCAAGGCGCAATTTCCTGTACAGCGCGTCGGGTGAACGGCATTTTCAGCATGGAAGGTCCTGATCAAAACCATAGGGACGCTTGAAGCGCGCGCCAAACTTCCCGTTGGGGCCCGGTTCGTAGACGTCGGGATAGCGGTTGTAGACGAGCATGACCATGCGCCACCAGGGATCTTTCGAACTACGCCAGCGAAGGTAGAAGTGGACGATCACGCCGACGACGAGGAACGACACGCTCCAGCTCGAGTAAGCAAGGAGCGTGGTCAACGTGCCATTCAGGATCGCGAGCATCCGGTCGGCTCCGCCCATCTGGCGGGGAAGCGAAAGCCCGCGGCTTACCTTGTGCTGGCGCATATCAGCAGGCGACGGCCATGTGGAAGTGGTCGCGCATGATCGGCACGGCGACCGATGCGATACCGAGGCCGATCAGCACCACCGAGAACGTCTTGGCGATATTGCTTTCCGAATTGGCCACCGCGACGCCGCCCAGCGTGATCAGCACAATCCCGATGCCGTACAGGTACGGACCGCTGATGAGGTTGCTGATCGTGCAAATGATGTCGGTCAGACCCGTCAGCGACGAATAGTCGCCGGCAGCCATCGCCGCGGCCGACGCCACGCTCAGCACCACACCCATGACCATCGGCTTGCCCGGTCGCAGCCGCTTTGCTACCGCGAGTGCCGTACTGAAAAACCTCTTTTGCTTCATTTGATGCTCCCGTTAAAAAACACGACGTAGGTCGTAATCGTTATTGCGAAAACCCCGAATTTCGACAATCTCAGAGACATGCCGCATTTCGCCCGTCCGTTTGAAATGCACCACGTAGTTGAAGCAGTCCGCGATGTTCTTGCGCATGTCGGCCAGCTCCCACCGGGAGCCCGGAGGAATGCCGAGCATCGCGAGACTTTCCAGACGACTGAGCGCTGTGCGCGCGTTGTTGGCGTGAAGTGATGCAAGGCCGCCGTCGTGGCCGGTGTTGAGCGCCTGCAGGAGGTCGTAGCCCTCGCCGCCGCGCACTTCGCCAACGATGATCCGATCGGGACGGAACCGCAGGCAGAGCGCAACCAGCAATTGCGTCGTGACATTCGTGTCAGCATTCGAGAGCAGCCGGACGCGATTCGGCACCTGCACCTTCAGTTCCATGGTGTCTTCGATGGTGATGACCCGCTGGTCCTCGGGGATCACGCTCACGAGCGCGTTGAGAAATGTCGTCTTGCCGGCCGATGTGCCACCCGCGACAAGCACGTTCTTGCGCGACTGGACGAGCGCCTTCAGCGCGCGCATGAGCGCTTCGTTCTCGATGCCCTCCTCGAAATGAATCGCTTCGGCTTCTTCAGGCCGCGCATTGGACTTCGCGAAGGCGCCCATGCTCACATAGTCCTCGAGCGACATCTTCGACTCGCGGTGTTTCCGTATGCTGAGCGCATGGCCGTCAATGGCCGTCGGATTCATCACTGCGGCGATACGGAGGTTCTTGTGACCTGCGTTGATGATCCCCTTGTCGCTGCCGGCGCGGGCCGACTTGTCCACGGACGACGCCAGCGAATGGATCGCCCCCTCCAGATGCTCCGGGCGCAGATCGACGTTGACGCGCGACATCACGCCGCGGTGCTCGATCCAGATGTTGCGATGGTCGTTGATCATGATTTCCGCGATGTCCGGCGCGTCGAGCAGATCTTTGACCGGCGAGAGCGCCTGGAAAAACATATCGACAGCGCCCGCCTTCAACGGCTGCAACTTCAGGACTGGGTTATCGTCAAGGTCGGACATGCGAGGTTTCGGGGCGGTCTAACATGCGTCTATTGTTGTGGCTGCCTCTGGCGCTCAGGCAGCAAAAGGGAGGTGAAATCAAACGGCTTTCGCCGCGACTCTTTCTGATGGTTGTTGATGGCTGTTGAAGGAGGTCCACTGTGGCGATACGGCGGATCGCCACGTTCCGGATGGCTTTAACGCGTTACAACCACTTCGGCGGAAAGGCCCCGAAAAACATATAGCTTTCGATCTCCACCGCTGCGTATATCCCGATAGCTGCCTGCCTGTTAACGAAAAAACCCGGCACAAGGCCGGGTTCGTTCGATAGAGCATTGCCGGGATACCTTCCCCGGTTCAACAGATCACTTCCACGGTTTCGCCGAAAGGCGCACGACGTGCCCGCGAGAGCGGTGTGGTCGACGCCCACAGCACCGGGTAGTGCGGCGCGACGGTCGGAAAACTTCCCAGCATATCTGTCAGATAGACCAGAAACACCGGGTTGATGCCGTCGGCGGCAATGCGAAAGAAGGGATCCGTGAAGGCCGTCCCTCCCCCGCCCCGAACAGGCTTGATCTCTGGCGAGTCGCCCCGTTCAAAGATCTGCACCTGCGTGACGCGTGTGTCGCAGTCCATCACGATCAACCGTGCAGGCTTGAGCGTGTGAAACACCGAAATAATCTCGGCATCGAACTGCGCCTGCGTTTCGTCAAACAGCGATCCGCTCGAATCACGCACAAATACTGCGTCGCCAATCGCCGGCGTGTGCAACGAGGGCAGATAGAACCCAAGGTGCAGATACCGGCGGTTCGGCATGGCAAAACTGTAGTCCGTTGGCGACGACTGCTGCGCGAAACGGTGAAGTACCGCGCGCCAGTCAACCACCGGCCGTACGGCTTCCCCCGCCATAGCCTGAAGATCGCCGGGCAGCTTGCCGCGCATCTTTGCAGCCTTCGCCGCCTGCACAACTGCCACCTTCCACTCGGCCTCCTTCACCGCCTTGTCCGGTCCCTTGTACTGGCGGACCTCCCCGCACGACGCGCCGGCACCGGGCGACGGATCGCCCTGCCCACCTGACTGCGGCGGTAGCGACGGATTCGGACCGCTTCCCTGGTTGCCGGGCTTGTCACTCGTACCGTTGCCTTTCTGCCCTGGCTGCTGGCTATCCGGCTTCGGCTGCGGTTGCGGTTGCGGTTGCGCATTTGGCTTCTTCTGCTTTGCCTCCTGCGAAAGTACGCCGTAGATCTCCTCAGCGGATTTGCCCGAGAAGCGCGTATCCAGCTTCGTGCCTTTGGGCAGCACCATCCCTGACGAGGTCACCATCGGGTTGATCGCGTAGTCACAAGCTTCGTTCCAGCGGTCGTGCTCGCGCGCTCCCTGACGCCAGCAGTGGCCATTGGCCACGTGCAGGACTTCGTGCGCAATCACGCCGCGCACTTCGAGATCCGACAGCGACTCCATGTATTCCGGGTTGTAGCCCAGCGACACGCCATCCACCCAGAATGTTTTGGCCGACGGGTCCTCGACGATCTGCAGACGTAAAGCCAGCGCGCCAAAGAACGGTTGGGACAGAACCAGCTCGGTGCGCTGTCGGGCAATGCGCGGGTGCACCGCGCTACTGCCCAATACCGCTACGGTGCGATCCATAAGCCCCCCTTAGGCAACGAGGCGCAGTTGCGCACTCTGCTCGATGGACTCGATCTCCGACTCCGGCGTAATGCCCATGAATGCGGCCATCAGCCCCTCGATCTCGTGTGCCTTGCTGGCCACCTGAGAGCGCAGGACGCGCGACTCCTTCAGATCCGCACCCGTGTGAACCGCCAGATGCGTTTTGGCCTGTTCGAGGATATGCGTGAGCTTCGGGTCGTTGGAGAAGTTCAGCTTCGGCAGCAATGCGCACAGATCGCGCACATTGTTCGCCACGTCCAGCCGCACATTGCCGGTCGCATACAGCCGCGATGCCATCTGCGACACGGCCGTATACAGCCGCTCGACCAGATCCTCGTTTGCGGTCGCGATCGAGGCCAGAACATGCTGGTCGAGTTCGCTTTTCAGCGTCGTCAGAACGTCTTGCGGAAGGTCAACGCCGAACTGGTTCGCGTCCGGAAACGGAAGCACGGCCATCTTCACGCCGAACTTGGTGGACAGTTCCGCGAGCGTCGGATAATCCGCCTCATTGAACAGTCCATTCAGTTCCGCGCGGGCGCGCTCCTTCAGGTCCAGGTAGTCGGTGAGAAACACGGACACCGCAAGATCGAATTCGTCTTTCAACGAACGCATCTTGTCAGCGAAATCCATGTAGATCATCGTCGGCAGCAACCGCACGCCAAGCTGGTCGTACTTCAACGAGTGGTCGTAGAAGTACTTGCGGATACGTCCGGCGATGGTGATGACTTCACCGAAACTGGGCGAATTCTCGGGCAGCAGGCGTTTGTTGAATCTGCCGATGCCCTTCGCGTGATGCTTGTTTTCGACCTCTTCGGTGGCCTTGCCGTCGAATCGACGTGCAACCCACGTGGAGATCGTGACCGAACAGAGCATGACTTTCGATTGAATGTTGGTGTTCATGAGAAAACTCCGTAAATAAAAGAGATGGATGAGGCGAAAAAAAGCCCTGCGTGTCCGAAGACACGGCAGAGCCAGAGGTGATGAAGCGTGGAATATGAAGCGGATCAGCTGCCTGCGATGATCTTGCCGATCTCGCCACCCTGCGCGCGGATGAACGCGTGGGAGTTGGCAATCTGCGGCGCGCGCTGCAACGAGTCACGAACCAGCAGCGCCGAGAACTCGCGGTGCCCGGCTTCGATCAGCCGTTCGGTGTAGGTCACGACACGATCGAAATTGGACTCGGTCGCACGAGCGGCCAGCGCGGTGGCCACCGCGTAGAGAGCCGACGGCGCGTCGGGGATCGGCGCCGAGTCCGGCGTCGCGAGGATCGCATCGGGGTTCGGCAACTGCCGGTAAATCTGCAGGAAGCTGACGAGCTCCGTCGCAGCGCCCTCGCCGACCGACCCCGCATATGAGATGTGCTCGAGGTGCTTGGGCACCACGGGCATGGTCTTCGCGACAAACCCCCAACTGCGGGGACTTGGCGTGTTTTCGATATCGCGCGAGGTTTTCTGGACGGATAGCAGGTCGGGACGGAATCGCAGGAACGCGATCAGTTCGACCGGCACATCTGAGCGCACTGCCCATGCCGTCCAGTCTTCGATCGTCGGTTCCAGCTCGACCACCGTAGCGAAACGCGAAATGACCGGATCGAGAATCCCGGTCACTCCAGCGTTGTCGGTCCGGCGGTTGGTTGCCGCCAGGAACGTCACCTGCGGCGGCAAGACATGCTCGCCGACGCGGCGCGCCAGCAGCAGTTGCATCTTGGCTGCCTGAACGGCGGGCGAGGCCTGCCCTAAATCGTCCAAAAACCAGATGAGCGGGCGTCTTGCCTTCATCGCTCGCTCAAGATCGCCGAACGGGAGAAACTTCGCGGTCGAGCCATCGGGCGCGGGAAACGGCAACCCTTTCGAGTCGGTCGGATCCTCGACAACCGGGTGGCTGATGAGCAGCTCGTGATCAGTGTCGCGCGCCGTCTGTTCGACGATATCGCTCTTGCCGATACCCGGACGTCCGGTGATGAGCACCGGCAGACGCTGCGGAACGTACAGCGAGAGCAGTTCAGTGAGTTGCGTGGGCGTAACTTTCATAATGGCTTTCCAGAAAAGAGAAAGCCCCGAAAGGACTACGCCCATTAGGGACGTGGTCCCTGAGGGGCGATATAAAGGATGCCGATGTGCCGGCGAGGTCGATGCGTCAATGACGCGGGTGAAGTCCTCAGTGTAGGGAGCGAAGCGCGGGCGGCGACATTGAATCGTGGCAATTTCATGGTGTCTTAACCCGCATGCATCAACCACCGGGCCGACGGCCCCGGAGCGCGGACGAAAAAAAACCCGGCGCTAGGCCGGGTTCGGTTCAGGGGATGGGCTAAGTCAGACTGAGCGATGAGCCGCCGCCGTCTTTCCACCATAGACAGCCGGATGGATCGACGCGACGCCCGCCGCGCGCAATTCATGCCGCTTGCGCATCAGTACGTTGCGTTGCTCCGCGCTAGCGGCTTCCCACTCGGCCTGCCTTGCTTCGTCGAATCCGGCTAGCTCAAAAATCGCACGGCGCCGGGCAGCAGCGCGAACCCCAAGCAGTTTCACGCCGAACACCTCGCGCACTGTCTGTTTGGAGACGCGATTGCGTTCATCCGGACAGTCCATCAAGTCCAGAAGAAACTGCAGGTCACCGGCATCGATCGCTTCCGATATTTCGTTACCGGATGCGAACGTCTCGCGTCCGTGCTCGAGTTGCGCGATCTGCATGCGCCGGTCGAACTCACGCTGGGAAACGTTTCCTGCCGCGCGCTCCTTGCGCAACCGCGCAATCTCCGCGTCGCGACGATGGTCCGCCATCTTCCGGCGATAGACCTGCGCGAACTTCGAAACAGGCGTGCCGAGCGGCTGTGGACTCACGTAACGATCCGGGAGACTGTACGACTCCACCAGCCCGTGACGGAAAAGCAGATCGTCGACTTCCACATAGTTAGGCGCGTTCGGTGCAAGCCGCATGACCATGGACAGCAACGCCGCGTTCTGCGATGTGATACCACCCTTCTCACGCGACATCACGCTTACGAGTACGCGTGCCTTGTCTGGCGACAGGGTTCCGCGCAGTTCAGGCACGTCCAGAAGCACCCTACCCCAGCGCATATCCATCGAGAACTTGTCGGGATATTCGCGATACTCGGCAAGGACGGCTTCGGGAACCGGCCAGCCTTCCGCCAGCGCGTAGGCAACGTGGACTTCATGCCGGCCGTTTCGGTCCCGTGTCCGGCCGTACTCCGGTCCAGCATATCGAAAGCCAAAACGGCGCTCACTCTCGGCCTGCAACAGGTCGTGGAGTTCAAGCCTGCCGCGGCCGCCTTCCTCTGCTTTCGCCGCGTCAATCTGGGCGGACGAGAAGATGAGGTGCGGGCGGGACGTGAGATCGTAGGCGTCGTACAGCAGCTTCCAGTGCGATCGCTGAATCTGCCAGGCTGCCTGCATTGCGCCGTTCGGGCGGAAGTAGGCGCCGTCGATTTCGTCGATCATGGAGAGGAAGAGATCTAGGGCGGTGCCCGGTCGGCGCACAGCCAGCGCGCCGTTGTAGCGGGTGACAGTGACCGGCTGGCCACAGTGGGCGAGCAGGATTTCAGACGACTCAACGGATGAAAAGCGGGCGTCGGTCCTGAAAAGAGACAGCACTTCAAGCAGGGTGCCAAGGACGAGGGTTTCACCAGCAAGGGAGAGTTTGTACACGATTGCTCCTGAGAAAAAGAAGCGGGCAATCGTTCCCTGTCGGGCCGAAAGCCCGCATAGGGTGGATACGCCGGGAGGCGTGAAGAAAGAGGGCTAGGCGACGTCCAGCGCGTGTGCGATAAAGCGAGCGAGCTCCCACGCGTGGTCAGACGTGAACACCTTGGCGCAAAGCAGCGGCATCACTGCGTAGCCGCGGCCAATGGAGCCCGGTATTTCCGGGCGAGATATCCAGTCCACATGGACGATCCAGCCTTCAGACATGCCAACGTCGACGGAGATGGCCAGCCGGGCTCGCCCACTGCGGTCGGGCCACAATCGGGCAAACCGCGCACCGCTCGTCGCCTCGTCAGGGTCGTCCGTCATGTTCGCCGGACACAGCCACTCCGGTTCCAGCGCGGTGCGGCGCAGCGCCGATGAAAGCATCGAGAACACCTGCTCCACGGTCTTGCCGTCCGTGTCCAGCCGCTCCCGTTTGGGCGCGACACCGGAAGCCAGGGCTTGGCGGGCATCCTTTGCAAACACCACGGTTTCAGATGGATGGTTCATTTGTTGACTCGCAAAAGAAAAACGCGCCCGAAAGCGCGTCCAAGGTCGGAAAAAGACGAAAAAAAAACCGCAACCCGTCAGGGTGCGGCTCTACATCTGGGACGCAGCGCTAGGCCACGTCACTAATCACTTGCCCCAATCGCGTTCGCGATCGCGTTTCTCGCCGTTGTGGTTTGTCCAGAGAAAGAATGCAGCAATGGACACGCCCAATACGAGGGTAAAGATAGTTGCGCCCATTTCATTCTCCTTTCATGGCTCGAAATCCAACATACCACAATAGTACCCCAAGTCCCGCAAGACTCGCGGCACCCACAACCGTCTGGACGTCCACCGTCGAAGCTGCGTGAACATATCCAACGGCGCCGCCAATCGAGGCGGCCGACAGCGTATGCAGATACCTGCCGTTCTGTTGGCGCTGGTCTTTCGCCGGATAAGCGATGGCGTTGAGAACCTGCCGGATGCCTGCCTGAGGCTGGGTGGGAATCGACACCGTGTATTTGCCGTCGGCAAGCACCGATACGGGAAGAACGAAACCCATGTACTCCAGACCAAAGGCCGGTGAACACTCTGTCTCGTCCATTTTCTCCATCAGCGCCCGAAGGCGTGGTGGAAGATGCACCTGCCCCGTTGCCGGGTCAAGGGTCACCCGTTCCGTAATGGTCGTCCCGCCGGTGTACTCGACCTTGACCTTCGCGAGTTTCATCGGCGCACTCCCGAACTGGTGTTGATGCCACCAGCCAGTCGCAGGCCGTCGAGGAACGACTGATACCCGCGCGTCGATTCGATCTGTTCGATCGGCACGAAGTTTTCGCCGCCACCGGTCAAGTCCGAGCGGCCGCGGCGCGTGCGAAAACTGAGCGCGACGCGCGTCTGGCACGGGCGCTCTAGCACGTCTACAAATAGCGTCTCCGTGCGAAGTGAAACACGGCCCGCAATGTTGCGCCGGGCTGGTTGCAGGACGATTTCGTGCGAGCGCAGACGAAGGTCGTGCGCAACGCGTCGAAGAACTCGGGTTGCCTGTTGCTGAAGCGCGGCCGTAGCGGCTGCGCCGGCGGACGTGCGGTCCGCGTAGAACAACTTGGGTAGTTTCATGGTTGTGTCTCAAAAGACGAGACAGCTCCCTTGCGGGTGCTGCCCCGCAAGGGAAAGCGCGCTATCTAAAGCGCGTGGAAGGACTTCAGTGGGTGATCCGGTACCCGGACCCGCTGGAGACGAGATAGACGTGCTCGCCGGGAGCAAACTGCTGGTCGTCGACCTGCGACACGACCACCGTTTCACCGTTGGCCCGACGCAGGAACACTTCAATGCCGCTGTGGCGCGACATTAACGCGCTGACCCGTTGGGAAATTACGCCCGCGGCCGATCCGGACAACGCGCCGGAAATGTAGCGGCCACGGCCGTTCCCGATGATCTGCGAGCCGAGAAATGCGCTCGCCGCAGCGCTCACGATCGACGTCAACCCCGACGAATCGGAATTGCTCTCAATGGTGATCGGACGGACACGGATGATGGTTGCCTGCTCCATCTGGCCAATGTGCTGGACGTCGTATCGCTGATACGTGTTCGGCGAGCCAAAATCCGCACTGGCGCAAGCGGTGAGAAGCGAAAGCAGGGCGATGCTGATCAGAAGTTTGAACATGGTTGCCTCACGAAAGAAAGGGGCAACCACCGGTCAGGGAGGTTGCCCTGACGGGGAAAGAAAGCTAGTGAGCGAGACAGCGTGTCCCATGGGGGAGACATCTGCCACCTAACAGGTTGTATGTGCCGCTTACGCAGCGCGTCGATCTGCAGGCTCGCTCGTGTGGACTGTTACCCACGCGCCGTTCACCAGAACGTCGCGCATAATCGTGCCGTTCAAAACATAGGTATGGGTGCTGCCCACTCGTTGCGAGCAGGGACGAACCGACAGCGTTACCGCTTCGGTGCGGACATGAAGATTTCGAACAGTGGACATGGCGTTCCTCGTTGAAAAAAATGACGAGAAACGCCCTGTAGGGACGTTCCCCACAGGGTTGAAAAGAATGGTTGCTTTGCTTCAGCGACAAAGAAGGCAACCACCCGTCAGGGACGGTTGCCCTGACGGGTGAAACGAGAGAGTTACTTACGCAACAAGGCGCGTAAGGTAATGCAGATCGACACGCCCGCTTTGCACGAGGTGTTTATCCGCTTCTATTGTGAAATCCTGGTCCCAGATGATGATGGCAGAACCGTCGCTCCACACGGAGCTGATTCGCCCGCCATACAACTTCACAGGCAGGACTTCGACGTCTTGTGCGACAACCCGCTGGTTAGCGGCGAAGCCCCACTTCGAATCAACCATGACGATTTCGCTGGAAGAGACTGCAGCCATGAAAAAGCTCCTGAAATAAGGGGGAGCCACTCCCAGTGGGAAGGAGGCTCCCCACGGGGTGAAATATGAATTCGACCGGCATCAGCCGGGTCTGGCACTACGGATTACAACGAAAACGGAACGTTGCTAGCCGATGCGATCGCGGTAGCAAGAGCTACGACGCCAACCAGAAACGTAAGCATCTTCCAGGCTTCGGCGTCCTGCCGGGTATACCAGGCGAGGCTGCTGAAAGCATGTTTGAGCGTAGAGGACATGGACAACTCCTGAAAAAATTCGGGAGCTACCCTGATGGGAGGCTCCCATCGGGAAAAAAAAGAAAAGGCCGACGCGAACGTCAGCCTTTTGGAAGCCATCCGGGGCGGAATGGCGTGGAGAGAAAAAATCAACGGACCTTGGAAGGAGCCGTCTGGAGGTCGATGCGCAAGAGCGCAGGGAATGAATGGAGTTTAGTCACCAGCCTTCGGGTTTTGCGGCCGAAACCTCCCGATTTCGCACCAGCTTTCACCGAAGCTGCATTCCAACGAACCAAAAAAAAACCAGCCCGAAGGCTGGCAAAAAGTTCGCTGTCCGAGGGCCGAACGAACCTGAGAGAAAGGCCATTCTAACGACCACGCGATTTCCGATCTGACTGAAAAGAGAAGGAATTCTGGCCTTATTCGATGAAACGCGACGCGGCTTGACTTTGCGCCGTAGCTGCGAAGATGAATCATCAAGTTCACTTCCGCTCCGCCATGTCCCTGCAGATCATCAACCTGTCATCCCTACGCGATCGTCTTGAACACAAGGCCGCCGGCGTCACGCGCTCGGTTACGAGCACCCCTGACGTTGATGCACTACTTGATGCCGACGCAGTCGTCGCAATCGGCGTCAGCGGCGGAAAGGACAGCGTAGCGTGCGCGCTGGCCACCGCGCGACACCTCGACCTGATCGGTCACACTGGGCCCCGCGTCCTCGTTCACGCGGACCTCGGCCGCGTCGAATGGAAAGACAGTGCGCCAGCGTGCGCCCGGCTCGCCGCGCATCTCGGTTGGGAGCTTGTGACGGTGCGTCGTCAGGCTGGAGACATGCTCGCCCGCTGGCAGAAGCGCTGGGAAAACAACGTGACGCGCTACAGAGAACTGTCCTGCGTGCGGCTGATCCTGCCGTGGAGCACGCCCTCCATGCGCTTCTGTACATCCGAGCTGAAAACGGCGGTCATCACGAGTGCGCTGAAGAAACGCTATCCCGAACACGACATCGTCAACGTCACCGGCGTGCGTCGGCAGGAGAGTTCAGCGCGTAGCAAGATGCCGGTCAGCGCCCCACTCGCGGCGCTCACGCGTCGCAATCGCGTTGGCCTTACGTGGAACGCCATCATCGAATGGCCGGTCGAGGCCGTCTTCGGCGAGATCGCCGAAGCGGGGCTCGCGCTGCACGAAGCGTACACCCGGTATGGCGCATCGCGGGTCTCCTGCGCGTTCTGCATCATGAGTTCGCTCGACGATCTGCGCGCTGCCGCCGGTTGCGCCGACAACCACGATCTCTATCGCGAAATGGTCGCGCTGGAAGCCGCGTCTACCTTCGCGTTTCAAGGCCAACGCTGGCTCGCCGACGTCTCACCCAACCTGCTCTCGCCTGCCCTGCAAGCGGACGTCGAGCGCGCCAAGACTGCAGCGTTGCAGCGTCAGACGATCGAGTCGGAGATTCCCCCACATCTGCTTTTCACGGCTGGTTGGCCGACTGTGCGCCCGACTGCCGAAGAAGCCGCGCTTCTCGCGAGCGTGCGCACACGCGTAGCGGCGCTGGTCGGCATTGACGTCGACCACACGTCGCCCGGCTCGGTCGCGCAACGCTATGACTTGCTGCTTGCCGCTCGCGCGGCCACGCACTCGCTCGCAACGTCCGACAGTCGTCCGGCATGTGCAACTCCCCATCAGACCGCGTTCGCGTTCTGAGCCCTACAGGAGTGGCGACGAGACGCCGTTACCTGTAGTGATCTTTCCCACAACCCTGAGAGGTGTTTCAAATGCAGAACCGCAACGACGGCACCGCCGTAGTCATTGTTATCGTTTGTGCGCTATTTCTTGCCGCGATGCTGTGGGTCTCCCGTACGCTCGGCGCCAGCTTCTCCTCCGTGTGTGTTTCGGCAATGTCGCTCTTGTTCGTTGGCGGCATCGCCTTCGCAGCGTGGCGCTTTCTCGATGACTTCGCGTTGCCGATCGCCGCAGGATTTCTCGTCGTTGGATGGCCTACCACGTGGCCTGTTCTCGACAGCATCGCGAACGGCGGAAGCGACGCCGAGAACTTTTTCCATCCCATGCAGGAGCCATTCATCAACAGCGCGTGGATGACATGGGGCGTTGAGGTGCTGTTCGTCGGCACGCTCGGGCTCGCCATTTACATGTACCGCCGCAGCCGCCGCTGGTGATCGCGACCGGCCATACAAAAAAAGCCGCCCCCATCACTTCGGGGGCGGCTGCTTCAAGAGCTGTCAAATCCACTCAAGCGCTAATTGCGTCAGGTCAGTGTTATGCGCCATCCAATCACCGTCGACCGTCTGAAACGCCGCTGCGCGTTTGCCCGTCAATACAGTTGCACCCATTTTTAGCTCCAGTTGTTTCCGCGGAGCAGCCCCAACGGGCTGCGAACCCGCTGGGGATAAGAAAAAAAAGCCGCCCATGTGGGCGGCCGGAAAGCTCAGACACTGGTCAAGGACGCGGACGCATCTGCGCGCCTGCGGCGAGACCGTGAAGAGCGATGAAAATGCCGACGTACATCGTCAGCGTGAGCGCTGCCGCCAGCCAGCCGATACCACCGAAGGCAGCGAGCGCACCACAGACGAAGCAGGCCAGCTTGACAGCGCGGGACATCAGCTTGCCCGTCACCCACCGGCCAAACCTGCCGACCGAAGCGAGCCACGGCTTCTGCTTCCGTTCGGGGACGAGCGAAACGGCGAATAGCACGGCCGTCATCGCGAGGAACGCTGCAAAAGTCCATCCGATTTGCCCGCTTCCCATTTCGCGGCGGTGCATGTACCACTGCGAGAGAGTCGTGAGCACCGGTTCCGGAAGCTGATTAGCCAGCATGGAAACGACGAATCCGAGAACGGCAGAAAGGAATCCGCCGACGAACAGGGAGCGGACCGCTTTCGCGGTCGACATGGAACTACCATTTTGTTGCATTAAAACTCCTGTGAGCGTTAGGTGGCTGGCCCACACCGTGGGCACAGCCGTGTATCGACAAACACTTCGGCACCTTTAAAGATGTCGAATTTTTACGAGGCAGGCTTTGCCTTTCTGGGCTTTCTCGCCTTCTTCACGGGTGGTTTCGGTGCTTCATATCCGAAACGCGCCCATGCTGCCGGGTCAACGGGTATCGGGTTCGTGCGCCCAGTCTTCAGATTCACGAACACGCCCGAGAACGGCACCGCCCCTGTCCTGAACATCGTCCAGAGGAGGTTGTAGGCCTGAACCGCGATTGCCTGGTTGATGACCAGTGACTGCTTGCGCAGCGCATCGGCCATGGAACAGGAAGGCGTTTCATCAGTGGCGTCTAGCGACGCGTCAATCAGGTCTGGGAACAACTCGCCAACATGCGGCAAACGCTCCGGGTTCGCCTTCGTATAGCGCGAGCCAGGCATCTGCCCGATGACGACCTGACCGCGGTCGGTATCGTTGCCACAGTCCAGGTAATAGAGGTTCAGGGATTTAGCCGCCTGCACAATCGCGCGACGCGCAGCCCTCGTATCAACGCAACCGATAATCAAGTCCACGTTGTGACAATGCGTGGTCGGCGAGAATCGAGTCGTCTCTGCCTTCCAGCTGGTGCCCATGAGCATGTTCAGCCGGTTGACCATCAATGACGCCTTGAACTCGCCCACGTCGTTCGGATAGAACCCCTGCCGGCCGACGTTGGTCGGGCTCACCCGGTCATCGTCATAGACAGTGCATTCGATTCCGCCGCCGTGCCCAAGCTCGATCATCGCGTGGTGCAGCCGGGCGAGGTTAGGCAATACCGCGCTACCCGTCCCGCCAGCCCCTACGACAATGACGTGCCACCGACGCTCGACCATGTGGGCAGGTAGCTGATGCGTGATCGCTCCGGTCATGCTGCCTCCGTTTCGATCAACGCCGCCGCTACCGCCCTGTACCAGGACGACGGCACGCGTTCCACCGGCTCGAAAATTCCCTTCGCACAAAGGCGAAGTGCCATGCTCGGTGTATGCGACGTGCAGTTGCCAACGACAAGCGCGAATTTGATTTCATGCTGGTCGTCGCGGTCGTCGGTACCCGAGAAATAGGCCGGATGCAGGCCATGCGAGTGACAGTCGACCACCCGCACTTCGTCAGCCTCCAGCGGCGGCGGCTCGTACTCCAGCGCCGACGGCGTATGCGACAGGATCGCGACCGGAGCGAGACGGAACTGCCTCGTCGTCGCGTTCCAGATAATCCATGCGCCCGTTTCGTTGGGTGAAGCTGCACGCGCCATGCGTGCAAACTCACCAACGAGTGTTTCGGGAACGCGGTCGCAGATGAGACGTGTCGATTCGGTCACGTCGCCGTAGGGAATCGCAGTGGCTACTGAGTACGCCGCAACGCGACGCACCAGTGAAAGCCACGGCTGGTTCACCTCGATAAAAACACCGTTCTTTGCCATCAGCAACCGCTCACCGAAGGCCTCCATCGGCGCCACCGGCTCGAGCCGGGGCACCATGACTGTCGGGAACGAGCGCTGCAATACGGAATCTGCTGCGTTCATGATCAGGCTCCAAGTTTCCCGGCGATGAGATCACCGAGGGTTGCGTTCATAGGTATAAGAAGGTCCTTCGGAAACCCGGCCGCGTATTTGCCGTCGAGCATTGCCTTCCAGAAGGCGAACTCCCCTTTCGGGTGGTTCACGCGCTTGCCCCCGTGGTTCGGGTGCGTGAACGCGGATTCAAAGAAGCCGCTTTCCCAGCCGGCGATGGATTCGATGTCGATTCGCTTCGGCACTAGTGCTGAGCCGATGCAAATCCGGCCCTCGTCCCAGGTGTTGAAGTAGGGGGGCTCCTGCAGTATCGAATCCGGCGTCGGGCGACCGTCCCCTTGCAGGGCGAAGACGCTGAAACCATTCGTTGCTGCATGAAACACAAGGCCCGGATGCGGCACGATAGCGCTGCGTTTTCCGAGTTCGCGACAGTCAAAGAAGACGCGTCGCAAACCTGGTCTGCACCACCACGTCACTGCGGACTGAGACACAGCAAGCACGGATTCAGGCAAAAATTCCGCCTTCGGTGCCGCGTTCGCTGCCAATTCACCGAGGCAGGACAGCAATGCTGTTCTGTCGATCGGACGTCCAGCGCCAATTGCAGCGCGCTCGCCGTCAAACGGTCGCGACACGGGATGAACCGTGCCATAGACGACCCCGCCATTGGTCTGCGAATAGAGCAGGATTGCGCTGGTCGCGGTGACCTCCGAGCCGTGGCCCGGTCCAAGATTCAAACCAACCATTGAAGCACCTCAGTTAATGAGTAACGAGCGCGATAACGCGATCGAGAGAGTTAAGAATGGAAAAGCCCAGTGCCCAATCCGCGTACTGCTTGCGGATGTCGTCGGGGGTTTCAGCGAGTGGCACGAAGCCGAGAAAGGTAGAACCGTCGCCGCCTGAGTTGAAGTACTCATAGTGGCTGTCGAGCAGCTCAGGGATGTGATCGCAGTCATCGCTGATCAGCGAACAGGCGGGATAGACGCTTTCAGGCCGGTGGCCCCAGTCAAACAGGCTCCGGTTGCCAGCACGACGCAGCAGCAGCGTCAGCTTTTCAAGCTCGAGACAAAGCTGGCGAATCCATCCACGCTGAAAACGGCGGAGCCGCCGCAACGACGCCACGCCAAGAGCGTGGCGCGGCACATAGCGCTGGCGTTTCGGACACCATGAGGCAGCGTCCATATCGTCCGGACACAGCTCCGGCCTGACGGTCGACGGGAGGTAGTGAGCAATCTCGCTTTCGTCATCGCCGAATCGATCGCGAAGCTCTTCCGCGACGTCCTCGTCGGATGAAGTCGGGTCGCCGTCCCAGAACCACTGGGCGAACATCCCCAGAAACTCATCGGGAGTCCGCACCCAGACCGTCCGGCCTGACGCCCGATTGATCAGCGTGATAACCGTGGACACCAGCCGCGGATGTACCCGCCGCATTTCGTGAGCACGCGCGCCGAACTCGTACAGCTGCTCGTCGCAGACTTCAAGGCCGAGATACAGCGAAGAAGTCGGCTCAAACTCACTCGCGTCGTAGGCGTACTGGATCTGCTCCCGTATCGCTTCGACGTCGCATAGAACGAAATTGACGTTCAGGCGGGTCCACCTTGACTGATGACGACGGATGAACCCGGCAAAACCGCTTGCCATTGCCTGACCGGGGCTCTGGAACGCCTCTACGTCGCGAGCGCGCAGAGCACCAGCATCAAAGTGCGACGCAACCAGTGCAGCGTGGCTGGGGCTCGCGCCCCAATGCATCACGGCGTTGGTTGAAACCGACGCTTCGAACGCCGGCAGCGTTAGAAAATCATTGGCAGGTCGATGTCTGGCAGCGGCAATGCGTGGCGGTTGCCAGTGCTCCCCCGCTTCAGCGACGTCTGAACCAGCCGGTCGAGGATCGAAGAACATGCTGCGATCTCCTTGTCATGAAAAAAAACCGCCCTTTCGGGCGGCTCGGAAGTTGAAGCGGCTGCCGGACTCGACAGCGCTTTAAGAAGGTCACGCTTACGCATGGCTGGAAGCGGGCTGAGCAACGCAGCCTTTGGCACCGGCCGCGCGCACGAACTTGAAGCACATCACCTCACCTTTGTATTCGGGACCGTCGATCGCCGCGGTGGTCAACTCCGGATACTGCGCGGAGTAGAGGTCGCGGATTTCTTCGGGCGAAAACGTCGGGCCGGGGTCCAGTAACGCGACGCCGTTGTAGGTGAATTCGCGAATCAGCTTGGCAATGGAAATCGACATGGCGGCCTCTCCTTAATCAAACAGGGAAGTTAGATCGGTTCCGCTGGCAGCGGGAAGCGCAGGCGCCGGGGCGCTCGCGGTTTCAACCGCCAGTCGCGCACTCGACTCGGAATCCGAATCCGACGATTCGCTATCGTCATCGTCGTCCGGGTCACTCGCATTTGCTGGCGGGTTCCCAGGTGCAGGTAAAGCGGCTCTCGATCCCTTGCCTGCCAACGCTTTGGTCGCTTTCGTGACCTGCGTCTTCTGCGCTTCCCCGAGGATCGCAGTGGTCGCCGCCACCTGTTCGGCCAGCGACGCATGCGCGCCGCTGTACGTGGTCAAGTGATCGACAAAACCAGCATCGAGCTCAGCTGCGCTCGCCGTCATGACGAGTGGCTGACGAAGCGTTGCGTCTTTCGCCTCACCCTCCGGCATGACGAAAACGACCATCTCATCGCCTTTCATCTTGAGCGTCAGCTTCAACGTCCCACAGGACTTCAACAACGGTTCCAGTGCAGCAAACATAAGAATCTCCACAAAAAAAAAAGGACCACCCGAGGGCGGTCCAGAGAGACGAAATGAAGCGGCAGGAGTCCACTTCAGTCGATGCGTCCGAGAACGCGTTTAAAACTTGAGAACCTTCGGAATCTTGCCGGCGTAATCGAAGCCCTTGACGTCCAGCAGCGCGTCAATGACCTCAGCCTTCGACTTGTTAAACACTTTCTTGAAGTCGTCGCCGAGCGCAGCGCGAATACCCAACTCATCGGCCACAACCATCATTTCCGACTTCGTGATCAGATCCAGAAACTCCTTGCAGAGATTCCAGTGACGGTTCAGGTCGAGATTGTGGTGATGGCAAAGGCGGGTCAGAAAATGGACGTCCAGACCCTGGATTGCCGAGACCGCAATGCCTGTGATGGCATGCGCGAGCTTGGCTTCATCCACGGCTTCGACCGACTTCGCGGCACCGGGTATGTCTCCCGACGAGACCTTCTCGCCGGTCAACTTTTCCCAGATGCCTTTGAGCGTCGAATCGTCTACACAGCGCGCCTGCCCGGCGAGCGCGATCGAAACCAGATATCGCTGAGCAAGCACCGGATCCCCGCCTACTTCGCGACGCAGGGCCTTCCGCCACAGCGCGACGCGATAGGCTTTGATCCTGTCCGATTCGGCAACAATGGTCACCGAAGGATTGGTCGCCGTCGACGTCGTCGCAGTACCCGGCTTCGCGGTCGCCTTTCCAGCCGCGGCAGCTTTCGGCGCCGATTTGGGCTCCGACGCGGCTTTTTCGGCCTGAAGGCGCTTTGCGACCATCTTCATGTTGCAGACGGTATCGAAGCACTGCCCCTTGTAGACCTTGCCAATCGAATCGGGCAGCCCGCTCACTGCCGCGCCGTAGTTCTGGCACGCATGGCAAGCCTTGGCCTGTTCTACGCCTACACCCTTCGGCCCTTCGACGGCGAGCTGAATACGTGTGTGGTTATCACCGGCGCGCACAATTCGCACGGCCGGATAATCGTCGCGAAGGTTCGATGCGACCGACTCAAGCTGCTTTTCGGTCTTCTCGTTGTAACAGGCGCGGTTCGTACAGCTTCCGGTGCCTATGGATTCGCCGAACATCTCGCCCTGTGTGGACGAGTTGTGCGGACAGCCGGCACAGTCGGTCTTGTCGAAGATGGCAGCCGACAACGAACAGGAAACCTGTTCGATAGTCTTCTTCACTTCGGCGACCGGCTTGCCCTCCTTGATGATGACGGGCAGCAGCTTGTCCTGCGTCTCCTTGGGAAGAGCGGCCAGCAATTCAGCGTGGCCCAGGAGGATCTGCCGCGTGCTGAGCGCTTCCAGCACGCTCTGGCTGCAGTTCATCAGTGCAAGACGCTTGTCGAGCTTGGCGCGCGACCAGCCAAAGATCCGCGCCACTTCGTCGCGATCGCCCTTGCACAGGCCGACCTGCTCGGCTGCAGCAATCGCTTCTTCAGCGGGCGACATATCTGCGCGCTGAATGTTTTCGATGATGGCGAGTTGCTTTGCCTCAATCTCATCTATCTCCTTCACGACGACAGGTATCTCGTAATCCTCGCCGTGTGCGGTCATGGCCGCTCTGAATCGACGGCCGCCGGCAACGAGAGCGTAGCCACCGTCCGCTAGAGTGCGGACGATCACCGGCTGGATGACGCCCTTTTCGCGCACCGACGCGGTCAGTTCTTCCATCTCCGCCGCGTCGAAATACGTGCGGGGATTGGTGCTGACGGTGATGTCTTTAAGGGCGAGAGTAGGCTGTTGCTGCATTACGGGTCTCCGAGAAGGGAACCCGCCCTGTCGGGAGTGGTTCCCGAAGGTTGAACAACGTTGAACCGGCGATGCCGATTGAGAGTCGATGCGTCAGAGACGCGGGTGATTCGGGAAAGATACCGTCAGCAACCCGAAGGGGGAGCCGCAAAGCTCGCGTAAACGCCGTGTCTTTTGCGCAGGTGACAAAAAACCCGGCGCGAAGCCGGGTTTGTTCATTGGAACGACTGTCGATAGCGCTTCGCCGACAAGGCAATGAGCAACAAAAGACGTTGCCCGTTCAGAGATGAGGACACTGCCAGAACATGTGTTCCTTGAAGCAGAACGAGCATATATCCGCAGTCTCTTCGCGCCAGGCGTACTCGGCAAACCCACCCTTCCACGCCTCGGCCAGTTTTGGCTCATCGGCGAAGAATGTCGGCACAGGCGGTGTGTCCGTTGTATTGCAGTCCGCATCGCGACTGCCCAGGGCTCTCGCATCCGCGACGACTGATGCAAACCCGTCGTCGCTTAAGCCCGCGATATAGGCGATCTTGGCGAGCGCATAGGCTACCCGCACATCAAGATAGGAATTGGACATCGGTAAAAGGCTCTCCAGGAAGAGGAACCTCGATCCCGTTCGGGAGAGGTTCCCGTAGGGTTTGCGTAGCGTTGAACCGGCCTGAGCCGGGCATTGATGGATATCCGGTCAAAACAGCGCAAGCTGGTCGACCTTTGCAAAAAGCTTAGCTGCCGAGGACTGCGCGATAGCGGGAACCGCTTGCGCCACACCACTGCGTTGAGTCTCCTCGAGTACCGCAATGTCTGCGTCAAAGTCGGCGCGTGTCGCGGCGACCGCTGGCGGAAGATCAAACGCGCGGGTCTCATCAACTTCACCGTCAAGCTCTCCCATTGACTCGGCGACGCGCCGCTCTGCCTCACTCCGGCGGAGTTTCCAACTCCATCCACCGAGGACATGCGCGGGCGTGTACCACAAGCCCCAGACATCGAGCGTTAGCGCGTTGCCGTGTACGATCACTGCGGGAATATGGAGAAGGGACAACTGAACGAACGCCATGTGCACGCAGCATGGATCAATGTCGATGCATGTTGCATGCATGGCCTGCTGATAGTTGTGGCCCGCGTCGTTAAGAGACTCTGCAACGGCTATCACCATCCCCCCCGCCCCGCACGCTGGCTCTTGAACACGCATGAAACCATGATCGCGAACGGCAGCGCCGCCGTCGCCAATGGTCATCATGGTCATCAACCTACTCACATGATATGGAGTGAAGAACTGCCCCGCTCGCGCGTTTCCCAATTCGAGCATCATGTAGGTTTCGCCAAGTACATCAGTGAGCCCACCCGACGTCATCGCTAAGCCTGCTGAACTAGTCTTCCGCATGCCCCGTGTGCGGATTTCGAACGACTCTGTGAGCATCCCTAGCATCTGGGGGAAACGCCCCACCTCTTCCGGCTTGTACTTGCTTATGATGTCCAGATACCGCTTCTCGCGCGCCTCATACTGCGACCGATCGACGCTATTGCTGATAGCCAATGCGCTGAGCTCAACGAAATCCGAGAACACCGTATGCAGATGATGGCCGTGCGAAAACGACTGGATCAGCTTAACCAGAGCCTTCTGGCATTCGTCGGCCGTCAGATCGTGTTTGCGTTGTGCGGAGTTTCGACTCACAGTGCGTCTCCATCCGCCGTACCACTGTTCGAAAGCTGAGCTTGAACCACGCTCCACAATCCATCGAAATCCGGCACCTCGCCCATTGCGAGCGAGTGCTCGATATCGAACCCTGCAGCCTTGAATAGCGCGTCCTGACAGACGATGGGCCGAACCTCGCCCTCAGCGAACTCGCTGCGCGCCTTGAAGATAATCCGACTGGCCAGTGTCTCGTAGGTGCGACGCAGTTCATTGACGACCTGTGTCGTGTTCGGCACCTGCACCGCCGGATTTGCACTCTCTCCGAATATTCGTCTTTCGGTTGCAGCGACGGCGCGGTAGTGACGCCATGCTGCTGTCTGCGCGTCGATAAAAGTCTGAATTAAATGATTGAACATGCCTGACTCCTTGGGGGGACGAGGCATGCCCTTTAGGGGACATGCCCCAAAGGGAAAATTAAGACGTTTCGGCGTTAGACGCCGTAGTGGCGGCGCACCCGTCGGCGGCGTTCGGCAAACGGCCGGCCGCCAGTTACAGCGAGTGGTGCATCACAAATCAGATTGCGCAGCGCTGCCGCGCGGAAGTGGGTCGAATAACGCTTTCTAGCTCTCACGATGTGGACCAGCGTTTCCTGATCGAGACCGCTCGTCTGAAAGATCATCAAGCCGAAACGCAAGATGCGTTTGCGATTCATAGTGCCATCCGTTGTTGAAATGAACGGGAGCACGCCGCGACGGGTGTACACCCGTCGGGTTATATGAAAACGCCCGCTGGCTGCGGGCGTTCGTTCGATGCGTCGATGACGCGGTGGATAACTCGATGGTAAAGCCTCATCAGCCACTCATCCGCCTTAATCCCCTCGGATTCCGTACAGCTTTCGCGACACCGGTAAGCAAGGCGCTGCGCAAGATATCCACAGTTTCGCTTGATAACGTTGTGGATAATTAGTTCTTCCCTGCCCAGACATCCCATGCACGGGGCAATCCACGCGGTGACTCGTTTTCGAGCACTAACAGGTTATGCGTCGGAACAGCAGTTCCCTGACGACATTGTGATGAAGGCGAAGGTTCGCTCCGCCACGCAGCGTTCCAGCGACCAGCATTAACACGTTACAGCCACTTCCGAAGAATGACCCACGAATCGGCATAGCTTTTCAGGACCCGATTACGTTCGCCTTTCATTCCGCGAGTCAGAATGCTCGCGTCAGCATGAGCAATGACGTTGTTTTTCCTTCGTCTTTATGCGTCCGCGCCCTTGGCTGTCGCCGGAAAATAGGGCATGCGCTCGCGCACGCGAGCATCGCCAACCACCGCAGATATCCAATGAAACTCACTCATCGAGCCACGGTGTCCATCCTTGCTCTCGCGGTCGTTGCATCCGTGACCTCGATCGGACTCACGGCCCAGCAACTGAGGCCGCAGCGAGGCCTGATCGACGTCGTGATCAATACCGCAATCGTCAGCGAACTCAATGGCGTTTCCGACGCGGTGAAGGACATACCACCGTCCGCACGTCGTGGCGTCCTGGCTCGCCACGGCGTCGCATCGGAAGAAGCTCTCGCCGCTTCCGTCGATGCGCAGCGCGCGCATCTCGCGCAAGCCGAGCGGGAGCGATCCGATGAACTCGCCCGTAGCGACAAACGGTTCACCTTGATTCTTGTTCTATCCGTCTTCAACGTCGCCGCGGCTGTCTTGGGCACGATCTCGCTTTACGAAGCGTATCGGACGAAGCGGACGAACAGCGCGCAGTGAGCAACGGCCTGGAACCGATGAAAGATCTGAAGCCGGCGACGGCATACCGCATCGAGACACGGGGATTGTCCCTCTCGAACGGATACTTCCCGGGCCTCCTGCTTGAACGGACTTTCATTAAGCGGCACGTCGTCGACGGCATCACGTTTCTGGAGTTCCAGAGTGTGAGCGGATCACGCCAGGTCATCGACGCTACGACTATCGAACGCGTTGTTCCGCTCGGTCGCGTAGCAATGCGTGCCGACACCCTGAGACAACCCGATTGCGCATAGACATGAACACGATCCACGTCGAATTCTCGGACATCACCCTCGAGCCGCAGAGCACACGCAGCGGCGCGAGGCCCGCAATGGGAATGCCGGATAGCTGGCTCGATGCCCTGATTGGGGCCGGGGAGGTCGAACGGCGTGACTATGCCGCACCTGGCGTTCTCAGGAGCATCACCGCGCGCTTTCCCACACGCGATCACCGGGACCAGTTCGCCTCCTCGGTCCGACAGGTCAGCAATTTGATGGGCACCCGCGCAGTAGTTCGCAGTGAAGGCGTCTGGTAGCCGCATCGAAGTCGTTCCGATAACCCGGGGCAAGGACGGTTGCCCTACTCTCACGAGATTCAAAATGCCTTTAATTTCATTTGACGGACTGAGCGTGCCTCTCGAAGAGGTGCAGGACAATCCCGCCCGGTTTGCAACGCGACTCGAGCGAGCGAAGAAGAGTCCCGGTTATGCGGTATGCGGCTGCCGTCCTTCACCCGATGCGACGCCTCTCAGGCTCGTGGTGCGTCGGTATGGGGCGCTGTTTCACCTCGCGCGCTGGCCGGACGACGGCCACCGGCACGACCGCGACAGTTGTTCGTTCTTTGCTGAACCCGGGCCGACGGAAGAGTCACCCGGGAGGGCGCATGACGCCATCAGGAACACCCCTGCGGGGCTGAACGCCAAGCTCGATGTTTCGCTATCGGTACGTACAGTGGGGACGGTGAAGCGAAGTGGGTCAACAGGGACGAGCGGATCATCGCGCAGATCAGCACCGCTGCTCGGATTTCTCCAGCGCATATGGATGGATGCAGGCCTGAATCAATGGGCGGGGGGTGCACAGCGCAACTGGGGAACCTGCAACGCACAGATATTGGCACTGCTCGGCGATGGCAAGATGAATGGCAAGCCCATTCAGGATGTCCTGCATGTGATGCGCCGATACGAAGAAGCGGCGCAGGCGACGCTGAAAGCTGAATTCGAGGCGTTTCTTGGTCGGATCCAGACGACGCCAGCGGTCTCGGAGCGCGGCATCGTGATTGCAGAGATCAAATCCGTTGAACCCTCAAAGTACGGCTTCGTCATCAAGATTCGACAGACATTCGAGTCATTCTTTGCATCAAGTCAGCTGGTCGACGCCGCGGCAACTTCGTTCCGGCACGCGTGGCCGATGATCGGCAATCCCGATGCCCGCGTCGTCGCAGTGCTGGTGCTCGAGCGAACGAAGGACAAAAACCTGCGTGTCATCGATCTCGCGGCTCAACTCTGCAACAACTCGTTCATACCTTGCGACTCTGGCTACGAAGTAGCGATGGCCAACCGGTTGGTGGAGGAACGACGGCGTTTCGTCAAGCCGATGCGCCTCGACGATGGTGATGTCATGCTGCCAGACTTCCGCCTGACCGACACGGCACCCGAAACCCCTATCGAGGTTTATGGGATGGAGTCGAACGAGGCGTATCTGATCCGCAAGGCACAGAAGCAGGCGCTCTACGCGCAGCGCAGGTTGCGATGTGTTGAATGGATTCCGCCGGCGCCACTATCCGCTGTCGTGCTGCCCGCGGCGACTTGACATCGCGTCGTCGTCCGATACTTTTGTGCGAGTTTGCCAATAACCTTTCTGAGAGTCGCACAGATGGAATCCAACACCTTTTTCCTCCAGCGCGCGGTTGCACGCGGCGCCGAGTGGCACGTCAGCTATCCGGCGCTTTGCATGGCAAGCGCAACGGAGACCGTCGGCGAGCGGCGCAAGCAGATCGTTGTGGCGACGGCCGACGATTCACATATCCGCCTGGTCTTTTTCAGCTCCCTTGGAGCGATTCTCGACTTCCACGCGTCGTGGAATGAGTTTGATGACGCAACGCGCGGCTGGCTTGCCTTTACTATTCGTTGGAATCGCTGGTGGGTTCCCGATGTCGCGGCTCTCGCCGAAATTGAACGCCACGCGTACGCGCCCACGGACGTGCGGATCGCCAACGGCATCGCGAAATTCGACCCTGCCGACACCGGCGCCCTTCGCGGCTACCTCGATGCCATCGAAGAGCACTACCGACGCGACGAAGCGATCTCGCGCATCCTCTTCCCGATCGAAGGGACGTTTGCCCGACAGTCCCGCGCTCATGCCCCGTAACTTCTCACCTACAGGACCACGAAACGCATGAGCCGTGTTATTCCATTCACACGCTTGCGCGTTACGAAAGACGAACGCATCGATCGCCCGCTTGAATGCGCGCACCATCACATCCGCCTTGATCCTCGCGGTGGGCTGGTCAACTGCCGCGAGTGCGGCGCTACGCTGACGCCCTTCTGGGCGCTTTCCATGCTGGCCGACCAGTACGCGATCGCACTCGCGCAGATCCAGAGACTCAACGAGCGGCTCGCAGGTGCCGACAGTCGCATCCTCGAATTGTCGACCGAGCTCGATGCCACACGCGACGCAGAAAGAACCGGAAAAGACTCACCACCTCGCCCTTGACGGCAGTCCGCCTCATGGTGCAATAGCCTTCAGTCAATTACGCGGACACAAAAAATGAAACGCACTTTCGAATGCGGGCATTCCGGTAAAGGAAAGTATTGCCACACCTGCGCGTCGATCGCGAAGATCAAGGATGCAGAGCGCGGCGCCCGGGAAAACAGGCGCGCGGCACGGGTCCAGGCGGCTAACGCGGACCCAATCGACCTCTCAGCGGTCGCCCATCTTGCCGCGGTTCAGCGCGAGGCACGCGACCTGCTGTTGAAAGTGCAAGCCGGCATGCATCCCTGTGCACTGAATGGAAAACCGATCAAATCTTCTAATGGCGAATTACTGTCTGTGCCGGTCGGTAGATCCTATCGTCTGATGTTTGAATCTCGCTCGCTCAGGCCTTTGCGCCTTATCAGCCACGAGACTTACAACAATTATGTCGGTTCTCGCGGTTTTGTTTAGTCGGGTATTTGGGGTGACGCGGTTTTATGTAACGATGGTGCAGAGACAAAAATGACAAGAACAACCATACAATAACATTTCAACCGATCTGAATTTCTGACGCGAATGACTGACGAACTTTTCCCATGCGACCATTGCGGCGGCAACTGGGCTTTCGGCTGGTCCCAAAGGGTGATCGGCAGTCGATCAAAGCCTGTTCTGGACTTTTCGCAAATTGGGACCGGGGCCGGCCGCGCGCTGATCATGGGCGACATGGAATCGCGCTCCCCTCAGGAGCCGCCTACGGAGAAAGTCTGCTGTATCGTCTGCGACGAGTGCGGAATGCAAACGCCGTGGATTCCAATCGGCGACGACAAAAACGCCGCGCTGGATCAGGCTGGAAAAATCTGGAATCAACGACTGAATCGGCCCACCGCGACGGAGGGCGAACTGCTCGATCTGGTGCGAAAGGAAATCACGCCCGTCGACGCGCCCTATGTACTCGACCTCCTGTCCCGCACATCAGAAGACTGGGAAAAGCGCGGACCAATTTTTGCGATGCTCGCACAAAAAGTTGTGGACGGGAAAATCACCGCACGTGACTTCTGGCCAATCGACCCGGTTCTGATTGACGCCGCGCGATACCGTACCCTCCAGCAGCTCGCGCGCTTCGTCTATATCGATGGCGTCCCTTCGGTCCAGTTTCCTCGCATCCCGGCCACTGGCGGAGACGAAGACCGCTCCTTCGAGGATCGGGTGGCCGCCGCCGTTGACGATCTGCCCGAGCGGAGCCGTTGGTGACTTGACTTCGCGCGCCGGCGGCCATACTGGACTCAGCTCTCACCGCGTCGGTGAGATACACCACGTGAGAACCCGTATGTCCCCGATCGAATATATCCGCGCAGCCTACCGTCATCGCAATGACCTCGTGCCTCAACTGCTCACGGTTCTGGCGCTGGGCGTCATTCTCACCTACCACGCGCTGACCAGCCCCATGCTGAACTGGCTCGTCCACTAAGCCTGACCTGAATGCGGTGACCACCCGGCTCCGCCATCGCAGCGTTTTCGTGCTCGTATCGTGCAGTAGAAATCGCCCTCAAGCGGCAGTTAAACGAGGTCTGGCTGGCGTGCGCACGGCGATCCGGCCGGCTCCGCCGCTTGTCGTCATATGCGGCATGGCGAGGGTCGGTCGTGATGCGTCAACCCGCGCTGATCAAACCTGCGCTTTGCCCAAAGCACGACCGAGTGCCTATAACGTGTTATAACATGGCCCTAATTAGGTTACCGCTAACCTATTGAATAGATTGTGTATTTTTAAGCGTCGCTTTGTTTCCAATTTTACACCACCCCCCCAATTGGAAACACGCGGTGCTCTCGCGAACGCCGAAGCCCCGTGGTGATTGCGGCCGCCAGACGCCATGCTGTCCGTTGTCTCGAACGCGTTGCTTGCAGGAAAAGGCCGGGGAAATCGAGCGACACGCCGAACAGCGTTTGACACCGTAGGCAGCTGGCTACGGTCATCAGAAAAAGGCGGCAGCGGATTCAGCGGTGAAAGGCGGCGGCTTCACTTCCCTCGCTAGCTAGAATGACTGTGAGCCGCAAACGGAGACACTGATGAGCATCGCCACCGGGACCGCGTCATGGACCGATCCAACACTCATTGCAAGCAAGCGATTTTATCCACCTGGCTGCACCAGCGCAGAGGCTCGCTTGCGGTATTATGCGGCCCAGTTCCCATTGGTCGAAGTGGACTCCAGCTACTACGCAATGCCGAGCGCCTCGAACTCGGTCCTTTGGGCAGAGCGCACGCCCCCTCACTTCACTTTCAATATAAAGGCATTCCGGCTTTTCACTGGCCATCAGACCGACCGCACCAAGCTGCCCAAAGACATTCAGGCCGCGCTTCCGCCTAGCGAAAAGAAGAACCTGTACTACAGGGACACGCCGGGGGAAATTCTTCGTGAGTTATGGCGTCGGTACATCGAAGCTATTGAGCCGCTAAGGAAGGCGGGAAAATTAGGCGCCGTGCATTTCCAGTTCGCTCCGTGGGTGGTGAATAACGAGGATGGCCGTGCGCACGTGGAACACTGCGCCGACGTCATGGAAGGCTTCACGCTCGCCGCGGAGTTCCGCCACAAGTCGTGGTTCTCTGAGAAAGCGCGAGCCTCGACGCTTGAGTTGGAGCGCGAGCGTGGCTTTGTAAATGTTGTTGTCGACGAACCGAACACAACCGCTAATTCGATTCCTGCCGTGTGGGAGGTAACGAACTCCCACCTCGCTTTAATCCGGCTGCACGGCCGAAACCACGAGACATGGAACATTCAGGGGGCTGCCACGGCTTCGTCGAGGTTTAATTACGACTACGACGAGCGGGAGCTTGGCGAACTTGCGGCGATGATTTTGCAAATTGCGAAGCAGGTTGAGCGGACCCACGTGGTATTCAACAATAATTCCGAGGACCAAGGCCAGCGGAACGCGAAGGCGCTAATGGGTATCCTCGGCGGTGATGCGATACAGCCCTAGCGGAAAGGCGTAAGTCGGCCAGTTCGAGACGTTCGACCACGCTTTTAGGCAGACAATCGAGCCTCCCGCTTCGCTCAGCTGGCGGTTTTGCCCCGGATGTTCCGGCATCGCGTGCACGCTTCTGCCCGACGTCCTGCTGGCGTTTTTCCTCAAACACGGCGAATCGCTCTGCGGCCGCGCTCATGCTCCTTGAAAAATACGGTTGACCATGGTCTGAAGCCTGCCTAACCTGATAGACGCTCGCCCTCCCAGTTTTCGAACCGTTTGGACGTCGTTTCGGGCTGCTTCGCCGTCTATCTCGTCTGCACTCTAAGGATTACCATGAAATCGCAGGCATGGTGTCGTGCAGTTGCAGCACTGAGCGCAACGGTCTTGCTTGCGCCTTCCTCCGCTTTTGGCGGCGGCTTCGGTATCCGCATTGATCTCCCTCAGATACCAGCGGCGCCTCATATCCCGACTCCTGGCGAAATAAACAAGGCAGCGACCAAGGCTGTCGATTCCGCCGGACAGGCAGTCGGTCAAGTCAGTACGAACGCCGCAAAGGAAGCCGGCATTGGGTTGGGAAACGTAGCAAGGGAAGCGCAAATCGGTGCGGGCAACGTCGCCAGAGAAGGCCAGATCGGTGCGGGCAACGTGGCGAGAGAAGCACAGATCGGTGCGGGCAACGTTGCGACGACCATTCGTAAAGCTGGGTCGGATACGGGCCGGCAGTTAAATCGCTCCCAGCATGACCTTGAAGATGCGGGCACTGCCATCTATCGCTTCTCGGTCAATGAGGCTAGAGGAACCCAAGCATCGATCAATCATGCCGAAGAGCGTTTCCGGCAGGGTAAGGTCGTCGACGCTTTTTTTCACCTTGCTACCGAACACCTGCAAAACACCGACAAAGACGCCGCTCAGGCGGCACAGGAAAGCTCGCTTCTCTCCACAGTCGGCTCTGTGGCGGCAACGGTCTATGGTGGGCCAGGAGGTGCCGCAGCTTACGCCGCGTGGCTCACATATCACCAAACGGGTGACATAAACCTCGCCATCCGCGTTGGCATTATTGCGGGTGTGAGTTCATACGCGAACTCGCAAGCAACCACCATGGAGACCGGCACACTTACCGACTCTATCAAACGCGCTGCAGTGGTCGGCGCGATCGGCGGCGCTGGTGTCGCGGCAGCCGGCGGCGATCCAAACGCAATCAATCAGGCATTCCTGCGAGGCGGGGCTGCTATTCTTGTCCAAGACGGGTACAAAGCGTATGTCAGTCGCGATTTTGTGAAAGAGCTAGGACCGGCCACCGGCCCCGCAATGTGCATGTCCGCTCCGGTCTCTGGCGCAACTGATGGATGTCCGCGTCCGACGGACTTTATGAAGGACGATCAGGGCAGACTTATCATGACCGACAAAGATGGCGGCTTCCATCACGTCGATGTCGGCAAAGAGAACGACGTCCCGCAAGACTGGAGGCCTGTCGGCAACGCCTCTTCGACACCGCCTGGCACCCCGGTGGTCGGCATCCAGACGGACCGGCTCCCTCCCCTTTCACAGGCAAACGAAGGAAGTGCAACCATGGTTGCATTGGCGAAAGTGCCAGGCATGAATGCGATGGCACTTTTCCATGACCGCTGGGCGGTTGCGTGGGAGATGAACCCTATGGTGACAAAAGTGTCCATCGTCCCCGCAATAGTGGTCACCTACATGGGAGCTACCGCGGTGGTGGACAATGCGTCAACTACGTCGATTACGGATGCCGCAGCGCGCGCGAGCCGGCAGTCCAGTAGCGCTGGCCCGGCAGCGGGCAGTGCGGGAAGAGCGAGCTCAGCCGTCACAACCGATTCCAGCGATACGCTCGCAGCAGTGCCGCAGGATCGTACCCACGCTTCCGGCACGGAGGGGGGGATTCCCGTAAAAGGGCCGTTTCCGCCGACAATCCGAGCGGTCAAGCCGGCAAAAGCGCCTTTAGAGACTTTGATTTGCACGAGGCATGGATCGATTCGCGTGTCATCGGTGATTCCCGGCAAACAGCGGGGCGATCTTCAGTGCATGGTCTACACGGAGACGAATGGTAAGGCGTCGGCCACGTACATCTCCAAGAACATTCCGGGTTACTGCGCGGAAAAGCTCTTTGTGATGGGCGACGCCATGACTAGGGAAGGATGGAAATGCGAAGGTCGTTAACCATGGCAGTCTTCGTCTCTCACTTCCACAAGAGGTTTTCCGTGATGACGTTTCGTCGCAAATCCGCATCCGCTGGATTCATAACTAACATTTCCTGCGGAGTTGCGAATCTCGGAAAAGTGACCTCAATGTGTCTAAACGATGCCCGGTACGTAAATGTGGGTGCGGCCGACGCCTTGCCGATTGGCACGGCTGCGCAAGTAGCGGTTGCATCGTGAAAGCGGTAGTTAGGATCACGCGCATCCGAACGGCCGGCTCAGGTTCGATCACGACCCCCTCCGTCGACGTCGCCGGGAACCCTAATAATCACACGTGGCGAGAACGCAACCGCGCCGTGAAGCGGCGCGATTCACTTCGTCGCGGGTACGCAACCTGTCACATCGATCGATTCGACAACAACCGATAGAGCGCCTGGCGCGAAATACCAAGCGCCGCGGCCGCGTGGCTTTTGATGCCGTTCGCTTTCGCGACTGCCGCCTCGGCCATCTCCGGCGTCACGCCGCTGTTCTTCTTTCCGGCCTGCGCGTTGTACGTAGAAAGGTACGCATTCGCCTTGGTCGCACGACTGTGGCCCGCAGCCTCGACGACTCGCTGCATCGCTTCCCTATGGAGGACTCGATCAACTCGTTCGCCCGGCTGCTTGACCGGCGCTGGAACACCAGTGAGTCGCTCATACATCTGCTGGAGGAACTGGTGCCGAAGACCGTGACTGGTTACGCCGATGCCCCCCTGAGTGACACCGTGCTTTTTCAGAACTTTATAGTAGCGCTCCTTCCACTGCTGCTTCGTCCGTCCGTGCGGGATAGTCGATCCGGTGAACGGATTCGCAAGATGCGCCGCTTCTTCGAGCACGGCCAGTTTAAATTCAATCGGCACTACGCGGTCCCTGCCACCTTTTGTACCGCGCGTGACACCCAGCAAACCATCATCTCGAACCGCTTCGGCTGGGCGTAAAAGAAAACTTTCTTCAACGCGCAGCCCGAATGCCGCCTGGAGCTTCAACTGAACCGCGACGTTCGCATCGGTGACGGCAATTTCAGCGATCTTCGCCGCCGCGTCGATGCCGTGACCTTCCCACGATTTATCCTCCTGCGCGACGTACGTCCGCACGAGATCGAGCGCCTCGCGGTCGACGTAATCGGCTAGCGTGCCGACGAGGCCGGGCTTAGAAATCCACTCGCTTAACGCTCGCAGATAGGTCAGTTTGTTTTCGATCGTGCCGCCGCTCAGCTTCGATTTGACCCAGAAATCCACAAGGAACCGTACGTGCTTCTGCTTCAATGCGAACGGGGACTGCAGCGCATAGCCGTTTTGCCGCAATTCCTCGAACGACTTGCAGATCGCCTGCGTCCGAAATTTCTGCGTCTTGACCGACAGTGGCTTCGCACTGACCCGCGTGCGACTGTGAACCCGGTTCACGTTCCTCATCAGTAACTCCTCGAGCGCCCCTTTGAAGTCCGCTGGCAATCGGTAATCGCGCAGTACCGCCCGTATGTTCAATATTGCTGACATCTTCAGTCTCTTAGTCCACGAATTTGAGTGGCACGTCCTCTGCGATCTCGCTACGCGAACCGACAGGGTTCCCGCCACAAGCCGCGCCATCATTAAGACAACGCCCGTCGGCGTTCGCCGGGTGCCGCAATTCCGAGCGAACCATGCCGCCGGCGCGGCACATCGCATCCTTCTGATCGCGCCGCGCGCGGGACGCCCGGGAGCCTATCCCCTGCATCGACCTGTTGCGCTACGCGGTGCGTGCCCCGCCGGGTCCTGCCTTCCTGTCCTTTAGCGATTCCATCTGATCAGCCCCGCACGTGGAAGATACGTGCATCGACTGTCCGTCCTGCTGCCTGCTGCCAGCCATCACGCTCCCGCGTGACAACCGCCTGCGACCTTGCTGCGTTGCGCCTCGGCGAACCGGATCTGCCTTTGCAGAATCCATCGTCGCTGATCGTCCCGCTTCCGTCGCTGGTAGAGCCTCAGAGCTTTTCGCTCCGCGAATCCGCTATGCGGCTGCTACGGCTACCGCGCCGGCCGAAACACGCTTTCGCGCGCTTGTGTGCCCCTGTCTCTCGACTCGCACGACTGTGGCCATTTGCTCGGTAATTCCTTTTGCGCCATTTCTTCTCCGGCTGCGCCTGCCGTAAATCTTCCGTACAGGGACATGCCCGCCGCAATGGCGTGCACATACCCCCATCCCCAAGCGCGTTCAATCCGCCGCGGTGTGTCGGGCCTCTTGCAACGTACCCAGCTTCGTGTGCTGAAAGGATGTGTCCATGCTCATTGATACGTGGTGATCCCCGGTGTCGAATGTGTCCGACTGTCCGAGGCCACCTCGTCTCAATTCGCAAAATCGGGCAAAACCGCCCGCTAACCCAATGGATATCGCGTGTCCGGGGTCCTCAAGTTGGCCCACGGTGTATTTGATTTGATTCAGAAAAAGGCCGCTTCATTTTGCGGCCTGTGACAGGAAGGTAAATCGCCAGGCAAAGCGATCCCTTCAATGGTGAAACTCGGAGGTCGATGCGCGAATCGCGCGGTTGGTAACGTAAAGATTAAAGGCCCACGCGACACGCGGCGGTGCGAAAGCTGCGTAAATGTTGCGAGCTTTTACCGCCTTGACTTCTCTCGCACGCCTATAGAGTTGGATCGTCATGCAGGCGCTGGGGCACATTTTGGTCACACATCTGCCCGTTAAATGGCCAAGCGGTTTGGCGCGATTAATCTGCGTCGCTCCTTGGGCACATAAGTGCCCAAATTTGGCCCCACGCCTCGCAGTGACCAACCCTAACAACTCTGGAGAGAGCCATGAAAGTTTCAGTTTTCGCAGTAGACGTCGGTTACGGCAATACCAAGAGTGCGTTTCGTATGGGCTCCGACATCGCCACGCAGATGTTTCCATCGCTAGCCCCGCTTGCCGTTAGCGATGCGGTGTCCGGTTTCGGCCAGGGAGTCCTTTCAGCGCGCAAGGTCGCACCGATCGAGGTCGACGGAACGACATATGAGATCGGCCCCGGCGTCGAAATGTCGTCTGCCTACGGCAATGCCGGGCGGACGCTGTCGGAAGACTTCTGCCTCACGCCCAGCTATGCCGCACTGCTCGGCGGTTCATTGCATTTCGCCGGCGTGACCGAAGTTGAGCGCATGGTGCTCGGTCTGCCGGTCCACACTATCACGAAGTACTCTGCCCACCTTCGTGACGCATTCACAGGCAAGCTCGATTTCGGGCACGGCCCGGTGAAGGTGAATTCCGTCAAGGTCGTGCCGCAACCCCTCGGCTCACTCGTCTCGTTCTCGGAGTACGGCGGAGAGAGGTTCGATCGTGAAAACGCGCACCTCGTGATCGACGTTGGCTATTTCACGACCGACTGGGTTGTCGCGCACGGTTTCACCATGAACGACCGGCGCAGCGGCGGCGTCCCCGGCGGCGCATCCCAGGTCTACAGCCGCATCGCTGCGTTGATCTCGAAGGAAGAGTCTGAGCCGGTCGACGTCGAGCGCATCGACAAATGTCTTCGTGAGAAGAAACCGATGCTGTTCTACGGTAGGGACATTGACCTCGCTCCGCTGCTTGAGCAGTCTGAGGCCGTCATGACCTCAACGGTCAAGGATATGCAGAACCGCGTAGGGCGCACTTCGGACCTTCGCTCGATCGTACTGACCGGCGGCGGAGCCAAGCTCTATGAGCCCGCCATCCGGGCAGCCTTCCCCCGCGCCCAGCTCGACGTTCTCGAGGCGCCCTGCTACGCAAACGTAAAAGGCTTCCTGATTGTCGGTGAAGCCACCCTCGCGCGCGAACGCAAGGCGATGGGAGCCGCTGCATGAACGGGAAGATGCTGATCAAGGTAACGCTGAACGAAGCGACCGACCCTGATCTCTTCGCCTATCTCAGCCAGTTTGCAAACGCACGGCTGAGGGCCGGTGCGTTCAGGTCCATCGCGGGGGCTGCAGTCCGCGGCGATCGCGCGCAGTCCGCCTTGCCACTCCGCGGGCTTATCAACGAGCAGGGGTCGTCGACGATGATGCTAGCGGGCTCTCAATCGGGACATAGCCGACCTGCGGAAATGCCGAAGTCGATGCCGGACGCTTCCGCGGCTGCTATCCGGACAGAGGCTGCCTTTGCGAGCGAGCTGCCGTCAGTCGTCCATTCGCCGCCCTCAGCGCGGCGGTTCGACACGGACGCGATAGGCGAGCAGTTCGCCGACTTCTGAGGTAGTCCGATGGCCTTGACTTCGCAGTACATTTGCGAAGATGGGTCATCGGCTCACAGCGAAGTCAACTGTGAGCAACCCGCCCTACGGAGCAAACCATGAACCTTTTCGATCTACTCGCTCAATCCGACTGGACGCGTGCGGCACGCTTCTGGATTCTCGTGGCGGCCGGGCTGGCAGCATGGGAGTCCGCTGTGCTGTTCCTGCGCGCCCTCAACGCCCGTTTGATGAAAGGTAGCGACGATGTTTAGTAAATTCATGGGTCTTCCACCCATACATCGACGGGTGATCCTCGCTGTTGTGCTGTTCGCGATCTGTTGCATTGACACCGAGTTTCCGAAAAGCCGTGTCAGCGACACTATTTTCGTGGTTTGCCTTTCCGCGTGGTACTACACAGTCGGTCTGGTGCGGCCGACCATCCTCTTTTTCGCCTTTCTGCTGAAAGTCGTGTTTCGCTATCACGCCTACAATGATTGACGGGGCCGCGTGAGGAGCGCGGCCGCCAAAGCTGATCCCGCCATTACGCGCGGGCGAAAAAAAACCCGGCACATTGGCCGGGTTTTTTCTTCAAGGGATGATTGACACATTAATGCAGTAACGCGACGCCCTGTGCGCTTGCCTGACGGCGAACGCAGTAAGACCAGGCGTCATCAAACGGGATGCCGACCTTTTCGGGTCTGGGGTTCTCCCGCCGATAGCGGTCGATCACGTCGTACGCAATAGCATCCGACTTTCCAACGCGAACAGAACCGTTCTTCACGCCAGAGGTAGCAACGATCTTGAACCGGCCAACAATCATGGTGAACATGCTTTTTTCTCCAAAGAAAAAAAGCCCGGACGGATTGCGGCCCCGGCGGGGACGAATCCCCACCGGGCGGTTTAAAAAATTCGGCGGGAGCGCCCGCTTTCAATCAGACATGCAACGCGTGATGCGCCTTGGCACTTTGCTTTCTGTGTGCTAGCGCCAGCGGCGCCGACCACAAGGCAACCCACTCGTCCGCGAAGTCCGTCTCGCGCAACCTGGGGCGGTGAACAATCACCGTGTACCCCTCACCGCGAAGCCGCTTGGCAAGGATCAATGCTGCATCCATGCCCGGCGATTTTCGGGTCCTTGGGTCAACGGCATCGAAGTCCGCGAAGATATGGACAACGCGTATGCCGAGGCCTTCCGGGACAACAAAGTCGGACAGGAGAGCCCGGTTCAGGCAGTACCACACGGGTATACGGAACTTCATGTATGCGCCGAGGACCGTCTCCAGCCCTTCGCCGACGCCGATCTCACCGTTGACCGGATCCATCAGCCGGACTGCGCCGCCGTTGAGCTTGTGAAGCGTCACGTCGTTCAACTTCGACGGCAGAACTTCCCCATCGCTAGTGATGATCGTCGCCTTCGCAGGCTTTGAGCGCTCAAGGAAAGTGCGATGCAATGTGCCTAACCGGCCATCCGGCAAGGTAAATCTGGCCAGGATACCCGGCCATTCGCCGACCACCTTCTTATCGTGCCGATACTCGAGCATCCCCAGACGCAATGCGCCAGACGGGGCGGCATCGAGGCCGGGCACTCGCGCACGAAGGTATCGCGATACCAGGTCATCCCTGCCGATGGCATTTGCCCGTTCCCACATCGAATCGAGCCGCTTTTGCGCCCACGCTGGATCGACCTTTCGGCGCGGCGCCGGCGCATTGCTGGCACGACGGGCAACAGCAGGAACGCCCCCGTCGAGCTCAGCCATCAACTCGCGAAAACTGATTCCTGCGGCTTTGCAGATGAGCTCGAAGCCGTCGCCGGCCTTTAGGTCGCCGTCATTGCACTTCCGGCAAACCCAGTCACCGCGGCCGCGCTTGTTGTCATAAGTAAAGCGGTCGTCTCCGCCGCAGATCGGACACGGTGCGCCCTTCCCGGTTAGTGAGCTTGCGGGCACTCCAAACTTCTGGAGCAACGCAACCCACTGTTCCGGGGACAGCTTGACGTCCTTAACATTCATTTGTCACTCCAGTTGTGGATGTGGTTGAGGTCGATGCCTTCAAGAAGGCGGTGAAACCGTTGCTCAAAAAAGCCGTCCGGGCGCGCTGATGCGAACTCGAACGAACGGCTTTTTTCAGCAAGGAAATACGCGCGAAGGGGATGCCGGCACCGGGTCCGGTCAGATGCGGGAAAAGAAGCTCACCTTCGTTACTTCGGCATCCCAAGATGGGATCTCCAAAGCAACGGAAGGTGAGGCAATACGGGAACGATGGTGAGGATTTACAGGATCGGAACGTAATGAGCGCGCGCTGAGTTCAGCGTCACCGTCACGACCGCTTGCTGATCGACCACAACCACTTGTCCCAGAGGATCTGGGCGCCGGTGGCGTCGAGCTTCGGATGTCCCTGCGAGTCGACCGCCGGCACCTTGGTTTTTCCAAGACGCCGTACCTCTACTCGATCACCAATCCGGCAATGGGTCTCGGCAATGGCGTCGCGCAGACCCTCGCCCTGCAGGATGTGCGTCTCGCCACGATGCTCGAGCGTCAGGCAGAAGGATTCATACGTTTTGCCGGGCCGCTTGCCGTCCGGAAAAGTCTTCTCGCCCCACTCCTTCACTACGCCATATCGCGCTCGTTCGGTCCGCCGCGCCGGCGGAGCTTTCACCGCCGACTCAAGAACGGGCACGTGGTTCTCGATGACCATCGGCACCTCGCTTCGCGCACGCAATGAGTGCGTGCGTTGGACCGGGTGGTTGGAGGACGACGGGGCGTCTGCCGTGGCAACCTCCCCGGAGCCGTGTGGACGGGAAGTCCGGATAGCGGAGGCGATCGCTTCGGTCAGCGAGGAGTGATACTCGCAAAGCACCGCCCAATGAGGTTCAAGGGATGGGATCAACTTCATACCAACCGGCGTCTCGCGCAGATCGAAGTCGAATGCAGGGCGAAACTGGACGACGACGTCGCCCTCGTCGCGAAACAGCCTCGCCTCGCCGGCAATCATCACGTGACGCTCGTTCGGTGCGCCGCGCCCGACTACTACCGGAGCTGCGTCAGTTTTGGGTGGTGGAGAAGCCGTCGGTTGCGAAACGTCCGGGCCGAAGATGCCGCCGAAGAGCCGGCCAAATGTCGAGATCGTCATTCCTGGCTCCTACAGCAGCGTGCCAAAACTGTTGCGTCGGACTTCTTCCATGTCGCGCCTGAGCAGCGGATTGCTCATGATGACGTCCTGAAGGATCTCGGGATCGACGCCGTTGATCATGCAGACGTAGCGATACGGCAATGCGCCGTCCCAGAATTCCATCACCCAGCCCAAGGTCGCCCGATAGTCGTCGAGTTCAAGCTTCTTGCGGTTTTTGAGCCTTTCGCTGAACAGCGTGCAGCAGTCCATCAGCGACTCGGGCATCTTGTCGCCGCGGCGACTGTCAGTCCCGAAGCTGATAAGCGCGTCGATCATCTTGTTGCGTACAGCCTCGCTCCAGAACTGCGGGTCCGGAAGCGGATCCACTTTCGGCGGCACAGCCACCATTGGCGAAGGGTCGCCGAACATGTCGAGTTGCCATGCGGTGATTTCGGTTTGCATGGAATTTCTCCGTTGAGCGGGATCCCATGCCCGCAACGGGATGGTTTTCCCGTTGGGGTGAAGGTGCAAAGACGCTCGATTGGGCGTCTTTGCGTTGGAGGCGTCTCGACTAGTCGTCGGTGCCTGTCTTAAGCGGAACAACAACAGCAGACTTCGCGTACTGCCGTTTAATCGGAGTCACCGGAGCCGGCGGACTTCCTTCAGCCTTCGGCTGCGAAGCGGCGGGAGTCGGTGGCGCTTTAGCGTCGCTCGTATCGGGTTCGGCTCTCATTGCGTTGTGAATCGACTTTCTGACCCACATCACAACGATGAAGCCGACGAACAGCGCGGCGAAAAACGAATGCGCCGCGAACCACAGACCAAAGCACACTGCGAGGAACGAAAGGGGCGACTGAGTCGCCTTAAGGACAAACTGCTTCGGCATTTTTCTCTCCAGAAAAATTAACGCACTAGGGGATGTCCAGGCTGGAAGGCACTGGATCGTTTCGATGCTCGGATGGAGCAGGGAAAGCCGGCGCGTGGAGAGACGCTTTCGTCACGACTCAGAAAGGCGTGGCGGAAGTAACACTCGACTATGGCAGGGATGGAGATGCGGCCCGTGGAATTGCAAGGGCCTGTCGCTCGGGGTCGATGCGTCGGAACGCGGGGATTAAACGCAATTTACGCTTTGGCGCGTTGCCCGGGCGCGTGAAAGCTGCCGAAAATGTAGGGGCTTTCCGCGACGGTCCAAAGCCTTCCCGCCGTGCCTTGACTTCCGTATCGAAGTGGCAAGCTGGTCTCAGATCAAACCAAAGGAAACGCGATGTTTCTCGAGATAGCACTGACCGCTGCCGCATATCACTTCCTTCGCCGCCGCATAAAGAAGCCCGGCATCTCCTGGCGCCGGATGAAGTCGCCAATCAACCGGTCGGACGCACTGGGTGCGGCGGGCGAAGCTCTGGCGCACGCGAAACTCAAGGAGACGCTCGAATGGTTGTGCGGCTCCGACTATTACTTACACGAGGGGCCGCTTGTCATCGAGCACGCACCGGGCAGCGAATTCCCCACGGCGGAGATCGACCATCTGGCGGTGACGCCGTTTGGCATATTCATTTTTGAGACCAAACACTGGTCGGGCCGCATCTTCCCTTCCAGTGCACGAGGCATGCTCACCCGCGTTGCCGGAACTGGTCCAGCCGAGGATCGTCGCTCGCCTCTCGATCAGAACCGGACCAAGGTCGAATTCTTTCGCGCCCGCCTTCCTTCGAACTGGCCGGTCGCTGGCGCGGGAATATTCACCTCCCCCGAGGCTCAACTCGATCCCGCACTGAACGCGAACCTCCTTTCGCTCGCTGACATCCGCCAATGGATGCGCACGCGGCGTGACGCCTTCGCCGGGATGCCCGCAGTCGACGTCGCACGCGCAGTTGGAGCGGTCGCACTCTATTCCGACTCATCCTCCGCATCGGTCGAAGCCCATAAAAGGAGGGTCATAATGTAATTATTACCTATAGCTTTCTGTCAATAGAATGACAGTTCGGAAGTTTTTTCTAAATGTTTCAGGATTGCAACCGTTAAACGTTTGCATGGTATGGCAAAAGCTACGATCAATCCGGTCGCTCTGCGCGAAAGAGGGGTAAAAATCTGCCTCTTTCCAAGAGGCGCCTGAGCGTTTTGACAGTTACCCTCTGTTACAAACGGCACCGGGGTGGTCGCTGTGATAATCCGTTGGAGAGAAGAATGCAAAGCAAGACGTCCAGCACAAATCTGGAACCTGCAGTTCGAAGGCAAGGTAACAGCGTTGTGAACGAAGTAATGCCGTTTGATCCGCTCGATGAATTTGTATTCAGCATGCAGGATCCGAACGCTGTCACCCGCGAAAACATGGCAGCGGCCGCGCGCGAAGTTTTTGGAGGTGGACCCGAGAACGCGGAGTTCATCGCGAAACTCGTTGAACACATGCTCTCCGTTTCGGAGTCGCGTTCGAAGATCGTCGCCGAGTTAGTTATCCTTGGCGGCCACCTGCAGCAGATGATGAAGTCGGCGATCAGCCACCACACCGGAAAAGTCGGAAACACCTTTCAGGCGCAAAAAAAGGGCGCGTCCCTGGCGTTCGACTTCTTCCATAGGGCTCTCGGCATCACGCGCGCGAGCGCGCGGGGCTACATTCGCTGCAACATGAAGTTTGGCGACGACGCGGAGGCGGTTCGCGTGTTCAGTTACGGCGAGCTCAATCTCCTGGCGGCCCAAGATGTGACGGAAGAACAGATAGCCGCGATCATGGAGAAGAAGGCGGCGAACCCGGACCTCACGCGTGCCGACATCAAGGAACTCCTGAAAACGCTCCAGCGCCAGGAGGAAGCGATCGACGATCGGGATAAGCAACTCGAAAACATTCAGAGCCTTCTGGAAGACAACAAGGTCCAGTTGGACGTCACGATGCGGGAAAGCAACCACCTCAGGGAACAATTGGCGGCGCACGAGAGACATCTCGCTGAAAAGGAGCGGAGTCTCGCAACTCTGCACGAACTTCTGACCACCCGGACGTCAGGCTACGGCTCGATGGAAAAAGAGCTTGCCGACAAGCAGCGGCAAGTCGCCGATCTGACCGCGGAGATGAAGGCATTACGTGAGGCCAAACCCAAGGTCGAAACGGTGGAAGTGTTCGTCGAGAAGCTCCCGGACGCCTACGCGAATGTGTCCCAAGCCGTCGAAGACGCGCTTGCCGAGTTGAAAGCCACCGAAGCGAAAAAATCGAGCCTCGAGGACGACGTGGCCACGCTTAAAGCCAGCATTGCCAGCCAACAGGCGGAACTCGACGCCGGCACTGCGGTGAAGCGCGCGCTGGCCGACCTTACCGCAGCGTGGGCAGATGTCGCCGGAAAGATGGCGACGGTGCAACTCGCCGTCCAGGCGTCCACTGAACCTCAACAGTACAACCCGACGCTCGAAGCGCTCGCGGGGATGCTTCGGAAATACCTCACCGAAATCGAAGCGGCACTTAACCGTTGAGCCTGGTCGACCGCTCGCACCGAAGGACGAGCGATCGACACATCTCTCTCGCCCACAAAAGAATAAAGAAAATTCAAAATGCCAAAAGAAAGTACGGGAAACACCGGCTCCAACAACATTCTGCTGTCTGCATGGTTAGCCGAAAAAATCCAGCGCGCTAATTTCGCGCTCACGGACTTTATGCATGTCGCTCTCGCGGGCAATCGCCAGATGCAGAGTATGTTCGCCCTGTCGCTGAAGGACATGGAAACGTTCAAACAGCAGATCGGGCCCAAGGCCACTCTCATGAACATGCCTTTTCTGGCGCTCGCGCCAGTCCTCGAGGATCCGCGTGACTGGGAGACCTTTGTCGACGGTGCGATCTTTTCGCAAAAGGTCGAAAAGCTGACGGCCGAGATGCCGAGAGTCGACCAGATCACCAGTCGTGACATATTTCACTACAACCACGCGTATGTGCAGTTGCTGAAAGACGTGCTGCACATGAACCTCGTCGCAGTGCCGTTGCTCGGCATCTCGACTGAATTGGCCACGTATCTCAAAAGCCTTCCGATGGCACGCCTCGAAAATGCCGTCGGCGCAATCAAGTTTCCGCTCTTCAGATGGCGCTTCGACGATCCTAACTTCTGGATGGAATATGGCGCCGGCTGGTTGACCGAGGAATCCGTCGCTCACTACTTGATGAGTACCTCACCGCTGAGCGCAGCAGCCCTTCCCTACAAGCACGCCTGGACAGACCTGCGACTCGACCGAAGCGAGAAGGAAATCTTTGCCCGGATGATGATGGCGCAGGGCTGCCGGGCATCGACTGCGACCAACCTCTTCAATCTGAACCCCACAAAGGCGCGCACGACCTACAAGGAAATCCACGGCGTTAGTTCGCCGTGCGGATGCAACCCAAGTTCGCTGACCTGGTACGTCGACCAGTCCGTACACCGTCTCCAGGCGTCAGTGTATGTCTGGCTCTACCGAAGCGCCCTTCACAACGACGGGAATATTCCCCAGGCGTTAATTGCTGCCAACGACATCATGGCGAAGATGTTCGGAAAGAACCTGCTGATTACAGCAGATCGCGCCAACCACCTGACCCGCTCGATGGCTCTGGATTCGCGCCTGACGATGGCTAGCTGCCGTGGCTGCTCAACGGACTATGTCCTCTCAAACGGGGAAGGAAAGATCGAACTCGCGAAGGGCTTCAGCTGCCCAGGTTGCAACTACCTTCTGACGCCCAAGAACCAGGCGAGCAAGCGCAAGGTGCCTAACTAACCAAGGAATCGGAATCATGTCCCAAGAGTTCACCGTAGAAACCGGCCTGGTAGTGTTTTCTGTCGACGGTCGCGTGCAGTTCGGATGGCGCGATCTCACGACTGGTTCGTTTCATTCGGAGGCGGATGGCAAGTGCATCCCGGACGCGATCGCTGCGGTCGAATTCTCCTCGGACGTGGTGCATTGAATGCAGGACTTCGCTTACCTGTTCAGTGACAGCGCCGCGGCGTGGCTGCGAGGCCGCGGAGACGCCAGATTTCATCAGTATGAGCGTTTCTACCGCGCCGGCCGCGCGTCGGCTCAGGGCGCCGATGGCTTCGATCTCGAGAGATCCAACGAGCAGTACGCATCGTTTTGCCGTCGATCGGGCAACCGCCTCGTTCAGATTCTCGATAGCAAGCGTTTCAGGAGTCTGATGCTGTTCCTCGTGATTCTGTGGGGCGGCTCTCTATTGTTGCCCACAGTCGGCAAGTCTCAGCCCGCAGCGTTCGGCGTCGTGTTGTGCGCGGTGTTTGTCGGGATGCGTGTCAGGGCACGGCGTGGACGCTCAAAGAGTAGGTAGCAAACGGTTGCGGTTTCACAACGGCGCGCTCACCGTAAGTCCTTACCGGTATTTACAATGCGTGCGCACTTGCAAGAGCCCAGACAGAAGCGGCATCGCGTTTCGGAGTTTGCAGTCGAGGCTGCCTTGACTTCGAAATGCGCTCGATAAGATAGAAAGTAAGCAGATCGCGGGGGCGACTGCACCAACAATCAAGGCCAGGACCACGAATATGACAACCAAGAGCACATTCAAAATTACTTCTGCCGCGATCGCGGCTGCATTTTTCGTCGCGGCATGCGGCGGTGGCGGTGGCGGCGGCAGCAGCGCCGCTGCACCGGCAAGCCCGGCCAGCACCCCTAGCGTCCCGGCTAATCTCACGACGCCCCAGTACGCGGCCGACAGCGTGCAACTGGCTTCGTTCACCCTGCTCAACCAGCAGCGCCAGCAATGCGGGTTCCCTGCGCTTCAAGAGAGCACCATCCACGATCAAGCCGCTCAGGCCCACGCCGACTATATGCGCAGCAATGGCGGAACAGTTACCGACACGGAGGTGTCTAGCAACGCGGGGTTCACGGGTGTCACTTACAGCGACCGCGCGGTCCACTTCGGGTATCCGCAGGGCATTCCTAATGGCGGCGTCAGCGGCGCGTTCTACACCAATGCCACTTTCTCCAACACCCAGTACGGGCAGCAACTCGTATATGGATGGCTATCGGGCGTATATCACGTTGGGGTGGCATTCGCCCCTCTGACAACGATCGGCGTAGGTGTGAGTCAGACAACGTTCTCCGGATTTCCCGAAATCTTTGCAGCGTTGAGTTTGGCCAATCTGCAAACAATGACGACGAATTCACCGCTGACCTTTCCCTGCCAAGGCGTGACCGGCATCGCGTACAAGGGGACGGCTGAAAGCCCGACGCCGCCCAATACGTCGGGATCCTGGGGCACACCGATTGTGGTTGTGGGTAATCCGGGCGACGCGATCGTCGTGCAATCGGGTACTGCGACAGACACTTCTGGCAATGTAATCGCGCTGCAGGTACTTAACTCGGGAACTGATCCGAACAAAGAAATTCCGACCTATGAGGCGGTGGCATACCCGAGCGCGCCGTTGGCTCCGAACGCAGCATATGCTGTCTCGCTCACGGGCACCGTAAATGGAAAGGCCTTTTCTCGCAGCTTCACCTTCACGACTGGGAACGTCGTGGGTTAAACGTCGGCAGTTTGGACCCTTCACCGTAAGAAGAAATTACCATCCGCGATGAAAGAAGCCCCGTCGATCAGAAATCGACGGGGCTTTTTTTAGCCCAACTCAAATTAATGGCCGCAGCTGCCAGTTCCAAAATCCGACGCCTCGGCCCACTTAATGAAGCCACTATCGGACGTACGAACGAAGCACGACAGATGGTTCATGATTACGGGATTGCCGCACTTGTCGGTGAAACCCTGATCGCCTGAGCCAAAGTAGTCAAGCAACGTCTGCCCGGCGGGAGGCGTTCCACTCCGCCCTTGGTACGCTCCGCCAATGGTCCATCCCGCAGGCAAGTTCGTCATACAGACAGACTGTGGGTCAGCCTGCGTTGGAGCGTTCGGCTGACAGGCTAATCCCACCCACGCCGAACCATTCCATGTTGGCGCGACTGATTGTGTGGTACCGGCGGGGCAGACCGGCGGCGGCGGAACGGGGTTTGCACACGAGTAATGCCCGTTGGTAAGAGTCCAAACCAGCGGCGAAGGGCAATTCGGCGAAATTGGGTTCCTCGTACTGATATAACCGGCCCGCCCGTCCGGACCAATGCCCCAGACCTGTGCGAGCGAAACTTGCGGACCGCTCAACAAACACGCGGCGGCGGAGAGCGCAGCGAGCAGCAAACTGAAAACTCTTTTCATTTGTTAAACCCTTCTATTCGTTGCTATATGTGCACTGGGTCTGCACTTCCGCCGCGAGTCCCATAGTGTTCCCTGAGTACCAGGTTCCATTTGCGTCCTGGAGAGAAATCTGCACGGACCACCACGTCCCCATGTCATTGAGCCGGTAGATTGAGCTTTCCCACGGTGGATTGGCTGCGACGTTCAGGCCAATGTTCTGCGGCACGATCGTCGCGGTCGGCGTCCCCGAGGTGCATGACGGTTTACCAATACCAGCCGTATCCGTCTGGTTGACGTACTTCGCGACCGTCATCACGTTGCCGATAAGTTGACTGATAGGTACCCAGTTGCCCCACTGGTTGCAAACCCACATCTGGTTATTGGCACGCAACGTCACGGTGTTCCAGCTACAGGTTCCCGCTGTCGTGTTGAAATTGACGGTCGGCGCCGTGATCGTTCCAGACGAGTTGACGTTGCCGACTTGCGCGATGTTCGCCGCTGCCGTGCCTGCCTTGTTCTGCAGATAGAGCGAACCATTGGTTCGCACCGCGGCATTGGTCGTGTCACCGTAATAGGTAGCACCCGTGCTTATGTTCAGCGAGTTCCCGGCCTGAAGGCTTACAGTGGCCGCCGCGACATTACCCGTGGCATTGATGTTTTTCAGGTTATTCGCATCCTGTCCGCCACCGGCCAACGCGCCGGTCAGTGGGAGCGCGCCGTCGCGCCTGTAATACGGCGAGTTGGCGTCGTTTCCAAACCCGTTGATCGCGACGATTGAAGCCGGCACGTTGCCATTGGGATTGGGCGTGGACCACTTGGCGTTCAGACCGGTAATCGTCCCCGGCGCTTTGTTGGTTGAATAGCCAAACTGATTGCCACCGGCATAAGCTACTGCACCCGCGCCAGCAACATCCGGCTTGCCGCCGAGCATGAGCGGCTGGCTCGGATAAAGAAGCGATGCGATATGGCAGTCGCCAGCACTCGCGGAGCAGCTTGCCGGAACGACACTTAGGCTGATCTGATATACGCCACCCCAGAACGGGCCCGTCTTGTAAGTCACCTTCGTGTTGCTTTGCGCACTCAACTGCGCAAGCGTCGGCGCCGCCAGCGCGGTGGAGCTCGTCTGCGAAAAGCCAGGCGGTATCAGCAAACCTACATTGTTCGTGATGTAATCACTCAGCGCGGCGTTGATCGACGCCTGATGCTGACCCTCGTTCTGCAGGAGCACGGTTCGCTGATGGGCGACATCCTCCTTGATGCCCTGCATGGTCAGCACTGCCGCGCCGAGCAGGACAATCATCATCTCCAGTATGCTGCCCATAGTCCGTCCGACGTCTTACGTGCGCGAGGTGTAAAGCGACAGCGTCGCGTACGCGCCCGCCGATGCACAGGCCGTACCGGCCGTCGTGCTGCTGAACGTCGTCGTTGGCCCTGCGAGGGTCGTTCCGTTGGCGCCCACCTGGGAATAGGTGTTCGTCAGCGCGGCCACGCTCAGCGCGCAGACGGCGGCAGGAACCTGATAGGACATGATGAGCGAGTCGTTCGCCGTGCTCAGCGTGCCGACCGTAATCGTCACTGGCTGATTGAAGATGCCTTTCAACGAAGACTTGTCGGCCGCCAGCCGCGACCCCGCCGCGTCGAAAGCTCGGTTCGTTGCCAGCGTAGTCAACGTCTCGGCGGAGAAGTCCGCATCGTTCTGCGTGGCGTTCAGCATGCCCGTGTGGAACATCTGCGCCTCGCTCGTGAACTGCTGGGTCTTGATGAGGTTGTAGACGTAAGCGCCGCCCTTGATAACGGCGATGGCCAGCAGCGCGGCGCCAGCCATGTACGCGCCAGCCTCGATCAGCGAAAGCTCGCCCGACTGCTTCCTGCGGCGGCCGATCCGGATCAGCCGCAGACGGAATGCCTTTGTGTTGTCTTGTCGCATAAAAATCTCCCGAAGTTTTCGCCGCATCGCGCGGCCAATTAATTGCTGAACCGAGGTTACTGGCCACCCGCCGTCGGTATCCCGCCGCTCATGTTCACGGCGCCCGTGACCACATATGACCCGACGCCAACGGCCAGAAACACGACGACCGCGAAGCCGAGCAGGACGTAGTGCGTGAGACGGGCGTTGCGTTTTACCGCTTCGACCACGCGAGCGAGCGAGTCTCGTCCGAGCGACTTGATTGCGGCCTCGAACTGGTCCCGTCCCGATGCATCGGTGATCGTGTCTACGATCATTTCCGAGAAGATCCCTGTGTCAAGGGCGCGCATTGGCTGGTCAGGTCGTTGCGTCAGGCGCTTGCTCATCGTGTTCAGGTGCCAGCGCATCCACGGATCGGAAGACTTCGCAATCCGGTTGATCGCCGCTCGCAACGTCAGGTTTGAGTCGAACAGCCCTGCGAGCGAGACAATCAGCAATGCAGCGCGCATGTCGCGACGGTTGCGCCACATCAGCGGAAAACGGTCAAACCGGTTGCGCAACGGACCTATCCAGCGTTTGAGCGAATAGAAGTAACCCGCGATCGCACCTGTGACCACAGAGGCCGAGATCCACCAGTACTCATAGGCGAACGTGTCGACGTGATACAGCAGACGGCCGGCGTCGGGCCACTGGTCGAGCGGCTTGATTTCGACGACCTGCGGATAGACCAGCCCTCCAAACATCATGCAGAACCCATACAGATAGACCAGCAGGAACGTCGGATATGCAACCTGCAGCGCGGTCTGCGATGAGAGCTTCCGTTTGGCGAACGCAGCCATTTCCGCGAGCTCGAAGCCTCTGACTACCGCATCTTTCTGCGTGGACTCATCGGCGATATCGAAAAGGGTGTACTCATCGCCCGGAATAAACGGCCGGATAGCCGCCGAGAAGGAATCGCCCTTCACGAGACGCTCCCGGACACGGGCAAATACCTTCCACTCAATCCTCCCACGCGCCCGGTTCCGCTTCTCGTAGGTTTCCAGACGTTCCCGCAGTGTCTCTACGTCCCGAAGCCCCTTCTTCTCGATATCGAGGCGCGTTTCCTTATAAAAGGTCTCGCGCACGCTCTGGAAGCGCCAGCGCGCTACACGCATCTGGGTCGCTTCGGGAAGCAGACCGACCAACGAACTGAACATGAAGCATCGACCTCGTTACAGTTTTCCGTCTGCACCCGGCATCACGCGGTATTGCGCGAACGACTGCATGGAACGGTTGATGAATTGTGGGTCGATTTCGCCGCGGGAAACCTTGAAAAGAGCGTGTTCATAGAGGGTCTTTCCGGTCATATCCCCGTTATCGAACGTGGTGGTACGTTCGCTGCGCCACACCTCGCGCGCCCCGCTCCAGTCGCGCTTTGCGATGCGTTCCCGGAATTCCGGCGTCGGACGGTACAACTCGGCCACCAGCGTCTGCCGTTTCGTTCCCCCCGCGACCTTTCCGTCCCGCGAGAGCAGGCCGTCGAGACGGCAGTGGTGGCACCCTGCGTGGTCGCGGCAGGCCATCCTCGTCGTGTCGAGACCGAATTTGGAGCGCAGCATCTCGAGTTCATGCTGGGGCATCACATCTTCGGCGGGCCGCTTGCAGTGCGGGCACAGCGTTGGAACCAGCTTCTGATTGCCAACGGCATTGATGAATCCCTCTGCCGCCAGCTCGTCGATCGGCAACTGCAGGCGTCCACCGGCCATCCGCATGACAGCGGAAATAATGTCTCCAGCGTGCAGCGAGAACCGCACCGGGTGCCCAGTGAGCGCAAGCTCGGAAACCAGTCCCATGACCACGCGATCGCGAACTTCGGAAATCGTCACGTCGTCGGGATCCATACGCATCAGAGTACGGATCACTTCTGCGTATTTGCGGTTCGCCTCATCGTCGGATTCATCTGGGCGTCGGATGATCGAAATCTCCGAAAGCCACGGCAACGGATACTCCGACGGCTCGCTGACGGCGAACTGCTTCTTGAGTTCGCGATCGGGCAGCATGTAGGAGAGCGCACGCAGCAAGGTGGTCTTGCCGGACCCCGTTTCGCCCGTCAGCGCCGTGATGCCGCCGCTCACATAGTTGAGCGAGTCGATCAGCCGCAGTTGGCTGGGCTCCAGACCCATCTGATCGGGCATAAGCACCGAGAAGTTCTTGAAATTACCGTCGAGCAGCCGCAAACCCACGTCATAGCCGCCCACCGCCGGCGCTGACTGCCAACGCAGGTTGACCGTGTCGCGCCCGAGAACCAGCGGGATCATGGCAGACTGCGGAGCGCTCGGCTGGAACGAGTTACCTGAGTTGGTGTTTTTTTGTACGAGGTCCGAATACGCTGCGGACAGCGCGCGACGAACGATGTTCTTGGGCAGACGTCGATAGGTGTACAGATCACCGTTCACCCTGAACCGCACCTCAACTTCTCCGCGAAAGTCGCGCGGCTCGAAATGCACATCGCTTGCGCCATACGCGTGCGCGGCTTCGATGATGTCGCGGAAGTTGCCGATCGCGCGCGACGCTTCGCGCGTTCCAGACAGGGAAGGATCCCGCTTTCCCTCATAGATGGTCGCGATAACCTGCTCGGTGGCGATCATCTCTTCCTGAACGATCAGATCGTGCGATGCCAGATCTTTCAGGAAGGTTGCAAACTGCGCGCGTTCGCTAAAGCGTGCCGTGGCGGCCACAATCGCGATACCAGGCTGGATCTCGACGGCGACGAATTCCTTGCGCGCGACTGCTGACACACGCAACGTTGACTCGGCATCGACGCCCGTTAGAATTCGCTTGAAATCGGGCAATGCGTCGGCCGAGACAAGGGCCGGTCTCCCAGCTGATGTGGCAGTCGGCTCATGATCGTCCTCATCTGTCTCAGCGAAAGGAGCACTCGAAGCAGTGGCACCTGGAGTATCCGAAGCAGGACGTTCACCCGATCCGTCGAGAACTGCAACCGCAGCAAACGTCGTCGCCGCGCCCGCATCACTGGCGTGATCCGGCGTTGCCACAGCTGCAGCTGTTCCTTCAACCGTAGGCTGCATTATTGCCGCGTCTGCTCTCGGTGCAGGCTCAGGCACGCGGGCAGGCGCTGGACGCGCCTGTTCAGCGATCAGCCTGTCAAGCTCGCGCAGTGCCCTCTCGCCTTCTGCATATGCGTCACCGAGACCGGTACCCGCGCCGGCAATAGAGTCCGACGGCGTTTCAGGTTTGGGGTTGCTTCTCATTGCGTCCGGCGGGCTTTCGCTTTTCGGCGGCATCGGCGGTCGTTCATTCGTCGACGGCGCCTCTGCGGCGGTCTCGGTGTACGCCTCGACATCTTCAATGTCATCGCCCGACAGCTTGCGACCAAGAAATGAGACGCTCGGATTTATCGCCTTTGGTGTTGCCTTGAACCGCGGCTCGTCGCCCTTCACGTTTGCCGAGAGGCCCGGCTCAACAAAGCTGCTCGTGCGGGCGCCGCGCAAACGCTTAAGGAACCCGCCAGTCACCTGCTCGACGTCGCTCTCGCCGTTACCGAAAAGTCCCATGTCTCACCGCCCGATAGTAATGTTTGGCGTAATGTTCGGCGAACCGCCGACTGCCACGCTCGTCGGAAGCGGACCGCCGAGATCCGTAATGGCTTGCACCGCAGGACCATCCACTGCCTGCGGCGCTGCTGATGGCGCCGAGATTATTTCGGTCCACGTGCGCTTTCCCTCGGATACCGTGACCTGATATCCGTCGACGCGTGTCACTGTCCAGCCGTTGAGCAGCTTTTCGCCACGCTGCGCTGGATAGATTCCGCCCTGATAGTCATATAGAACGTGGGATCCACTCATGTCGCTGTATGCACCAACAAACCTGACGGGAGTGGCCGTCCTGGCGGGCACGCTCGGGCGCTTGACCACCTTGGGCGCCGAGGACGGCGCTCCTTCGGGAGGTGCCGGGGGTTGAGCAGTCAGCGGTACATTCAGGCCGACACCCTGGCCCGGTTGCCCCCCTTCCGTCTTGCGCATCGAATCGACCAGCTTCTGACGTGCCAGTCCATCAATGTCGTCAAGCGTCAGATGCTTTTCATCGGCATGTGCGAAGTTTGCGAGACTAAGCACGCAAAGAAATGCCGCGACCTCAGAAGCGGTCTTATTGAAGAACATAGTATTTTCCCTTCGCCGTGAAATGGACGCCGGTGCCGTCGTCCTTGAGTTCGAGCTCGAGCGTCGTGAGTGACATGCTGTCCGGCAACCGCGCGAGTAGAGGTGACTGCCACATATATCCATCAATCTGCCAGTCGCCTGCCTGAACAATCGGGCCGGTCACTTCGCCAGCCGCGGGCTGCCGGGCGAGAAGCCGCTGCGGAGCCTGAAGTGTCACGACGTAGCCGTGACTCTCTAGTGCATCGGGCCGCGTCGAGAGGCGCTGCGGATCGGTCTGGAGCTGCCTGATCAGCATCTGCTCTGTGGGCCATTCCTTCGCCTGTGACAGCGCGACCTTTTTCACAGCAGGAACCGCCGGACCAGTGGTCTGCAGGCGCAGACCATCCTTCTCGAACACAACGGGGCGCATCGCGGGAAGCGCATTCGCGTCGAAGTCCCTGAAAGTTCCCCCTTCGCGTTTGTAGAGAATCGAACACGCCCCGGCAACACCGCATGAAGCCTTTTCGACCTGCCAGCCACGCCGGTTCGTTTCCTGGCTGCCGAACGCTTCCATCAGCTTCGGGGCGAGCATTGAAGCGAGCGGGACCGATCCGGCGAAGGCTCGCGCCACTGCGCTCTGATACTCCTGCATATAGGTCGGTGGGGGAGGTGCCGGAGGCGGCGGTGGATTGATAACGTCCATTGCCTGACTGATGCCGTAAATCGCCGCTATGCCAATAACGAGTAGTGGCACAGCCTTCGGCACCTTTACCGGCACCTTCGTGATGAGCCCGACGCCTTTGCCGAGGAGCAGTTCATTAACTGCGAACGGCTCATCCACGTCTCCGAGATCGGGGCCGTGACCTAACGTCACAAGCGCGATCCGATCCTTTTCGCACTCGTCCTCGAATGCCTCACGCCGGGCCGCCAGCGCGCTCAACGAAACGTCTTCGTCCGTCCGAACCGTACCGCGCACGACCAATACAACATGCACACGCTGGTTGTCCTGGATCAGGACAAGGACAGCGGGCTTCGTGCGTACGCGCTCGAGCATCGCAATCCGAGCCGCCGCCGAATAGAGCTTCAGCCCCTTGCGCTCGCCCGGTTCAGGTGCGCAGAATCCGGCGACTGTCTCCTCTTTGCCCTTGATTTCGGCGTAGTGCGTTGCGGCGAACTCCTGCGCATAGCGGCGTCGCTCGGACGCCCCGCCCTTTGTCGCATAGGCGCGCCACTCGAGGCCGAATACGAGCTTCGCTTTTTTTTCGTTGGGAATGGTCTCGAAAAACATGCAGTGGCTCACATCGACGGAACCACATTGGCCGTGAGCATGATCACCTGGAACGTTTTCGACTTGTTCCATGCGCCGCTCAGACCACCGATTCCGTTGTTGCTCGATCCGTCGTAGTTATTCGTGACCGCGCCGTACAGAACGACCGTTTGTCCGTCGGACAGGGCGATGGTCTGGTCATCCTTGCTGCCAACGATGTCCGGCAACTGGATCTGCTGCGACGACGACCCCGAACCGGTTCCGATCGTCGTGAACGGTCCGTTCAGTTTCGAGTTATCGCTCCAGTACGACAGCACGATCTGGTTGTGATCGTTCACCGCAGGGAGAATATTGACGAAGTCACCTACGGTCACGGACCCTGGCGTAAGGCCAGGCACACCAGCCGTACCACTGATGGAGCCCGTCGACGGCGTCGTGGCTGCGAGGTATCCCTTTGTCTCAAACGAACCGATCGACATCGGCAGCCCGTTCAACGTCATCTTCGTCTGTGTGTTGTCCGAGATCGTCTTGCCGTACGTATTGAGGCCGTTGATAACCGCATTGGTGCCTGTCAGCGGTGCATTGGGTTTGAGAATCGAAAGGCCTACGGAACCGGCGGCTGTGGCCAGTGACGTCGGTGAAACTACGCTGATCGAGTATTTCGCGAGCCCGTCCGAGATGCGGTTGAAAATGATGTCCGTGCTCAGACCGGCCTGCGAACCGTTGTTCAGTGCGATCTGAAGCGTTCGTACGCGAACAGAAACCTGACGGGTCGAAATGGCGTTCTCGCGCGTGAGCACCATACTCATGCGATCAACCGCTTCCTTCGTGTCTCGAACCATGACGAGGCGGCTGTGGGGATTCACCGTAACTTTTCCCAACGGCGACCGAAGGCTCTCCAATTCGGCGGTGATCTGGGCTATCTGGTCGAACTTGCCGTCCCGCCCCGTCGAGGTGACTGCTGCGAAGGAGCCGGTGTTAGCGCTCGTCGTGCCGGTGCCAGTCGACTGGGTGCCGGTCGATGTGTCTGTGCCCTTGGACATCGACGACTTGATATTCACCGTGCCAGGAATCGCCGCGATCTGGAAAGTGCGGGTCACGAAGCGTGAGATGTTGATCGTTGATCCATCAAAGTCCCAGGCCAGCCCGAGGTCCTCTGTCACGCCACGGAGATAAGGGCCGATCTTCGCATTGCCCGGCTGGCGGTAAACCGGCTCGACGTTCGAATTCCCGACCCCGCCGGCCACTCCGTTTGGTGCACCGCTCCCAGCCGCTGTATCTATCAAAGCGTCGCGCGGGATGAACACATCCGGACTGAGGTGGACCGGATATCCGGACGCGTCTGATACGAGCGTCGCGATCTTGGTAATTGGGAGGTTCGCCGGGAAAGTCACGGACTTTTCGCGGAAGACGGCCGGCAACGTTGCCTCATAGGCGACGGGCACGAGCCTGTCGCCGAGGAAGGCCGTTTGCACGTGTTCGACGAGGGGCATCGAGTCCCCCATGCCCGCCATTGCCTGTGAAGCGTCATGGGTCGCCGCGTCATAGGCGCTGTTCACGTCAGACTGCGTTACGGCACAACCCGTCAGCACCGACGCCACCAGAAGGGAAATAGCAGCTTGAAAACGGTTTGATCGCATCGTCGGTCAGTCCTGGCAGTTGGCCGCGCGGGCAACCACGCGAATGACATTGTTGGTGTGTTCGCAGACACGGGTCGGGGTTCGCATGTGATTGGTCGCCCGCATGACCTGCGTCAGGACGGAGTCGAAGTCACCACTGAACGTGGCGTTGAATTCGAGCGGCAGGTCGTCGTCAATTTTCCAGGCCAGTTGCCATCCCTGCTGTTGCAACCACCGATCGAGCGCGTTACGCAGGTTGATGTCCTGCGGCGTGATCGCGAGTGTCAATACACCTGAGGGAGGCGCACCGACCGCGCCGGGAAGCACGACGGGGGCGACGGCATACGCATTTGGCCCTGCTCTTGAGACAGCGGGTGCCGCTGTCGGTCTCGTAGGCGCAGATGCGGCGGCAAGCATCGGCGGCGGTGCCGTCTCTGAGCGGTTGACCGTTGCAACAGTGGCCGTTGGCGTAGAAGGAGTGACGGACAGAAGCTGCCAGCCGTCACCGGGAGGCGCTGAAAGCTGCGACTGGTTCGGATCTGTCGCGAACGATGCGGAGGTGAGTCCCGAAAGCGTGAGTAACGCGATGACTCGCGCAATCAGTGAGGCGCGACGACAGGAGGGCATGATGATCATTGGCTTCATGAATTTCAGTGGGCCGCGCGCTGAATGCGCCGATAAATGTTGTTGGCGTACACCAGTTGCTTGTTGGCTGAGACGGCGTTGTACGCACCGACTGCCTTCCATGTCGGACCAAACTGCTTGATGTTCGACGCTAGAATCCACGTTCCGACGTACCCATTCACGCAACCGTTAAACAGGGCCTCGCGCGTGATCCCGTAGCGACGCAGCTTCGGCAGCCACGACGAGTTGATCTGCATCAGGCCGATGTCTTCTGTGCCGTCGCTGTTCGTGTTGACCGCGTTTGCGCGCATGCCGGACTCCTGCTGTGCTATCGCCCTGACCAGAACGACGCTCACACGATGAAACCGCGCGGCGTCATCGAGGCAATCTGCCCACACCGCTCTGATGCAAAGCGACGCGCCGAGAACAAGCCCGAATATCCAGCGGGCAATCATGTTTTCGGGCGGTCGAAGAAACGCACGTCGTGCTTGCGCGTGACGTTCACGACGTTGCCGTCCGCGTTGACGATGAACTGTTCGGCCGTGCCGTTGAACCTGTAGTAACGTCCTTTCTGCTCGCCCGATCCCAGATGCGCGACGTCAGAAACCTTGACGTTCCCCACGGTGTCTGCGAACTTGAAGTACGTCGACCCATCCTTGTCGAATACGGCTTCCAGGCCCGCGGTATTCCTCGTGTCGAACGAATAGACCAGACCTGCAACGCGCGCGACTTCGACGCTGTCTGTCCCATTCGATACAACGAACCGCTCCGCCCTGTTAAGCGTCACGACATTGCCCGAGTCGTCCCATTTTGGCTTGAGCGAGTGACCCTCCATATCCTGAAAGACGGTCTCTTTTGGGGGCCTTTGTGAGAACCGGATCTGGATGTGCGTATCGTCTCCATCGCGAATCGCCAGTGCGCCGAACTTCGAGGCGAGTGCGGAGTCGCGGGCCGGAATGTTATCGCCAGCCGGTATAGACTCGGCGGCGCTTATCGACGCGCCACCGGACGTACCGGTCCCCGGCGCAATCGTCGCCACGTAATTCACTCCGGTCGACTTTGCCGCAGCGCGACGGAGGGTGACGTGATGCGAATTGAAATCGACGTCCGCGTACAGGTCGACGGTGCCCAGCAGACGATCAAGCGACTGCATCCAGTTCTCACCTTCCCGCGTGGCGAAGCTCTGGGCGGAAGTAAGATCGACGTCTTTCTGCGCCGAGCCAGTCCATCCCTGGGGAACAAGTGCCTTCACCAGTTGTGATAGCGGGAGTGTCACGCTCATTGCGCGCGTGCTTTCGAGCCGCGGACGGGCGCCGATCAGCGCAAGGCGATTGGAGAAGCCCGCGAACCCGACAGGCATGTCACCGGTCGCGTTGCCCCGATCCGCCGTGAAACTGTTTGCCTTTGTCCAGCGTGCCGTCGCACTGCCACCACCGACCGAGTAGCTGATAATTTCGGGGGTGCCGCCTACGACGATATACGGACCTTCGGCATGACCGCCTGCCACTTTCAGGGTCTGGCCTGCACGCGGCTGAAGATAGGTATTGGTGCCGTCGTTGAATACGAGCGCCGGCCGCTCGGTCATATTGCCGTTGATCTGGTAATCGAAGTCGAGCGGGTCGGTGCTCGCGGCCGACGCGGACAGTGAAATCATTGCCAGTGCGATAATGGTTAGCGTGTGCTTCATAGGCCGCGTTCGAGTTGGGAGAGATGCTGGACAAAGCGCGCGAGATACTCGCGGCCCGGCTGGGGATTCGCGCTGTGGTAATACGCGACAGCCTTGACGGCGGACTTCGTCTTGCGGAAGTTTTCGTTGAGAATGTCTTCGGCGACGTGAATGTTGGTCGCAGGCGCAAGCGCATCCCACGGCGACGCAAAACGCTTTGCGTGGTAGCACCAATTTATTTGCATTAAACCGACGTCGAAATCGCAACGGCCGTCCGAGATCAGGAAACGCACCGCTTTGTACGCGTCGTCGCGCGATCTGAAAAAAAAGCCCCGTCCCGCGACGTTCAACGTCCAGGGCCACGCACGGCCGTTGTAGGCAGATTCATTCAGGGCGATGCCCGTGAGGATTCTCGCGTCGACGCTTGTCCGCATTGCGTCGAATGGTGCTTGCGCCGATGCACACGCCCATCCTCCGCGGCGCTCGGTCAGCGCTGCCTGCGCGTCGTCGTCCAGGACAGCGGGTCGCAACCAGCCGCTTCGAACCAGCAGTCCCTCGACGCTTTGGGGCGTACCGTCGATTGTGACCGATGCGAACCCGTCCCTGCCGGGCTCGATGGTCTGACCTTGCAGACGGTTGGCCCATTCAAGAAACGGCTTCAAACCACAGGCATACACGGGCGAACCAGGCAGCTCGATGACGGAGCGCTTCCCGCCGTCCGCCACAACGAACTGCGTGGGGCTGATGACCGTGTCGATCACCGCCGCATTCGCGCCTGAACACGCCGCGACGAACGCAAGCGCTGCGAACGCAACCTTACTCACAGTAGGGCTCCATGACGATATCCTGAGTCACCTGAACGAGAAACTTTTCGCCCGGCTTTACCGTAATCGTCGGAGGGATATTCTGGTTCCGTTGAAGCACAGACTGCGCGGTGGTCGCTGCAACCTGACCGGCAGTGCTCCCATAGGTCGTCACGCCAGTTGGGCTGGAGGTCGTCGCCGTTGTCGCGTTGTTATCGAACGTCTTGAGCAGGACCGCCGTGATGAATCCCGCGCCGAAGATCGCGAGGAAATGGTTGTTCACGTCGCCGGAGAAACCGGCGTAACCATTCTGGTCAGCGCCCTGCATGCCGTTGAGCGGAACGCTCTTGCCGTTCGGCAGGCGCAGGCTGGTCGACGCAACGAGTAGACGCTCCTGCCCCACCTTGATGTCAGCGCTGTACATCCCGTTGATGAACGAGCCTTTCGGGATCATCAGGCAGTCGCCCTGCAGACTGTCATAGATGTCTTCGTCGACCATCAACGCAACGCGGCCCGGCTTGTCCGAATTCAGCCCCTCGACAGTCTTGACGTGAATATTGTGAGGCGGTGTTAGAGTGCAGCCGCGTGAACGGCCATTGAACGTCGTCTGTACGATGCCGCCCTCGCCCGCCGCGTCCTTCAGGAACGCGCGATCACGGTCTTCCGGCGCCTGTCCCTGCTTGGCCAGCGCGAGCGCCATCGCATCGGTAGGGTTGTTGGTGACGGCGGCACGCGCAGCCTTGAAATCTTCCAGCGAAGGGACTCCAGGGGGCAGCGACGAGGCTTGCTGGCTAGCGTTTCGCGAGGCGCCCGACTGCTTGAAGATCGACGAGGTGTAGATCGTGTCCTTGTTATTCTTCTCGGATAGCTCCCGCGTATCGCCACCGGGATTGGATACTTCGCTTTTGAAGTCGTTGCTGGTGAGAGCCGGCTTGACCGTGGGGCGGCCGGCTGCCGCGGCATCCGATGCTGCGCGCGCGGCGGCTTCCGACGCCGCGGCTTCCTGCTGCTGACGGATAAGCTGATCGATGTCCGAATTTTTTGTCCCAGGGACTTCCGCGCTGCTTTTGAGCGCGGCGGCCTTTTTCAGACGCGCGTCTTCCTGAGCCTGGTCGCTGGCTTTGAGCTCATAGTAAAAGCCGAGGCCGCCAATCACCAGCGCGGCGAGCAGCCCGATACTCAGGATGGCGTTTCGAGGCGTCTTACCCTTGATGAGCGCCTGTTGTTCAGCGTTCGGCTTGGCCGGGTCGGTCTGTTTCGCCATGGTCAGAACACCCCGAACATGCGCCGACGGCCGCGCGTGACTGTCACTTCATCCTTGCCCGACACGAGAACGATCTCGTCGGCGAGACGCTGGAATACCAGAAAGTCACCGCGGCGGATAAAGTTGCCTACCACCCGGTCGCCATGATCCTTGTACATCGGCACCGGCCAGCTCTGTGCCTTCGGGGGCATGCGCATCCAGATCGAATGGCCGTCGTCGAACACCACCTCGGGCCGGAACTCGGCCTGACCGTCAACTGTGTAGTCCCAGTTCAGCTTGTCCGGCGCCACGCTGATGCTCCCGGAATCGCCAGCACGCTCGCCTGTTCCGGTCGCGTCGTCGCGAACGCCCGCGCGGACCATGGGCGCGCGCGGATACTGGAAGCGGACCGTCTGGTAGAAGAACCCGCCAGCTGGCGACGCGATCAGCGTGAAATCGTACTCACGGCGATTCGTCGTCAGGTGCAACGTATTCACAAGGTCCGCCTTATGCGGCTTGATGAATACGTGGTTCATCTTGTCGTCGTCGATCTCCCACTGGACGCTGTCGCCCATCGCAGGATCGGCAATCAGCTTCTCACCCGGCTCCAGTTCGATTGTGGTCAGTTTCAGCGGCGCCGTGAGGACGCGGAAGATCTGGTCACGGCTGTAGGGAAAGACGCCGATCCGGGCATCGCCTGGCATGGTGAGCGGGTCCGACCCGCCGTTGAAAGGATTCACCGGGCTCATAGGGTCACCCACGATCATTGCCGGGTTCAGCGATCCCGAGTCCAGAGGCTTCTTGGCCTGAACATCCTGTGTTGCAAAGACAGTCGCTGCAAACATGACAAGGAAACCAAGAGACGGCCGTTGGTGTTTCGTGATCATTGATGTCAAGCTCCACCGGTCCGCTCAAGGCGGAAAAACGGGACATAGATGCCGAAGGGATTGGCCGTGAGGGCTGCGTCGGCAGTCGGTGCGACGATCTGGTAGCGCAGCGTCAGCGCATACGATTTCACGTCCGGCTTGCCAGTCGCGCCTGCCTGTGAGGTTGTCGTTGTGAACTCAACCAGAACCGTCTGATCCTCAAGGAGTGCGATGTTTCGCACGTTGACTTCGCGGATCAGTTTCGGGTTGGCGGTGATCTGCTGAAAGGGAGCGTCGTCACGCAGCCAGCTTTTGAACTGGTCGGCGGCCGCGCCAATCATCTGCGCCTTGACCGAATTGATGTTGGCCGACATGCGGGATGTCTGAAGGCTGTCGGTCAGAACCGGTTCGATGGTGAACCATCGAACCACCATATCCTTCATGCTGGTCCGGGTCGCCTGGGAGTCGGGCTTGTACGAAACGAGCTCCGTCACAACGGGATGCCCACTCACGTCAGCTGAAACGCCAACTACTCGCGTGACCGACGGTGGTGGCTGCCGGGTCCAGACAGCACCAGCGGCTATGCTGCCCATGACAAAGCTCATCAGCACCCAGCGATTCTTCTCGATCTTGAGCTTCGTGCTGGTTTCGAAGATCACGGTGCTCGGATCTTCCTCGGCATACATGCCGGGGGCCGTCGATAGCGCGGCCTGACGCTTGTTCCTGAAAAGACGCATGGCAACCCTTGATGAATGGCTACCATTGGAACAATTTTCACGGGGGTATTCGTGGCGAAAGGCACAGAGTTTTAAGCGCCTTTTACTGTTTCAAATTGTCCCGCGCGTTTGCGCCGCTGTGATACCGGTCCAAGGTTATAACGTGTTACGGCCAGTTCAGGACAAAGACAGCGGTTTTTGACGTCTTTCTGTCGTCCCAAGATGAGCGCCCCTGATAATGAATCGGAATTTGATGACGCTTCGCTGTTTCCAATTGGGCGGCGATGTAATTTTGGAAACAAGGCATGCAGCTAAAAAACCCCATATTTTCAATGCTTTAGTTGCGAACGGATATACGGCACGTTATAACGCGTTAGCAGGTGCGGTTCTAGGCAAAGCGTCTCCGCATGGAGCTTGAGATAAAGCTCCTCCCACTGAACCGCAGGAATCGCGATGATGAGCAATGTTCGACTAGGCATGCACCCACCTGAACCGCGTCGCACGCAAGGCTATGGGTCTCGTCGTTGGTGTGGCGCCGCCGGTGTCAGTCGGCGGCCTGGTTCGGAAAGCGGTGACGGACGCCACGCGCCGGAAGGGCCAAAAGTCTTCGGCAATTACGAGTAGCGCCGTATTGATCCTCAGCGGGCGCGCGGAGCTCCGTCCGGAAGCTTGCTGAAGACGAACTGGCCGAAGTACCAGGAAAGGTCGGAATGGCCGAGGATGTTTGCCTCCGACAGTGTGGCGGTGTCGAGCTTCAACCGCCGCAACATCAGCTTACCTGCCTGCGACGCGATGTACTGGCGTACCAGGTCCTTGCGCGTCTTCTCATCGGCGCCTTCGAAGTGGTCACGCCCCCGCCGAACCTCCTCATTCCGCTGCGCCCTAGCCTCCGCATCGCGAGTAGCCATGCTGTGTTCGACCGCCTTGGTGGTTTCAGACTTCGGCTTCTCAGCTTTAGCGGCCGTGGCCAACTCGGCCTGTACGGTCACCATCTTGCGCTCGGCCTCGGACACGCGCCAGTTATTGCTTAGCGCCTGCATAAGATAGCCGGCCGGGCTCTTCTTTATTTTCCCAAGGTTGAGTTTAAACCGTGTGTACTCGACCGCCTGCTGGATGCGTTCGTCGGTCCATTCCATTCGATGCTGTGCGATCAAGTCAAACTGGTCGTCAGAAAGGCCGAATTCGGTCCGGAGCGACAACAATAGGTCGTGCGATTCAGGTTGCCGGGTCAGCAGCACCGCGACCGTATCTTTTCGCTTTATCCGGAACCTAAGCTTATTGATTTTCTTCGACCCTTGCGCGTCGGCGCGCGTCTCGTAGGAAACGTCTAGGTCGGAAAGCTCGTTGATTTGCTTAACCGCAGGGTCGAGGTACTTCGGGCGAAAGTGCTTGAACTCGGATGCGGTCGAACCGAGCTTGCCGGGCCACCTCCGCATCTCCTCTAGCTCTACCCACGCAGTTACGCCCGCAGTGACATATGGCTGGGCGTAGTCGTAGAGCGCGCGTGCGAATGTCTGGGTGAACGAGGCTGTGATACAGAGGTTGAGCCAGTGGTGCTTATCCGGCCCGGTGATATGTCGCAGCATCAAGGATGGGATGACGAACTGGATACGTCCTTTGCCAATTTTCACCCGGCCCATGAGCTGCTCGGAGACCCATTGGTCGTCCTCGCTTGGGGATCTGTCAGGCGGCGTGTCCGTCACCTCGATGAGTACGCGTTGCGCCTCCTTGATAACTGTCTGCAAATGGCGGACGTTGCGGCTGTCGTAGCGCATGAGCCATTTGAAGTAGTTCAGGTCGACATCGTAGATATCCTGCGGCGTTTGCTCTTGGGCGGCGACGAAATAGGCGGCGTCGATGAACCGACGTGACGCGAGGCCAAGCCCGTTGATTGCGACGAAGACATTATTTCGTTGGAAACCAATCTCTCGGGTACTCTCGCTGATTGGAAGGCCCGACATCTCCTCGAATAGCTCAAGCGACATTTGCTGCGATGTAGTCAGTCGTCCGCTATCCTCAGTCATGCCTACACTCCCTCCTTGTACTGGCCGGGACTCTATCACTCGTGCTAATCAAGTCAACACAATAAACGTTACCTTCAAGGGCGCGTTTCGACGCATACACAAAGAACTCTACCTAGGCGCACAGTAAACACTACATATGCTGCACAGAAAACTCTGCCTGTTTGCACACTAAACAATGCCTCACGCACATAGAACTCTACGTTCGCGCGCTAAGTGCTTGAAAACAATGTATCTGCGAAGCGCTGTGAGTGGGTTTGTGGGGTTTTTTTTAAAAGTAAACAAACCAACAACGGCACGTAAGCCGGGAAAACGCGCCACTCAAAGGGGCCGCCGGACCGCGCGTGGCCGTGGCAAGGCTTAGGGAACTCCCACGCAAGTGTCGTGTTGACGGGCGGTTTGCAGAGGTGGTGATACGTCGGAATGTCTAGCGAACGCTCTCGTCGTCCATCAGGTAATTGGAGCGAAGCACCGTTTTATGTGCAAATAGCGGGGCCGCGGTAACGTTTTTTGTGCGCGCGCGGATATCGGTGGACGCCACGCCCAAGGTAATGGTTTTTGTGCAAGGTTGCTGGCTGGATGTCGGACTTCGTCCATCCGGTTAAGGTAACGTTTTTTGTGCTGATTCCGTCGCGAGCTGCCTACACGCGGAGGCAGAGGTTTTTGTGCGCCGAGAATTACAGTAATAATTCTGATGCTGGACCAGCTGGACCAGCTGGAACGCTGACGTATGTCGCCTGTCCGCGCTTGAGCGCAGTCGAACGTAATGTTTCTTTGGGCACGACACCCCAAGGCGCACGAAAAGGGTAAACGGTAGTGATGCGTCGCGGGCAAATCGCTCACACACATGTACGCTCGTCCCGCTTTCTGGGCTCGGGACGGCGGGTCCTTGGGGTGACCAGAGTCGATCGGTAACGTTTTTTGTGCAAAGCCAACGGTCCGACGCATCGATCGGCCGCACCCTCACGCAACACTGCACAAAAACCGTTACCTTTGTCGCCTGCCGACGGTCCGTATCGTTGTGGGTTGGGAGGAAACAGCACAACGAACGTTAACGCTGCGGCTGGAGGGTGGCTACATCGCGAGCTAAAAGCTTGGTTGCTTGCCTGAGGCTCGTGCCCGGCACAAAAACCGTTACCGTTCGAGTGAAACCGATCGACTGCCGTCTTTGCTGTCCTAGCAATCGGTTAAGAGACGGGCGAAGGGGCGGAATGCGCCTTAAACGGCCGTGTTGGTTTGCATCGCGATAAAACCGAGCGCATCGCCCATGCTTCGTCAGCGCCGTGGCGGCCTCATACAACGGACACATTTTTTCAAATGTTGGCCTCATCTATTCGGGTTTTATACACTTAGCCTGTATTATACGCTTCAGTTCAATTCTGCTAAAAAGCGTCTATGCCCAACACTATCGAATTTCCAACCATTGACCGTCGGGTCGACTTGCACGGGGTGATGCAATTTGCGAATGACTCCTCGGTTCTGGCGGAAGAGCTTAGAACGCTGATGCTGGCCCCGCGACCGCGCAAGGCGGCTCCAACTTTCACATCGGCGCAAGTCGCGGAATTATGCGGGATTGACCGTATCAGACTGAACAACCTGTTGTCCACGAGGGAAGGACTGCCGCAGGGCATTGCTCAGGGGTCGGGCCGCAGCAGAGTATTCACCCTCGAAGAAGCGCGAATTTGGGTTCAGCAGGTTTCCGATATCTATCAAACGCCCTTACATACGGGCGCACGAGACGGCGACGGGAAGGTAGTTTTGGTGGCGAACTTCAAGGGCGGCTCAACGAAGACGACCACAGCAATGTGCCTTGCACAGAGTCTCACACTTCGCGGTAGAAAGGTCCTTCTTATCGACCTTGACCCGCAAGCTTCCCTCACCGAACTGTGTGGCATGTATGCGGAGAAGGAGGTCACTGAGGACGATACCGTGCTTCCATTTATCTACGACCCGCAAATGGACGGCGGGCTGATGACTCTTGTGAGGCCGACCTATTGGGATGGCTTGGATGTGATTCCCGCTCACCCGACGCTATTCTCCGCAGAGTTTCATATTCCCGGTACCGTAATCAAGAACCCGTCATTCAAGTTCTGGGCACTCCTCCGCGAGGGCGTAGAGTCCCTTCGCAAGCATTACGACTACATCCTGATGGATACGGCGCCCTCGCTCTCCTATCTGACCATCAATGCTTTGATGGCAGCGGATGCAATCGTGATGCCTCTTGTACCGGAAAGTCTGGACTTCACAAGTGCGGTCGCGTTTTGGGGCCTCTTCTCGGATTTGGCTAACACCATCATCGAGCGCGGCGACGAGAAAACTTACGACTTCATCTCAGTCTTGCTTTCCAAGGTGGACAACGGAAAGACCTCATCTGCGCCCGTGGTGCGTTCGTGGGTGCGTAGCATGTACAAGGACTGGCTCAGTGCGCTTGAGGTACCGGCAAGTTCTGCGATGAGTAACGGTGCGCTCGCTATGCAGACAGTGTTTGATATTAGCAAGGGAGACCTTGCGGAGAAGACAGTCTCACGAGTCCGCCAGCCGCTTAATGATTATGTTCAGTGGCTTGACGACCACTATGTCGAACTGTGGAGGGCCGGAAAGTGAGTTCATTTCGCGACAAGATGTTAGCCAAAACCGGGAATCTCGGAGCTACAGCAGAGCGCTCCGCCTCGGAAAGCAGCAAAAAGTCTGAACAGCAACTGTCGGCGGATTCCCCGCCCGAGCAGCGTAGAAGCAGCGCATTCAAGACTGGGCCTGGCATGCTAGGTGCGCTCGCCGACGCGAAACTGCGCATCCAAGAACTCGAAACTGCCAGCGATAAACTGATGTTGCCCGTTGCTGTGATTCAGCCGAATCCTTGGCAACCAAGGAAGGTCTTCAGCGAAGAGGCACTCGCTTCGCTCGCGGAAAGCGTTCGTGAAATTGGCCTCATTGAGCCAGTCGTTGTCCGCCGGGTAGAAAATGGGTATCAACTCATAGCGGGGGAGCGGCGCCTCCGTGTGCACGTCATGCTGGCGCTGCAGGAAATCAAGTCGTCGGTGATTGAGTGCAGCGATCAGGATATGGCTGTGCTGGCACTTGCCGAAAACCTTGGTCGTGAAGACCTCGCTGACTACGAAATCGGGCAGTCGCTCCGGCGTGCCGAGACCGAGTTTCCTAACCGCACGCGGATGGCTGAGTCCCTGGGTTTGTCCCGCCGTGGGCTTTACCAATTCCTTGCGTTCGAGAGTTTGCCTGATTTCATCAAGAAGGACCTCGACCTGAAGCCGCGTCTTCTCGGAAGCAACGCTGCGGAGGAACTCGTTTCTGCTCTAAAAAAACACGGGTCTCGCGCATTAACTGCAAGTCAGGAACTATGGCCGGCCGTCATAGCCGGCACGCTTGACCAGGGGAAATTTCCCGCTGCCGTTGTTGCAATGGCAGCTCGCGGCTCCACGCGAGAAACAGCTAGTGAGCGCAGCATCGATAAATTTTTCGCTGGGAAGAAGCACGCAGGAAGTATTACCAAAGACGTGAGCAGCTTTACTATCAAAATCAAGGCCGATGTTTTGTCGGATGCGCAGGAGACTCAGCTTCGACAGGTCATCGCCGAGCTGTTCAATGTCAGTCCGGGCTAATAGTGGCTTGACGACGTAAATGAGCCCGCGCAAGCGGGCTTTTTTGTAGGGTGTGAGTACTACGCACACTCTTCTCCCACCAATCGTAGGCTTTTAAGTGTGCGTACTACTCACACATTCCGCGGCTTACTCGCCGTCGGCGCGTAAGAGACACGAAGACCTCGTAGTCGTCGCATAGGGCAAGACTGGCGTAATGGCCCGCGACGGCGGCCTCTCCTCCCCGTGGTCGGCTCAAGAGGTGTGCGTACTACTCACACTTCCTGCAGATTCGTGTTGCTTTCCCGCTGCGCCGTTAGACATGCCGAAGCTCCCTCGCGAACTCACACTTGACTGAGTCCTCTTTCGGGTTACCGTTTGTTGAGTAACCGCTCCACTCACGGCTCTCGCTCAGGATTTAGGCGACCAGTGAATGGTTCGGGCCGAATTGGGGCACTTATGTGCCCAAAGGAATGCGCCCCGCGGCGCCCGGGCACTGAGTGGCCACTTTTGGGCCTGTTAAGTGCCCAAAGGGTGGGTGTGACCATTTCGACCGGCAAGTTCCGGCATGGGCGCCGTCGGCACGCCCAATGTCACGTCGGCGCAATCCCCTCGCGGCAGCGACGTATGGGTCCACAGCAGGCGAGGCAAGAAAACCAAATGCCACGTGAAATCAACGATGTGAACGTGCTCTCAAGTACGACGGTGCCTAAGGGGCGACCCAGTGGGTCCGCAGTATGCGCAGGTGTGCTGGTCACATTCTCTAGATAGAGCTTGTTTTTGTGCCTCTTTCCGAAAAACTAGCGGCGGCGGATCTGCAACACTGTTGCCTTAACCTGAGTACATGATGATCCGAACAACAATAGCGGCTAAGGCCGCAGTGGACGATCCGCTTCGTCTTGCAGAAATCTACCGTGCAGGGCTTGGCCGGCACTGGAACTCGCTGCGCGACGGATCGGTGCAGCTCGCAGCCCTCAACCTCAAGGCAAGCGCTGCCCGGCTTCAGCAAGCGGTGCGAATTTCGGCGTTTCCGCGCGAAATTCTTGATCTCTTCAAGCACACGGGTCTCGTAAATCGGACGGCGCGGGAATTGATCCGTGCGAGCAATGAGCAAGGGCTCGAACAGCTTAAGATCCGGGCGGCGGCCATCGATCCGGCGGGGAAGTCAAGGACGCAACTATGCGCGCTTTTGTCTGGCGACGAGCCCGCTGGCTCTTCGTACCGGGCGCATTCGAAGGAACGACCCTTGGTGCTGGATCAAAGGTATCAGGAGGGGATACGGTCAGGACTGTGGTCATCGACGCGCGAAGCGGCTCAAGTCCTGGGAGTTGACCAAGCGCGACTGGTGAACGCTTCCAAGATCGCTGGTTTGCCGGAAGAAGTTAAATTGCTATTCCCCGGCCAGACCTTGACCTTTGCTCTGGGTTGGCAGCTGATTCAATTGACAAAGCTACGTGGAAGCGAGTCCATGCGTCGGGTGGCGATCGCGGCGCGTGCGGCCATCCCGACTCTGTCGCAACAGGAGTTACTGAACAGGTTCGTAGGACTCGAAGGAAATGCCGTCGACGTAAAGGTAAAGCGCGGAAAGGCAGGAAAGCTCCTTCTGGAGTTTCACTGCGACGCGGACGATCCCGCGAACGAAACTCGTCTTTCCATGATGGCCATGTGGCTCCGCGACGTACACCCCAATGCCAGGTGAGACCGCCATCGAAAATCGATATACTGAATTTGACAGGAAGCGCGTTGAAAACCGCGCGCGCCCTCGCGGCTATTGTCTTTAACGGGAAGGGGCCACGCGTCTCAAGAGCGTGAGCGGATCAAAGAACCAGCGCGGGGGAACGCAAAGGAAAACGAAGTGCAAATGAGTAGCCGAGGGCAATGGCGGTTGCGGTCGACAATCCGGTGACGCTGCGAGCGGCAGACAGCGTGCAGGTTCGAGAGGCGACGAACCAGAGCGCGCACCGGACGAAATGGAACGCTGCCGAGTAGTGCGCTTGCACTGCCGCGACCGTACCGAATTCCAAAATCACGAAGGTAGATTTTTGTACTTTCGTTTCCGCCCGGCGCCGCGACGTCCCGCGGCGTGCGGAGAAGCGCGTCGAGACGGGGGCCTTCGAGAACATTGACCCCCAAGTCCACAGGCGACCGCAAGCAGCGCGACGACGATCGTCCTCTTGCGCCGACCGCGAGGGCGAACAGGGAGACCTGGATATCGCTTCTGGCCCAGCGCCGCCCGCATTACAGATAGAGGATCGCAAGTGCGACGCCCGCGAAAAAAAGCACAGGACATTTTCCCTGTTGGATGCACCAACTGCGCCAGCCAGCCGAAAGGCTTGGTGCGCGTCACTCCGTCGTCATCGGACGGTCACAGGACCGGCCGCGTGGGGGTGCGATTTGTCTGAGTCTATTGCGGCTCGGCGCGCTCAGCCCGGTTTTTTGCGTAGAGACGGCTGGCCTCGCGCATGACCCGCTGCTTCTCGGCCTGGACGTAAATTGTCGTTGTTTGCAGGGACCGGTGCCCGAGGATCTTCTGCAGGACATCGATTGGTACGTCCTCAGCCGCAGCCTGGGTCCCAAAGGTGTGCCGGAAAGCATGGGGAGACGTCGCCGCCAGCTGCTTCATTTCGACTGCGGTGAGATCGGGCATCCCGGCGATGAGCCGCTTCATGGCCCAGCGGACCATCTTGTTCATCCCGTCCGGCGAATACGGCTCCGCCTCCGGGCCGTCGTGCTTCTTTATTGCGAGGCGCGTCGGGGGCACGGTGAGCGGGCTGATCAGTGGGCCCTCGGTTGCCGTATCGAAATCGAGGCCGCGATCATGCCAATGCGCGCGGAGCGCTTCCACTGCCGCTGGACTCACCGGCACGATTCGCTCTCGCCGGCGCTTGCCGAGCACCTTGAGCTGCCAGACTGGCGAGTCATCGTCACCGAACGTGGTCGGGGCCATGCCTTCGCGGCGGCATACCGTCAGTTCCTCGCGGCGCAGGCCTGAGTCACCGCTGAGCAGCAATGCGACCCGAACAATCCGCCAGTACGCGTCGGCTGGCGGCAGACATTGCGCGTCGATAAATGCGCGCAATCGATTCCAGAGCGAGGCGGGCAGGGCGCGCTCGAGCTGCAGATCGGACTCCCGCACAATAATGACCGGATCCTTCACGACCTTCCACGGGTTGCCTGCCAGATAGCGCACGTCGACGAGCCAGGCGAATGCCGCCCGCAGCGCCCGTACCGCGTACTTCTGGCTCTCGGCGGACATCTCGCTGGACGCGAACGGTCGCCAGCGCGACGAGCTACGGGTTGCGCGTGGGCCGACGAAGGCAGGCGAGGGGGCCTTGAGAAAATCCTTGTAGGCTTCGCAGTCATCCGCGAGAACCGCACTCAGCGCCTTGCCGCGCACGCAGACCGTCCACATGAGGAAGCGCTCGATTTCCTTGGTATAGCTGCGCAGGGTTTTCGGCTGGTCGCGGTACTGGTAAAGATAAGCACGGACAGCCTCGAGGTCGTTGCGGGCATGGATGTACGCGAACGCCGGCGCGCGGTTGACGCCTTCAGCGCCCGATAGCGAGGCGCGCAGTGCCATGCGTTCGAGCGGCACGACCGTCTGGTGATGCCCGCCGATCTCCACGATCTGGCTGTTGTCGGCCTTGAACGGTTCGGTCTCGTCGATATCGCTGTCGACCGAGCGTCCGATCGTCGCTTCGTGCAGACGCAGCCAGCTCACGATGCGGCGAGCGCGGCCCGGCCCGATCCGTCGGACGGCCCGCCACCAGCTCCCGCCGCGCCGGTTACAGAAGTCGATGAGCTCGCCGAGCGTGTCGATGCCGCTTGCTTTAAGCTGCAGCGCGATCATCGGACGAAACCAGGCGCCCACTGCGTGATCGGCCGCGGGTTGCGCGACCGCAAGCCGGGCCGCTTCCTCGACCATCTTCAGGCTGATCGCGGAAAGACGGGCGCTCCCGTGCTTTTTCGTAGATGCCTTCAGATGCTCGGCCAGGACCGGGGAGCCGTGCTGGATCGCGAGCTCGACCAGATCCGCCTGCATCCAGCGCAGATACCGCTCGACGCCGGCTGCCGTGGGCGGCTCACCGTTCTCGTCCTCCGAAAAGTAGAGACGCGCGATCGTGCTGGCGGACACACGCTGGACAAACGCGCGCAGCGCCGTGAAGTCGTTACGTGCGTACTGTCTGCGCTGATCGACTGCCTGCAGCCTGTTGGTCATCGCTTGTCAGGGGTTCGGTCAGGTCATTGTGAGCCTGCCTGGACACCGGGCAGGGAAGCAGGGTGCGGCGCAGGCAGAGGGGTCGGAAGGGGCGGCAGCCGGCCGAGCGACCCGTCGTCCAGCGGCGGCAGCGCGGTCGGCGGGCGGACACCCGATGCGGTCGAAGCCGCAGGCGAGATGGCGAGCGCCTGCAATCTTTGCAGGTCGGCCGCGCTGAGCTTGATCGGTTGTGGTACGCCGTTTGGCGGCGGGTCGTTCTCGTGCGCCGCACGGCGTTGTGCTGCAATGGCCGTAGCCGCGTCCTGCATCGTGCTGTCGAGCGTTGGGGCGCTCAGCGTCAGGGTGAGGGCCGCGTCCTCGCCATCCGCCTTGATCAGATACGGTCCATACAGTTCGTCGTCAACGCCTTCGGCGTTGATGCCGAGCCGGGTCAGCGCGTTGCGCACGTCGCGATCGTCGAGAACGGTGACGAACGCCCCGTTCTCAGCGACAAGTTGTCCCGGCCTCATGGGGGGCCGCTCGCCGTCGGTGTCGTTCTGCCCTGCCTGGCCGGGGCCGAAACTGTAGGTCAGCGAGCGTTCTTCTGCCTTCCTTGAAACCGCCGCAGCAGGGTCGAACGCCGTCCCCATCACACAGGCAACGTCGACCTGAACGTCGAAGAAGGCGACCTTCCCGGCGTTCTGCCGGATGTCGTAAAGCAGATCGAGCAGCTTGGGGCTGGCGCCCGTTCCGTCCTGCGGACAGAAGGTGTACCAGCCGGCGGTCACCGGCATGCCGGCATCGGCGGACGGGTGCATCCGACTCCAGAGTTGGGGGACGGACGTTCCGGCCAGCGTCGCAATTGCACTCAGAAAGCTAATCACCGCCACGAGTGACACGCCGATTTTCACCAGCTTGCCGATCCAGCTGCGTCTGGCGATCGCTTCGCGTAATTGCGCCCTCAGAACCAGATAATCGACGCGCAGACGATCGGGTCGCGAACCGCCATCGAGGGCACTGGAGACGCGCCAGTAGCGGGCCGCATCGGCGATGGCTCGGTCGATTGTCCGCTTGGTGACGTCGTCGGGGCCCTTAAACAGGGCCCATAAAATGTTGTCCTCCTTGCGGCGCATCAGCTCCGACTTGAACGGATACAAGAAAACCGCCACCGAGCCGTCGACCGCCTGCGAGACAGTCAGGGCGGCGCCACCTTCGACTGCCAGGCCGGATCCCTTGAGCGAATTGCCGACCGGGTGGTTGCCGGCAGCCAGGGTCAACGAGCGGCGATCCAGGTCGGGCTGGACATACAGGTTTTCCCGAAAAGCGGCGACTATGCCACGCACGGCCGCCGCCGCGAACTTCTGCTGGAGATGGTCGACCAGCACGACGGTCCAGTTGAGCATTCGATAGCGATGCAGGTCCGCCGTCGTGGGTTGAAGAGAAAGTTGCAGCATCTCCGATCGGGCTGTCATCGGTCTGGTTTGGGTTTTCGCCCTTGTGGTCATAACTTTCACTTCCGCGCGGCAAGAAGCGAAAGTCAGAAATGCTACTGGGCGGAAGAGAAAGGCTGAAATGGCGCGTGCCACTGGCGTCGGTTGAAGGGAAAGTTGCAGCACCTGTGGTCAGCCTGCAGTGGGTGAGGCATGGGTTGCCGTCTGTGCCGTAATAAGTTTTGCTTCTGCGCGCGAAGAAGTGAAAGTCGGAAACGCTAGGTGAAGGAAGAGAATGTCTGAAATGTCCCATGCCTTGAAACTGCCCGCCCGACATGTCCGTGAAACAGCACGGTGATCGACTTCAGCGCCCGAAGAAGCAATGGCGGTAAGGCTTTGCGGCCAATCTCGTCGACTTTTCTTCGGATTGTTTCACGACTAGGCGCGGTCAGCGAGCAGCTAGGCCGCCGCGGCGCGGTATATGTGTATATGCACACTTTAAGGCGTGAAAAAACGTAGCGGGCGATACGTATTTTGTAGTGAGTAAGTTGGCATGGGAAACCGCTATCGCGCCACTCTCAGACGCGCGGATGTCCGGGTCGTTTTGTACTAAAACATGATGGTCGGGCAAACCGGAGCGTTGTCGATGATACCACCACGTTTCTTGCGGGCAGTCAACAACGCACGTCCGCACGGCGCGCATCGATATGACCTCTTCGGTCCGAAGATCGGGCGTCGGCTAACCTTGTTTGGGCGGCTTGCCCTCGATCTGTGGGTTCGCCTCGAAACAGATCCGCACGTGGTTACGTATTGCGAGCGGCCCCTGTGCATTCCTGACGCAAAGCCGCCCCGGGTTGTCGACTTCTGGGTCCGTACGCACGACGACGAGAAATTGTGCCTTGTGCTGCAAACGGCGGAGGCGAGGTCAGTGGCGCAGGGCGGTCGCCTGTTCCCGGCCTTTCAGTTGTGGAGTCAGACCTCTTCGCTGCAGTTGCAGATGATTCATCCGCGGGAGCTCGACGACCCACAGGTGCTTCACGAAAACCGGATCATGATGCTTCGTTACCTGGCAGGTAGCTACGCACGTCCAGTCGAGAAATTGACGTCGGACGTGATCACCGCGTGTAGCGATGGCGCTACGCTGGCAGAACTCGAACGGCGATTCGCGACGGTCGATCCGATGCTCGTTCGCTCGGCTGTCTTCAGACTGGTGCTGCGCGGCGAGGTGGCATGTCCGGCACTCGCATTCGAGCCACTGGGGCCGAATACCCATCTGGAGCCGGTATGAAGCGGATCGCTTTCGGCGCATTGCGGTTCGATCGAAGCTCCATTCCGCGCGATCTTACCGTTATCGGTCAATGGCCGGCGGCGGACGACAGCGCGCTTTCTGATGAGGGGCGCGACCTGCTGAAGCGCCGGATCCGGGCGATGACGCTGTTTCTGGACGGCCACACGCCTCTGCGTGAAATCAGCCGGGAAACGGGAGTCGGTTTCAACGACCTTTATCGCGTCTTCGAGCGGTGCATCACGCAGCACGAGGACGGCCGGATCTTTGGCTGCCGCGCATTGATCCCTTATCAGCACACGCGGTCGTACGACCGACGCTCGCCGGTCAAGCCATCCCGTGAGGGCGTCGCGAGCAACGCTAGCGGAGCCTTTACCCAGTTGCTGCAGCGCTATCCGGACATCGCTCGCTGGATCGAACGCAAGGTCGCCGAGCGCAGCAGGAAGCACGCGGAGCTCACCGAAGTTCACCGGCACCTGTGGCGCCTACATGGAGGCTTTCTTGCGCAATGCCGACAGGCGGGCATCCAGGCGCACGAATATCCGTTCAACCAGAAATATCTTGGTGAGCGATCGCTCGCCAGTCACGCCCGCGCGCTGTCGAACCGGAATTTCGATGCGGCGGCTCGGGCGGCAGGCGCCCAGCAGATCAGACATCGCTGGAATGACGATCCCGAGGTCGTCCGCAAACCTGCAACCCGTCCATTTGAGGCAGTCGAATTCGACGGTCACAAGATCGATGCGCGCCTGACACTGCGCATCGACGATCCGTTCGGTTTCGAAACATTGCTTGTGCTGCACCGGATCTGGATCCTGCTGATCCTCGATGTGGCAACCCGCGCGGTGATTGGCTATGCGCTGGCGCTGGGCCTACGCGCAAGAGAAAAACGATGGACATCAGCCGGAGCCTTGAAAATATTGGAATCGCCAGCCTGCGTGGTGTCCATCAAATTATAAGAAAAAGTGGACAGAAAGACGGTCGGAGATGTCCATCTTCCGTTCCAAGTTTCGAATGCAGTAATTTCGGGCAAAGGCGCCCGACCCGATCTAGCGCGTCTGCAAGGGCAGGACGCTACCACAACGCAGGGCGGCCAGTTCTTTGCGCAGGCTGAACACCTGACGCAGCAGTGCAAGTTCACGAGCCAGCGATTCGTCAAGCTGACCTTGCAGATCCTTCGCGTCGCCCTTCGCGCGGTTCAGACGGTCGGTCAGTTCGAGCTTCGGGCACTCGGCCACAGCGTTGGCCGCGTCGATCGCTTCGATCAGACCGGCGAACTGCGGGCGCGACTTCTTGATGCTGCCCTTCTTGCGGCCCGCCTCGATCGCCACGGTGTCGTTGTTGATACGCGCACCCTTGCGTTTCTTCAGCCGCTCAAGGGCGGCGTAGTAGTCGGTCATGGCGTCGCTCATGTTGCCTCCGGGTTGATCAGTTTCTCTTGCGCGCCAAGCAGTCGTTGCAGCGCTTGCGCCTCGATACGGTATTCGACGCTGACCTCATCGACCGCACGCAGCTTGTCGACCATAGTCTGCTGGGCCTTGATGACGCGCTGAAGCTTCGACGGCACGACCACGAGGTTACGGCAGTCCGATTCAAGGCAGTCCAGACGCATCCAGTCGAGTGGCGTCGACGTGCACCGCTCGACGCTGACACAGCCGCCCAGCACCGTCTCGCGGTATGCCAGTTCGCCCTTCTCGAACATCCTGAGCGTCTGCTCGCGCGAGTAGACCGAGACAGGCGACGCCTGTACGGCACGACTCTGCGTCCATGCTGCGTGCCCGCCGAACAGTCGTTCGTCAGAGAACAGCACCTGCTCGGCGTACGCAAGATACTCGGACAGGCCCTTCGTCTCAACCCATTCCTTCGCGAAGTGAGCCTTATCGGTATCGATGAAGGCCTTCGCGAACGCTGAACCACGAGCGTAGTACATGCTCATCTCTTGCGTGATGTGCTGCAACTGACGCTTGAGCGTCGGCAGCGTTACGAGCCCGCTGCGTTGCGCGTACAGCGCGAGCGTACGGCGAAGCTGATGACGCGTGAACGGCCACTGCCGACCGACCGCGTATTTCGGCTCGTCCTCCCATGCGCGGTGCATGTCGACACGCTTTAGTTCAGCGATGTCCTCGACCGTGATCATCGGGAAGACTCGCTCACGAAAAGCTTCGACATCTTTATGTATGGTACTCGCCGGCCGGTTTGCGACGTACTCAAGACGCAGACCCATTCGACAGAACAGCAGGTGCGACCCGTCCGTCGATTCGGCGTAGCGCTGTGCGCCGTGCGCGCGGTGCGCCTCGCCCGACAGCCGTTGCGCGAGTCTGACGGCACGAGCCGCGAGTGGGCTGGTCACCCAGCACGCGCGTTTTGGGCGCCCGCCCGACAGCTTGGTCGTCACGCCCTCGATGGTGTAGTGCGTCACGCCATCCAGACGGGTCTCGTTCAGGCAGTTGTACGCCAGGTTCTGCGCTTCCATCGCGCGCATGCCGGTGAGCGAAAGGATGACAAGCTGGCATAGCGCGTTGATCGACGCGACAAGCGACAACACGATGTAAGGGGAGTTCTTACACTCGAAGTGGGCAGCAGCCGTCACCAGTGCGACAGAGACCTCAGGGCTCTCGCCAGCGTATGCGCGTGCGAGGTAGTCCGGCAGCACGTCAGCGACGCCCTCAGCGATGCCGAGGTCATCCTCACAGCTCGACAGGAAGTGCTGGTAGATCCGCGTCGGGATGACCGTGTATTGTGAGCTTCCGGCGCGTTGCGCGGAGCGTTCGAGCAGAGGCTTATGCAGTTGGGCCAACGGCACGCGCAGCCCTGTGGTCTCGGCGGTCAGCCGATGAAGCTTCGTCAGAATCGGATGAAGGCGTTGGGCTTTCATCTCCATCCCCGCTTGCGCCACATAGTCCAGAACAACGGCGACGTTGGATAGCCCCTCGTAGAGCGTAAGCTGGCGTTCGGCGGCAAAGAGGGCGAATTCTTTCACATAAAATGAACAAGATTGAAGCGTACTGGACGCAGGTACCGTATCTTTCGCTTCATGCATCAGAAAGTACATGACCTGCTTCCACTGACGCGTACTCGCATCTGAAAGGGCGCGGCTCACGCCGTCAGGCAGGTGCCCCCTGAAATGGATATGGGTGCGGCGCGGTCCAATCGTATATGCACGGATGTCCCAGGCGTCGTCACCAAACAACGAAGCAGGGTGTCCAGCCTTGTCGCGCGTGACGACTGCATCGTCCTCGACCCGATACCAGCCGGGGCGCTCGGGGAGCGGCGCGATCAGCGTATTGTTCATGCAACTCCCAATTCGTAAAGCTGATCGAGCTTGCTCAACCAGAAAGCGTCCAGATTTCCATCAAGATCAACGTCCTGCTCGATCTGATCGACCAGCGCGGCGTCGCGCTTGCGTAGTTCATTCAGGAGGAAGTCAACCCGTCGCAGCATCGCGCCGAACGAGCTGTGGTACTGCTCGATCGAGCCAGCACGCCCGCCTACGAGCCTGACGCAGTGACGGCAGCTCAGCAGTTTGCGGATGTCGGTGGCGTCAGCGTGCACGCGGTACTGTTCGCAAAAGAGACACCCTTCTGTCGAGCGGCAGTCAGGCTGTACGGTGACCGAAGCCGCGATCGGCAACGGCTTGTGGAACTCGATGCAGACGCCAACCGCGCTCTTTATGCTGCCCGCCGGGTCGTTGCCGGGCTTCAGCACGGTCTTCTCGACCGAAGCGAGGAACGCGCCCATCTCAGCCTTGTGCGCGGCGTCCGTGCCGTTTGAGTACGAGCGCAGCGCCGTGTCCAACGAGTGCCCCATCAGCCTGGCTGCGACGACAGGGCCGTGATTGCTGACCGCCCAATCCTGCTTCGCCGCACGCCACTGACGTGCGCTAATGCGCGGCAGCACAATCCCGAGCGTGTCGAATCGACTGTAAAGCTGAGCCAGGAATTGGGTTGAGAGACCCGTTAGCCGCCGCTGCTGTGCGTGATGCCCGACTACGACGAACAAGGTGTCCCAGTCTGCGTCGCGCACCAGATATTCGCGCAATGCCAGATAGGCCTTGAGCTTTGGCATGAAGGCCAGCGAGACGGTGAACCTAACTGCCTTCCCTCCTGTACGGTATTTGACCTCGCGAAACTTCTGACGTACGACCGACGCATCCTGCAGGCTCGCGGCAAGATCCGGGCTCCACTTCATTGCCAGCAGCTGCGCGAGGTTGACGCCCGTTTCGGCCAGAAACAGCGCGGCAAAGCAAACGGCCGCCATCGAAGCGTGCGAGCGACGGATCGGTGACTGCGGGTCCCCGTTCGCCGCCGTAAGATGTTTAGCCGTTAACCTGGCGATGGCCCACGAACGGTGACGAGGATTTTTGGCTCCGGCCTCAGCCATGCGCGTCCTGAGTTCCTCCCGGGTGCGCGGCACTCCCATCTCCAGATTCCAGCCAAGCAGGCCGGGCGAGTCGTCGCCTTCACTACGGTCATATGAGTGCGGAACAATGCAAAAACTCTCACCTCGCGCCGTGGTCACGCGCACCGGGTACGGCTTGAAGTCGAGCACCAGCGAGCTGATGCTGCTGAAGAGCGCGTCAGCCCACGCGAGCAAGACTGCTTGTGCCGCGGTGTCAGGCACAATAGTCGGTACAGAAGCATCCTGTTGGTGACGCAGGACCTTCGCATCGGTGCAGAAGTCGTCGTTTCTGAAGAACGCACGTAGCACCGACAACAGATTACGCTGGATCTGGGCGACGTTATTGTGATTCAGGTTGCCCAGCGAGACCTGTTCGCGCTTCTCACGGAAGTAGCGATCAACCGCCTGCGCGGTAGCCATCTCGTCATGGAGCACCTGATGCAAGCCATGCCTGTCGGCCCAGTTGACGAAGTCAAGCACGACGCGCAGAACAAAATAGATCGTACTCGGACGCAGCGCGCCAAGTGTCATATGCTCGGAAAGCTGCGTCACCAGCAGACGTACGACCTTGGTGCGTTCGCTGCTGAAGCTTCTGTGGTCGAAAGTGTGTCGCGTACGCTGCGCGCTCGACGTGTCACGCGTCAGGTAGCAGATCTGCCCGATATCGGAACGGTTGCGAAAGCCTTCCCACTTGAGCAGCGCGCGCTCGGGGTGCAGCAGCGTCATGGTCTCCGCGAGCGGCATGCACACGTCCTCGTACTGGCGGCTCATGCTGCCGCCTCAGTGTCGAGGGTGCGCGTGACCAGTGTCGATAGGTGTGCGCCCCAGTTATCCTGCACAGCGTCGAACAGCTTGCGGTTCTCGCGGTAGCTGAGGTATCCCTCGGTCGTGGACAGGCGTGCGTGCCACATCAACTGCCGCAACTGATCGAGCGCCCGCGTGTACTTCGTCTCATCCGCTGTCATCGCGTCGACCATGTTCAGCCCGAAGGTCGCGCGCAGGTCGTGGAAGCTGAACTCGTACCTGGGGTTGCCGAGCTGCGCGCGCATCATGGGCAACAGTTCGTCCTTGATGAACTGGCGCACCGCCTGCCCAGTCTTGACGTGGCGGCGCACCTGCGGGCCATTGCTGACCGGGCCGCGCGATGCGCGATCCTCGTAGAGCGGCGCACCGCGATGGCTCAGAAAAAGCGGCTGGCCGGGGTGATCGCCGCCCTCTGCCAATTTTCGGCGCTTGCACGCACGATCGCTGTGCACGTAAATGTACAGTCGCTCGTAGAACCCGCGCGGCAGGTGCAACACACCCTTGACACCGCTCTTTGTGTCGATGCCTGTACCGGGCCCGCAGGCGAGACGGATGTCGTCTCCGTGAAACTCGCCCGGCTTGCGCATCACGTGTTTCGCGCGCACGGTTAGTACCGTCTGGATGCGAGCGCCCGTCAACAGTGCGAACAGATGAACGAGCGTCATCTCGGTATTGCCGAGCGCAGCTAACGATTCGAGCATAACCGACTGCTCGGAAGAAGGGAGCGGGCGCAGGCGACCGCCGTCCTGAATGCGATCTTCCCACGGGTCTTCCGCGTGGCGACCGCTGATCGACAGGCCCGTGGTCTTGACCTCAATCACATTGCTGAAACCCTTCTGGTCCTTGAACTCGATGAAACGGTCAGATTCCATCCACGGCGCGTTCGCAGGCTTGAAGTCCGCTTCGGTCATGAGCCAGCGATAGAATCGCACCACAGCACCCATACGACGCCTGGCGACGCCCGGAGACAGTTCGCCTGCCTGCACGGCTAACCTGATCGATGCGCTATAGCGATAGGTTGGACGTTGCCGCTTGTTCACGGGGAACGATAGCCAGTCAACGCCCTCATCATCCAGATAACGACGGAACGCCACCAGGTCGTCTGCGATGCTGGCGAATGTCAGCATATTGGGCGACGCTTTCGACTCCATCATGTCGATGAGCCAGACGTTTGCCTCAGCCCACGGCGCGCCGTCAGCGAGTCGGACAACAGGGAAGAGAGGGAAGGTGCCTGCGATCCACCGCGGACGTGCGTCGCGCCTCTTGCCGGTGTCGGGGTCCGCGAGCGGGATCGTGTAATAGATGGTGACGCCCTCGGGCGTGGTGATGCTGATCGGTGACGCGCCGGGAGCGTAGCTATCAACGACCTCGCTCAGTGGCAGTTGCCGGATGGTGGTTCGTCTTGCGATCATCGCCCAGATTTTCCTCTGTTGTGTTTGTGGAGGTGTCTGCTTTAACACAGCCTGCGAGTATCGGCAGATCGTTCCTAACTTGCGCATATCGGTCGCGAGTACAACAAGGACGACATTGCCGCGGCCTTGCAGGCGAGCCTGATGCCACACACAGCTCGCGCTTCGAAGGTTCCGGCGCTGGCGGTCAGACCCGGCGGAGGCTTCCCGTCTGAGGCGATTCCCGGTACCGCGTGGGCGTGCTGGGGCACGTTCCGCTTTGACGCAGCGAAGGCACATTTCGCGAGAGCGACACTTGAGCGCCTGACCCAGGTCGTCGGCTGCACAACCGACAACGGGCCACTGGGCCAGAAAAACGAACGTGCGCTGATTGAGCGCTTCTTCGATCAGCTCGCGTCGCATTTCGCGCACAGATTGCCGGCCACCACGGGCAGCGATCCGCGCGCAGTCGAACGTGTGCTCAATGATGTCGGCGAGAAAGCTTCGCTGATGATGACGCTTGACGAACTCGAAGATGTGATTGACGTGGTCCTCGCCAACTACAATGGCGAGCCGCATGGGGGACTGGGCGGGCGTACGCCGCTGGAGGCAATGCATTTCCTGCTCGAAAAACAGGGCGGCCTGCTGCGTACGCTACCTGTAGCCCGGCGCAGCACGCTGTGCCTGCTTCAGGAGGCCCGCGTTGTCACGATCCGCGGCAACGTGAGCCGCGGCGAGCGCCCGCATATCAATTTCGAACACGTGCGTTACGGCAGCCGGGTGCTGTCGGGCATCGCAGGGCTGATCGGCAAGCAGCTTCGCATCTATTTCAACGTCAAGGACATCCGCCATCTGCACGCGTTCCATATGGACGGGTCAGAACTGGGGGTGTTGACTGCCGTCCGTCCCTGGTGCTTTACGCCACATTCGCTGCGCGTGCGACAGGAGATCTTCTCACTGATCCATCAGCGCAAGCTTTCGGTACGCGAAGGCAGCGATCCTGTTGGCGCGTGGTTTGCCTACAAGAAGGAACAGGAGCGAAGCCATACACGCGACGCCAATGACCTGGCGCGCATGCTGACAGACCGGGCGAGGTCGCATCAGGCACAACCATCGCCTGATGTCGCACACGCGGGCCCAGCTGTGAAAAGCGAAGCGCCGGCGGCAGAAACACCTGCCCGGAAGACGCCGGACGCACCGTGGCTCACGCAGATTTTTACGTTCGGGTGAACGATGCCTGATTCGCTGAAACGCCCCGTTGATCCATCGGCGCATCCGCTCGTGAACCAGATGTACATGGTGCCCACCCCGGCAATCGCGGCGATGTACTCACGCGTGCGTCAGTGCATCCGTCGCGGCGTCGCTGGCGCTGTTATCTATGGACACACTCGCTGGGGCAAGACCTATGCGATCCGATACTGTGTCCGGCTGCTCCATCTGGAACTGCCTCGCGTGGCGGTCCTGACGATCGGCATGCCGCGCAATCCGTCGCGCTCGGAGGCACTGTTTTTCGGCATGCTGCTCGAGGCGGCACGACATGGGCGCCCGGATAGCGGTACGGCGTTGCAGCGCCGACTACGCCTCTACCATAAGCTGGCCGAACTGGTCGAACGTTCCGCCGGCAACAAATTGATCGTATTTGTCGACGAGGCGCAGCGGCTCGAGCTCGAACACTACGAATGGCTGCGTGACGTGCAGGACGAACTCGAACGTCGGGGCGTGCGGATGTTCACATTTCTGGTCGGTCAACCTGGCATCCTGAACCGCAAGAGTTCGTTCCGGCAGAGCGTGGACACCTCGCAGATCGTGTCCCGTTTCATGGTCGATGAGTTGCGCTTCGACGGCTTTCGTGCTGCCGACGATCTGAAGATGTCGCTTGCCGCTTACGACACGTCCACTTTTCCAGACAGCAGTGACTGGCCTTACACGCGCTATTTTCTGCAACGCGCATTCGACACCGGCTTCCGCCTTGAGAAGCAGCACATCGTGTTGTGGGAAGCCTTTGACGCTGCGCACCGGCGCGCGCGGTTTGATTTCACGATGGAGGTGCCGATGATCAGGATGGTTAATTATGTTAGTGACAAAAGCTTTGCTTGATCTATGCTTACTTCGAAGCGGACGGCTTTTGCCGTTGAGTAGCAAAGTCTGTTTTACAGACGAGTAGCGGGGTTAGGTTTTCGGAGAGCGGGAGGCGAAGAATGGTTGCGGCGCGGGGGCGAGTCGACGCTGTTGAACTGGAAAAATATCGGTCTGTGGACTGCGAGTTGTTGCTTCCCCTCCTGGTCGATCGCGTAAAAGCGGATGCGAGCTTCATTCCGATACGTGACAGTCACACGCACCGCTGGCACCTACGCGTTGGCGACCGCGAATTTGAACTCCTAACCACTGGCCCAAAATGGTTCGACACTCGACTCCAGCGGGGTGGAGGCGGCGGTATCGATCTTGCGATGCATTTACTGGCCCTAGACTTCAAGCAGGCCATCACAAAGCTTAGGCAAGTGCTTTGAGATACGTCCTAGCAAACGAGAAATTAGTCGTCGCAGGGCGGGTCTGGAAAGGCTTTCCGCTGCTGCTCAATACGGGCGGTCACCCGATGGAACCCGTACAGTCATTTCTCTGGGACTTGATCGCATCGAATGGCCGAGTGAGCAGTCCGAAGTCGTGGGATTCGTATGGCTGGGCGCTGTACGACTTCTTTGCCTTTGTTTTTGCAAACGCTCTGGACTGGCAGCAGCCCGGCTCGGCCGGCATGCCGTGTGCACTTGAAGCGTATCGGGACTGGTCGAAGGGAACGGTCGGGCTGGCGAACACGACCATCAACAATCGGCTGCGTGTCATTGTCCGCTTCTATCAATGGGCGGTGAAGAAGGGGCACATTGACGGCTTGCCCTTTGAGTTGGTCTCGATCCAGACCTGTCGGCAACCGGGTTTCCTAGCGCACGTCGATGCCACAAGCGGCACGGTGAAGTCGCCAAGCATCCTGCTGAAGCAGCAGGTGCAGTCCATCAAAATCCTGACCAGGGAGCAGGTCAAGGTTTGCTATGAGGCCCTGCCGAACCTTACCCATCGGCTCATGTTCTCGCTGATGCTTCGTACGGGTTTGCGCCAGATTGAATGTCGGACCTGGCCGGAGAAGCCGGGGTACGTATTCGACCCCAGCCGTCGGAGAGATCTCCACTCGAACCAGAAAATTCGGCTGCATCTTGACCCGCGCGACATGGAAATCAAGAACAGCAGGCCTCGCAGCATCGATATGCCATATGATCTGATGGAGAAATTGGACACCTACAGCGTTCGGCACCGCCAGATGCGCGAGAGAAATAATCGCAATGGAGGGAAATTTGCCGTCCTGTTTCTCACCGAGCATGGCACGCCCTACACCAAAGCAGCCCTGATCGCCATCTTCGCAGCGCTTTCCAGGCGAGTGGGATTTCATGTGACTGCCCATATGTTGCGGCACACTTATGCCACATTTTTGCTTTGGAGCCTGCGGAGGAGCAGGATCTTTGAAGGAGAGCCGCTCCTGTACGTGCGCGACCGGATGGGGCATTCCGATGTCACTACCACGGCTACCTACCTGCATCTGATCAACTCACTGGAGGGCCACCTTGTGCTGGCCCACGAGGACGAGATTGATCAACTGTTCGCAGGAGCGGGACCGTGAAAACAAGCCGCAAAGGCTACGCTGCGGCTCCTCTCCGGGTATCAATTAGCCCCATTTGCGTGGAGAGCGGCGGCGCCACAGTCACGCTGCCGGTCAGGGACAATGCCACGTCACAACGCACACTCGACCTGTCTGCCTACCTTGGCCGCGGCATCGACCCTTGGGTGTGGGTGTGCACGACGCAGTTGCGGTCATTCCTCGCGGGCGGCGGCGCCACCCCAGCAACGGTGCGGGGCTACTGGCTAAATGGTTTGGTCCATTTCTTTGACTTCCTGATCACCGCCGAGGTGCCATGTCAGCCGGAGACGTTGGAGCGAAAGCATATCGCTGCATTCATCGCATGGCTTATGGATCACATGGATTGGGCCTACACGTCACAAAAGAGCTTTTATACCAGGACCAAAGCCGTGCTCGTCGGCCTTCAGCATCGCCACGTGGTGCCAGGTCGCGCGGAGATGTTCCCGGCCAATCCGTTTCCGCACAGCAATGCGCGACAAAACGGAGCGACGCCACTCTCGACCGGTGAGCGCACCCGGATGGCCACGGCACTGCGCGACGACATCATCGCCATTCACAGGCACCAGTTCGATGGCACGGCCTCGGCGGAGCTGGTTGTGTACCTGCTCGCATTAGCTGTCCGCACCGGCGCCAACACCACGCCGCTCCTGGAGCTGAAGCGGAATTGCCTGAAACCGCATCCGTTTATGCCTAACATGATGCTGCTGGAAACCTTCAAACGGCGCGGGAATGCAACCCAGCTCAAGAGCCTGCGTTTTTCCAGGGAGGAAGACCGCCCGCTACCGGTCGCCATGGACGGCGTCGCACTCGTGCGGAAGGTATTGGCGATGACCCAGCCTCTCGCCGATTCTGCGCCAGACGACCTCAAGGATTTCGGCTGGCTGTATGTCGGAGAAGGGTTTAGCGACAAATCGCGCCAGCTCACCCGGTTGAGCAGTTGTGCGCTTTGTCTCGGCATCCAGGCCTTGATCGATCGACATCAACTCAAGGCGGACGATGGCGCACCTCTACAGATCAATTCATCGCGTCTACGCAAGACCATGGAAGACCGCCTCTGGCAACTCAGTGGCGGAGACCTCATCGTCACTGCTGCGCTGATGGGCCACACACCACAGGTTGCGGACAATCATTACCTTGCGTGCACGAACTCGATGCGTGAAGATGCAACTTTCGTCGGGGAGGCGCTGCCGGACATCTACCGCAACGGCGAGCAGGGCGATGACAACGGCAAGGTAATCCCCATCGTACCGATCACCAGGACACGCGTGGGCGGGTGCAAAGACCCTTATTACGGCGACAAAGCCCCGCGCGACGGCACACCATGCGACGACTTCTTTGCCTGCTTCTCCTGTCGCAGCTATGCCATCGTTGGTGCGCCGGACGACCTGCATCGGCTCTTTAGTTTCTACTGGTTTCTCGAACGGGAGAAAGAGCATGCCCGAAGCAGCGACTGGCGCACGCAATTTCATCACACGATGCGCCTGATCGATGCCTTTACTGTGGGCAATTTTGATTCGGCGTTGGTGCAAGCAGCCAAAGAGCGCGCCCGCGTCGATCCGCATATCTTCTGGAAATCGTATGTGATCGAGCCAACTCTGACGGAGCGCGAGCATGGCTAAAGCCAGCAAGCGCGCGGGCCCCAAACCGCACGTCGAGCGCACGCAGCAACTGGCCAAAGCTTACGGGCTGTTGGTTGATCAGCCCCTGAGTGTCGCCGGACTCGACGAGTTGACCCGCCGCAATGTTGTCATCTCGGCCGTCAGCGACGGCGGGCAAGAGCGGGTGCTTTCGTGCTACGGCGATTTGGTGTGGGAAATGTGGCCATTCGTAAGTACACCAAATATTATCGAAAGCAGCAAGCGCCTGAACTGGTCGCGCATCCCCGAACCATTTCGCGAAGTGAGCAAGGCGATCGTGTTTCGATACTGGCGGGTGGGAACCGAGGGCAATACTCCGCCCGGCGTGGGGCGGCTACTGAGTTTCCTGGGTTATCTCGCCGTGTTCCTCCGATATTTGGAAACGGTGGGCATTGCCTCTTTCGGTGACGTCCATCCGATCCATATCACCAACTACGTTCAAGCCCAGAAGGATAGTGGCCATGTGAGGGGTACGCTAGCCAATAAATTCTGCGCACTGGAGATGCTCTACGCGTTTCGCGACCAGCATCCCGATGGGTTGCGATTCCACCCATGGCCCAATTCGTCCGCTGGCGAGATGGCGGGACGCGTTGGGCAGGCAAGGAAGGATAGTGAAAAGGACAGCAAGACGCCCTTGATTCCGGCTGCGGTGGCACAAGGCCTCTTCATTCATGCAGAAAACATTCTGAAGAACGCCCGCGGCATTTTAGACGAGCGGGATGCCGGCAGGCGCTCTGCGTGGCAGGATGCGGAGGTTACCGCTATCCGCAACGCGTGCTTCTACCTTCTCGGCGTGCTGACCGGTATGCGAAGTTCTGAATTGTCTGGTATCGAAGTTGGTGCCGGGCGTACCGAGATCAAGAACGGCTACACCTTTCATTGGATCAAGTCGTTCGAACACAAGACCAGGAAAGGTGTCGTCGAATTTCTGATGCCGAGTATGGGCCACGATATTCTGCGTGTGCTCGAACGCTGGTCCGAACCGCATCGAACGAGGCTGGCCGAGCGGTTGTGGGAGTGGGAAACGAATCATGGGGAAAGGACGCACCGGCGCCTGCAACAGATCGCCGTCGCCCGCGCCAATCTCAGCAAGCTGTTTCTTGGAAGGAGCCATCGCGGCATCGTGCCGGTGTCTGGCACCGGGTGGGGCGATGCGCTTCGGAAGTTTGCTGAGGACGCCGGAATGGACTGGGCTCTGGCACCGCACCAGATGCGGCGGCTATATGCCTATTCCTTCGCGCGGCACCGGCTGGGCGGCCTGTTATTCCTCAAGGAGCAGTTCAAACACTCGTCGATCAACATGACCCAGCTATACGCTGCCAACCCGCGCCAGGATGCCGCCCTCTACGACGAAATACTCGAGGAAACGCGGCAGCACAAAATCCAGACCATCGCCGGATGGCTGGAGGGTGAGGAATTGTTGGCCGGGGGAGCTGGCAAGAAAATCATGGCCTTGCGCGCGCAAGCCTTTCCAGACCGGAAGGCGATGATCGAGGAAACATCCGACCGTATCACCATTCGCAGCACGAGTCATGCGTGGTGCCTAGCCCAGGATGCGGGCTGTGGCGGCTCCGGCATCTACGAGAAGGGGCGCTGCGGAACCTGCCGCAACGGAATCATTGATGGCCATTTCAAGCCCTTCTGGCAGGAGACCTACCGGCACCAAAGGGAACTGCTCAAGGAGGCCAGGAAGTTCGGCCCTGGCGACATTAAGCGGGTCCAGCGCGATCTTGAAGAAGCGGCACGGGTGCTCAACGACCTGGGCGTTGAACTACCAGGGGAGGAGCCGAATGGCAGCGAAGCGAACACCTAGCGCCGCAGCCGCGCCCGAAGTGGTCAAACCGCCCCGCCAGCGTGATCGCGAGCGAACGTTGACCGAGTTGCAACTGGCCTTGATCCGTCTGCAACGCGCCAGCAAGAAAGTGTCGATCGCGGCGGTCGCCAAAGAAGCCAAGGTGACCCCAGCCCTAGTCCATAACACGTATCCCGACTTCGCCGAACAGGTCCGCGCCCTGGTCAATAAATCGACACGGGCACAGCGCGACGACAAGCATCAGGCATTGCAGTTACAACGGACGGCTAACACCCGGCTCTACAAGGTGATCGCCGATCAAAATAAGGAAATTGTCGACCTGGCATCGGTCAATGAAGCGCTGAGAGCGGAAATCCGCGTACTCAAAGGCATGGTCGAGGGCAAAGTGTTGACCGCTGCGTTCGGGCGCAAGAACGAGTAAAAGTCATCGTGAACGGGATGCAAGATGCGCGAAAATTGTTAGTCGAAAATTGTCCTTGCAAATTCAGTTACTAGCGCGCAACTAACTGTTAGTACGAATCTGTTCCGATGGAGTATGTGGCGCGTACTGTCGAGATCGCCCTAAACGACAACATGAACCACGATGCATCGGATTTTGCACTGAGCCCTGCATCGTGGGCGCAGGCGGTAGCCGAATCCAACTACGTCGCGGCGCTGGAAGATTTGCGCATCATCTTCGTTGACGACGTAGCTGCTGCACCATGAAAAGTCGCTTCGGAATTCTGCTCCCCGGCGCTGACACCTGGCAAACCGGTGACTGGTGCTGGCGCGACGACTGGAATCTGCCAGGGCAGTCCGCGTTTATGCTGCTCGCCAGATTCCAGCAATTGAACGCGTTGTCGTGTACAGCATTGGCGGAACTTTTCTTACGAAAACCGGATCGCTGGCCTGTGAAGCACGGCATCGACCTGCGCGATATGCGACAGTTCGATCTCCTCCGGATGTCCGATCTGATGTGCATTCCGCTTTGCGACGTCGCGGCTGCGTTTTTGCCGGTTAGCGATGTCTCGCGGGGTGTCGGACCGCAACAATTGATGTGGTGCATGCAGTGTGCGGCGCGCGGCATTCATCTCGCCGTCTTCCAGTCTGACGGGTGCAAGACATGCCCAGTCCACGGCAGTCCACTGCGTGACCGTTGTATCCAATGCGGCGAGGCCTTGATGACCTATCGGCTGCAGGCGTGCAATTTCCGGCTGCCCCTATGTTGTCCGACTTGCGGGCACAACTGGGTTCGCTCGCCCGGCGCGGCAGAAGATCCGGCGACCAGGTTATCGCTTGTGTACCGGTGCAAGGTCGCGCGCGGTCTTGCTCGGGATTGGTTCGGCCGCCGCTCATCGAATCTTCGGCAACTACTGGCTAACTTAGGCCAGTCGGACGTTTGCGAGGCCTGGCTGGCGTCGGCGCCGCCAAGGGGCAGCGGAGCGGATGAGATCGGCGGCTTCTGCGCGCGTGTCGTGCAGGGGCAAACTGAAGGCGTTTCGGACGTCCTGGTCCATCCGGTGGCCTTTGCTCGCGATTCGCTAAAAGCAGATGTTGACCATCGCCGTAAGTGCGTCGGCGATTTACCCCGTTCGCCGGCGGTATCCACTTCCGATGACCTGCTGCCTGACGCAATCGCGTGCTATAAGTCGATTCGACGACATCTCATACGACATGTCGTGCAAAGGCACCGAAGGTGTGTCTATACCGCCGGCCGCTATTTCACCTGGCGGCTCGACGCACGCACAACGACACCGTTCTGTCCGGTTGCTCAAGCGGTACTGCGATGGCGGACAAAATGGGAGGGCGTTGGCGTACCGGCGCATCTTTTCGGCCGATGCGAACATGGGCTGCTTGGTGTCCTTGTCTGGCTTTCGCTCTTCGCACCAGTCGGATTATCCGGATGGAGCCCGTCGGTCGAGCGCTGGGCAATCCTGCACGTTTTTGCACTCGCTTGCCTCGACAGTTTTTCCTGCTACCTTGAGGCGGCCAACAACGGAAGCGCGCGATCGGGACCTCTATGGATGCCGTTTCCAGCGATCGACTATCCGGAACGGGAGTGGGTCGTGCTTGACGCTGCTCCTGACCGGAAGCAGTACAGGATGATGATCGCTCCGGCGCGACCACGACAGCTTGCATCCGGAGAAGAAATGCAAGCGGGAGCGGAACACTACAGTCATCACTTCGCGAACCTTCATAAAGCTAAAGCGCCGGAAAATTGGCCGGCGCCTGTCGCGAAACGTGACGCGCGACCGGACATTTCCGTGCAACCTGATAAGTTGCCACTGACGAAGGATTGGCGCCGCGGCGGTGTTACTGCAATGGTCCTGGCGGTGTTGGTGGCTTCCGATGCAGAGTGAGAAGTTGCATACGAACTGGACCGCTGTGGGCATCGGAGCTGCGTCTAACAGTGTCTCGCTGCGTGGAGCGCGTGGTAACGTCGTGATGGGCGAGGTGGATCAGAACATCGGCGATGTCAAACGGCTCAAGATTGGCGGCAAGGTCGGTATCACATTTGCACGCGCTTTTTTTGCCCCACGCCAGGAAGATCGATGCTAGGGGAATCCGCGAACGTGTCGACACAGAAGCGACTACGCCGGCAGAGCGCGATGCGATTGGCTCTGGATGGACCCGCTGGCGGGCGTCATCGGGTCATTGGTCATGGCCAATCGGTCTACGGACTTATGCGGGACACCGGCGCGACTCTGTTCGATATCAATCCGGACCGGCGTATGGCGAAGAACGTGCGTCACGCCATCGAGGATCGTAGCGAAAAGGCTATCGACCTGCATGTCTGGCGCGTGGGGCCTGGCCACATGAGCGCGGTGGTGTCGGTCTCGACCAGTGAGCCACAGCGAGACTCACGCTTCGATCATGCGGTGCTCGAACGTTTCAAGGGGCTATCGCACGTCACGGTGGAAGTTCAGCCATCGAAGGCGGCGGCCTGACTCGTGGCAGTCAACTCATTATGTTGCGACGTTTGCCGAATGGCAGGCCCGGAGTATGTGTTGGATGCTCTTGCGCATGCGATGCCCTGTAAGCCAGCGAACCTGTGCAAGGCTGCCCCTCTGATGCCGAGCTCGCCGCGACACCAGCAAGCTGCTATCGTGTCCATCGCTGTGAGCAAGTGAATTTAACATTTCAAACGTGGAGGAGCTATGCCTGGGCGACACAAGGAACAGCATCGCCTCGAATCCATCAGCTGGTTGCGTGCCGCTGTACTTGGCGCAAATGATGGCATTGTCTCGACGGCGAGCCTCGTCGCCGGCGTGGCATCAGCGCACACTGCTCATGGAAGCGTTGTGCTCACGGCCGTAGCAGGCCTGGTTGCTGGGGCTATGTCAATGGCGACGGGAGAATATGTATCCGTTTCCTCGCAGGCGGATACTGAAAAGGCATCCTTGGCCCAGGAACAGACCGAACTCGATGCCGACTTCTCCCGCGAGCAACGGGAATTGACTGCAATTTACGTGAGTCGTGGTCTGGACTTGCCGCTTGCCACCCAGGTTGCTGAAAAGCTCATGGCGCACGACGCACTAGGGACTCATGCGCGTGATGAGCTTGGCATTTCGGAGGTCACGGCTGCGCGACCTTTGCAAGCCGCGCTGGCTTCCGCTGGAAGCTTTGCGGTTGGCGCCGCATTGCCGGTTATTGTCGCCGCCCTTACGCCCGAATCGGTACTGCTTCCAGCCATCGTCCTCTCTGCCCTGGTTTCGCTGGCCGCTCTGGGAGGCCTCGCCGCGAAAGCCGGTGGGGCGAAAGTTGGGCCGGGTGTTATCCGCGTGGTCTTCTGGAGTGCTCTAGCAATGGGCGTGTCATCAGGCGTCGGCGCTTTGTTTGGCGCGGTAGCGTGAGCACCAGACGCTAGCGGAGGCGATACTTCGAAGAGAGCCCGAGCCTGGGTGGCCGTCGGGAAATGCTACAAGTGCTTACAAATCTTGCGGACTTTGCGTCCACCGGTTTGCCGGCTCCCGCGTTCTTGCTGACACACGTCAACGGAGCGCGACATGAACACCAACCAGACATCCCATCTGCCGCAACGCAGTCGCATTCACCCGCTGGTTGCCGGTGCGGCTGTGGCCGTCATCCTGGCGAGCGCGACAGGCATCGCTGCGATGACCGGCATTCTGCCAACGTCACGCGCGACGACCTCGCCTTCGACGCCAACTGCGCCAGTGACCGCTCAAGTTTCGAGCGCCCCAGCGACTTCACCGCAAGTTGCCACGGAGCAACGCGTCACGCATGAGGACACGTCAGCGCAACCACGCGTCCATCATCACCGTAGCGCGACGGTCGGACAGGCTCCGAGGTATGCGAACGACAATACCTATCAAAACCCGGGACAACCCGCGCCAAGACCGGTCGCCGTCGACCCGAATGCCGGCGAAGTGGTTGCCGTCAATACCGTTCAGGAAGCCGAACCGACAACGGGTCTCGGAGCCGTGGGCGGAGCTGTCGCCGGTGGCCTGTTGGGAAATCAGGTGGGCGGAGGACGCGGTCGCGTTCTGACTACGATTGCGGGAGTGGTTGGCGGCGGACTTGCGGGTAACGGCATCGAGCATGCGGTGCGAAAGGCGACCAGCTACCAGGTGCAGGTAAGAATGCAGGATGGCAGCTACCGGAATTTCACATACTCGGCGCAGCCGTCAGTCCAGGTCGGTGAGCGCGTCCATGTCTCGGGCGACTCCCTGACAGCGTCGTGATCATGGTCAGAACCGGCAGTATCCAAAGCGGGTTACTGCCGGTTACAGATATGACATTTCCGCCGCACCTGCTTCCGCACGCCACCCCTAAAATCCGCATCGTTCGCCATTCTTTGGCACCCTCCGGAAAAGAGCAGGACAGGAGAACTCAATGAAACGCGCTACCCTTTTTCTGGCAGTGGGCCTTTCCGCTGCTTGCGCATCCAGCGCGGCTCTCGCCCACGCCGACATTGGCGTTTTTCTGGGCGTGCCCGGCCCCGTCTATGTCGCGCCTCCGCCGGTCGTGTACGAGGCCCCACCGCCGGTGGTCTATGCACCAGCTCCGGTCTATGGATATGGATATCGATACGAAGGGGATTACGGCGACGAGCGCAGGTGGCATGACCACGGTCGCCACCGTGGATGGGAACACCATCATCATGGTGACGATGACGATTGATTTTTGAACGCTCAACCTGCCCGTATAACCACAACCGGATTCGAATCCCACTCCAGATGCTGTGCGTTCCTGGCATAGACGCACACGGTTACTTGCCGTCATGTTTCGCCTCCCGTCTCTGCATGAAGGCAATTTCGGCCAGCAAGAGGGTCGCCAACACGCTACCTGGGGACGTAGAGGGCCATGTCCACACCGTGTTGCATGATGATGTGCACCGTCGCACTGATGACAAAGGTCACGAAGGACGCCACGCCTAGGGAAGAAGAACACCTTCCGTTTTCATCCCCTACACAATGCAGCACTGCTGCCATTGCTATCCATGCCACACCGAAGCTGATTCCGGCGAGCACGTCAGAAAACCAGTGCACGCCCAGATAAAGGCGTGAGAACGAAATCAGAAGAATGAAGAGTGCGGTGACAGTCGCAATACGTAGCCGTGCCGCGCTGCCCCACGCGCGCGCAACGAAAAACGCCAGAAAGCCATAGGTGACGACGCTCAGCGTCGCATGATTGCTGGGAAAGGAAAATCCCTGTATGCCTTCGTACATCGATGACGGTCGCGCACGGCGCATGGCAAACTTCAGCGTGACGACGAAGACCTGTGCAAACAGGACCGTCAGAATCCAGTAAGCAGCGCTTCGCAGCCGCCTCTGGCCCACGAACCACGCAAGCACGACGAGGATGACTGGAATGGTGACGGCAGCATCGCCCAGTTCCGAGGCGGCAACCATAAGGGAGTCGAGTAGCGGGAAACGGATAGATTGGAGCGCCGCGTGAATCCTGACGTCGACCGCAACAAGCGGGTCCCCACTCACGACATCCTCCAGCACGCCAAGGAAAAGCCACGTACCACCTACGGCTAGTACGCCGGCAACGAGCAGGTTGCGAATTCCGATGCGCTTGAAGAGCAAACGCCAGTTCATGCTTTACCGCCAGACGTCGTTGTCCTCGCGACGAGCGCAATCAGCGTTGCGATACAGAATCCAGCGCCTGCATAGAACGTTGTGCCTGCTCCAAACCGGTCCCAGAGCTCGCCGGCGACGAGACTTGCCACAAGCGTTGCCAATCCGCTCGTGACGTTGAAGAAGCCAAACGCTGTCCCTTTCAGCTCGGGCGGCGCTACTTGCGCGACCATGGTCGCCAGCAGACCTTGCGTGAGCCCCATGTGCAGGCCCCACAGAGCGACGCCGAGCAGCACGAGTGGCCAGTGGCTTCCGTGCGCAAGCACGACATCCGACATAATCAGCACGACGAGACCCATGGCTAGCAGTCGGGTGTGGCTCATCACGTCGGCTAACTTGCCAAAGGGGTAAGCCGACGCCGAATACACCAGGTTCATCACGACCATGACGAGCGGCACTAGCGCCACGGGTACGTCGCCTTGCATGGCGCGCAGGACGAGAAACGCCTCACTGAACCGTGCGAGTGTGAACACCGCACCGACAAACACTACCCACCAGTACGACCTGCTCAGCTTCTTCAGGTTTTCGAGCTTCAACGGATTGATGCGTTTCGCACCTGACGGATGCGGCGGCTCCCTGACGCCGATTACAAGCAACGTTACGGCGGCGATGCCTGGAATCACGGCCACCCAGAACACCAGACGGAAGTTGTTTGACCAAAGCAGCATCAACACGACGGCCAGTAATGGACCGACGAAGGCGCCGATGGTGTCCAGCGCCTGGCGGAGGCCATACGCGGCACCACGCAGATGCGGGGGCGTGATATCCGCTACGAGCGCGTCGCGCGGGGCCCCCCGCAGACCTTTCCCGATTCGGTCCGCGACGCGCGCCGTCAGGACAATTCCTGCCGTCGGGGCAAGTGCAAAAAGCGGCTTGCTGAGTGCGCCCATGCCGTAACCAATGACGGCGAGCCATTTCCGGTTGCCAAGATAGTCGCTCAGTGCACCGGAAAAGACTTTCACGATGGGCGCAGTCGCTTCCGCGACACCTTCAATGAGGCCAACCATCATGGCGCTCGCTCCCAGACTCGTCACCAGGAACATCGGTAGGAGGCTGTGGATCATCTCCGACGAGATGTCCATGAACATGCTGACGAAGCCGAGCATCCAGATGCTACGAGGAATCTGGCTGAGCGTGCGGGCGGGAGGCTTGATGTCGGTCTGCATTTTTCTCGATTCTGGAATTGTCCGGTTCGACGGTGGCATGGTCGCACGTCGACGCGAAATCAATATGAAGCGCTACCGGTGATATCGGGCGACGTTCCAGCCCGACGGGTCCAGGTTACCTTCCGACGCTGCTTTGCACGCCTGCACACGTAGAGGGCCGGTAACAGGTTTGTACCTGGCAGACCGTTCCAGACCAGGCCGCTCAGCGTAACGATAGCCGGACCCTGTTCCGATGCCGCTCCCTTGTCGAAGCAACGAGCCGTAGGCGACAGACGTGGCGATGCCGTCAGGACGGTCCGCGGAATTGGCCGAAAGCGCACCTCGACCGCGTCGCGTACAGCGTCAACTACGGAGAATCCTTGCGCTTCGTTCCGCTTCACCAGTCGCAGTAACACGATGCCGTAATTCAAACTCACCCCAATCACGGTAGGGAAGACAATCAGGCCGATGGCGTTCAGTCCAGCGCCGCTCACCACAAGGGCGACTGCCCCTCCCGGGAACGCGAGTGGCATTTGCAACAATATCAGGCCAGGTACTAGCAAACCGTCGAACCGCAACGTCAGTATGCCCAGCGTTAGCGCCACCATTGCCGCGACGCCGACATTTAGGGCAGCACACTTGAACTGCGTCTACAGACCGCCAAATTTGACTTCGTAACCCGCAGGCAGGGAAAGCGTCGCGAGCGCTCGTTTAGAAGGTGAACTGACCTGGTCGAGCGGTGCGGTGGGTGTCGCCAGTATCTCCACGACCCGCAGTCCATTCAGATGCCTTATGACATTTGGTCTGGTCGTCACATTGACGTCGGTCGGATTTTCCAGGCGCTTCTGAGAAGCACGTTTCAGGGCTCACCGGTCAGTTCTTGCACGTCCTGCTGGAAACCAGCGCGGAAGCATGGTGGTCAAGACACCATCCTTGAGGACGACATGATGGTAAAGAGCAGCGAGTGCGTGAAGTCCTGCGAGCCACATGATCGCGTCGCCGAGCCACTTGTGGACCGATGCGAAGGTTGCGCCCGCATTGTGTGAAGCGCCGAGTAAAGGTGGAATTTCGACCCCGGCGACGAGCGCCAGAGGATGTCCTTCGAGCCACGCGCCGGCGATGGCTGTCAGCGGAAGTGCAAGGAGAAGCATATACAGCAGCCCCTGGACGACAGTTGCCACGACACGCATCCAGCGCGAAACCGGAGGAGGCTCGGGTCGAGCATCGATAGTCCGCCACAGCAAGCGGATGACGGCCAGCGTGAACACGCACAATCCCAATGTCTCGTGGAGTCGCCGGTCGAACTCGTGGACGGAGGAGTACACGCGCTGCTCTGGTCCGCCGGGCCCATACATGAATGCCACGAGGACAAGAATTGCCGTACACCAGTGGAGGAATTGGGCGATCGAACCGTAGCGGGTGCCAGTGATTTTCCCCATGGTGTTCCCCTTTGCTGATCAGCGAGCGTCAAATGGGTAATCAGCATTATTGCAGACGAAGAGCCGCGTAGCCAGAAGACTACGCCACCCTCCATTTATTGATGCGCCATTCACGCAGGCGCTGCAAACGGGCTGGCCAGCGAAGTATGGTGACCTTGCGTCATGACGAATGACGGGCGCGCGAGTTCGGCTGACTCGGATTACTTCGGGGCATCTCGCCGTCATCGCAGACTAGTAACATCTCCAGAAAATTCGTTTCAAGGATGGTTTCGTCCTCGTCTTCGGCGCCGAATCGCCAACGCAACTCGCGGGGAGCACTGGCTCGCGTGTCGTTCTGGAATTACCAATCCCGACGTATGTTCGGTCGCTCAAACGAATCTCGCCGTTCAAGCCGGATGCGAGCCGTTGCGGACGCATTTGACCTGCATCAATATGCATCGCCAGCCCAGACGTAGGCTGATACAGGGACTCGTCTTTACCTTCCTGTCATCCGAAACATCGTCCTGGGTACACAACATGAAAAAGCTTCTGGTTGCAGTAGCGATCGGCATGACACTAAACACACCTGTGCTGCATGCGGCTACCAGGAATACGAGTCCACCACAAGCCGCCTCCAGCCCCCAGGCTGAAGACCCGGCTGAATTCGACAAGAACGTGGCGCAATGGCAGGAGAAGATGAATGAGATGCAGGCGCAGATGGACCAGCTTCGTAAGGCCCAGGATCCGAAAGAGCGTCAAAAGCTGCTCGATGAACATTGGGCCACCATGCAGGGTGCAATGTCCATCATGCATGGTATGTGGGGTCCTCGAATGATGGGTCCGGGAATGATGGGTGGCGCAGGGCAGGGCGGGGGACATATGGGTGGCTATTATTCGCATATGACGCCTGGGCAACTTCGGCAGCGGCAATACATGACTGACCAGTACCTGCGGATGCAGCAGGAGATGATGAGCAACATGATGTGGCAGCAACGGTACCGGATGGGACCGCCACCTGCTGGAACGCAGTAAATGTATTAACGTCGAGCGAAACTTTGGCTACCAGGAGGTTCCGAAGCATCGCCTGCCGGCAATCGGCCGGTTTCCAACGCTAGCCAGGCTACAGGAGCAGAGATGAGCGGCATTCCGGACTACAAGGAACTCACGAACGCAGTTGCTTCTCAAATGCGGGCGATGCGCACTTCGCAATCTGATCTGATGAATGCATTCGGCCAGCTTGCTGCTGGAGGTACGAAAGACGGCCCACTGGACCGGAAGACGCGGGAGGTAGTGGCACTGGGGATTGCGATTGCCAGTCGTTGCGATGATTGCATCGGTTTTCACGTGCAGACACTGGTGAAACTCGGCACGACGAGAGCCGAAATCGAGGACGTGCTCGGCACCGCAGTCTATATGGGAGGTGGCCCGTCGATGATGTACGCCACCCATGCGCTTGGAGCGTTTGAGCAGTTTTCGTCCTGAACGGGCTCGACGTATCTGCTCTCCCTGGCCTCATTCGCCCGGAGCGCGCGATGCTAATCAGATCCCGGCGGCACCATACCGGGGTGATGCGCCATATGTCCGTCCATTGCGTCGATGCCGTGGTCCGAGAGCTGTGCATCGAACCACACGTGAAGCGCGGACACCAATCCGGGGTCACCGCTGCGAAAGATCAGTTCGCCCCCGCCGTCCACGTCCCTGTAAACAATCAATACCTGACCTGGCTTTGCCGCGCCGAGCTGCGATAAACCGGGCATGTCCGCACCGTGAATCCGGGCTGGCGCCGAAAAGTTGCCACGCCGAAACTCGGCCTGGATTTCACGTAGGTGCATTCGGATCAGCTTGGTCTGCACTACATCGGATGGATCCATCGCAACGACGCGCTGGCTCCCGCCATTGTCCGATTTCGTGAAAATGTGAGTCGTGGCCTTGAGGTTGAAGGGCATAACCTCTGCACCGCGCTGCTCCACCTCAGCCTGGCGTTCTGCGTCTGCGGCGAACGCCAGCAACGGCGTGTTCAGCCCAGCTATCACCATAGCAGAGGTAAGCAACGTAGCCGCTTTCATTAAACTCCTCCTGAGCGTATGCGCGACAGGTCAGGCACGCTGACGGCTTAGCTTCGCGCGCTTAAGGAACTCGAACGCAGCCATGCCGGCCAGCATCGCGACCACAAAGCCCCATGCCTTCGGAAAACCAGCACCCAACGCGACCAGCGCGGGTCCCGGGCAAAATCCTGCAAGCCCCCAGCCGACGCCGAACACCGCGCTTCCCAGGACCAGTCTCAATGTCACGGATGAGTTGGCGGGAATCTGCATCGGCAGACCCAGCAGTGATTTTCTGCGGCGTTTTGCAAACAGGAACGCGATAGAGCCGACGGTTATCGCCCCGGCCATCACGAATGCAAGAGACGGGTCCCAGCGCCCCGCGATGTCGAGAAATCCCAGCACCTTCGCCGGATTGGCCATGCCAGACACCATCAGACCGACGCCGAACAGAAGCCCGGAAATTAGAGCAGTGATCAAACCCATTTCAGCCTCCCAGCAGATGTCTGAACACGAACACGGTCACAAAACCGCTTGCCATGAATGTTGCCGTCGCGACCAGCGAACGGATGGACCCGCGCGAGATGCCGCAGACACCATGGCCGCTTGTGCAACCGCTCGCGTAACGCGTGCCGATGCCTACCAGAAAGCCTGCAATGAGTATTTCGCCCCACCCAGCCTGGATATCAGGCGATACCGGGTTTCCGAGCAGGCTTGCCAGCACAGGCGCCCCTATCAGCCCTGCAAGAAAAGCGACGCGCCATCCTGAATCTTTGTGTGGCGAGCCGAGCAGGCCACCGAGGATGCCGCTGATGCCAGCGATACGTCCGTTGAATAAAACAAGCACGGTAGCCGCAGCGCCAATCACCAGACCGCCAGTCAATGACAGGCCCGGCGTAAAACTCGCGATATCAATCGACATCTCTCCTCACCTTCATTGAGCGCAAAACTGGTCGTACAGCACGTTCATGACGGCAATCGCTTCCTTGCTCGCGATGGAATAAAAGATGCTCTTTCCCTCCCGCCGTGTCGCCACGAGTTCGTTATCGCGAAGCACGCCGAGCTGTTGGGAAAGCGTCGGCTGACGTATGCCCAACTGTTCCTCGAGGTCGCTCACACATAACTCGCCCCGCGACAACTGGCACATCAGAAGCAACCTGTCGGGATTGGCGAGCACCTTCAGTAGCGCACAGGCTTTCTCTGCCGATGCCTGCATCACCGACAGGTCGATTGGGACGGACTTCTTCCTCATCTCACCATCCTATAATTTACACACAAACATTATATTGCATTGTATATTAGTTGTGAATAGAATGAGTAACATCTGAGGAGGTCAGGATGCTGCCCATCGTTCAACCGTTCTTCGACCCGGTCACCGGCACAGTCACGTACGTCGTTTTCCAGTCCGGGCATCAGGAATGTGCAGTCATTGACCCCGTTCTTGACTACGACCCCAAGGCAGGACGCACTTCGACGACGAATGCCGACAAAGTCATCGAGTTCGTTCGCCAGCGCGGCCTGCGGGTGCAGTGGATTCTGGAAACGCACGCGCATGCTGACCACGTTTCCGCAGCACATTATTTGCGCGGCGAGCTTGGCGGCAGGATTGCGATTGGAGAGCACATTCGCACCGTTCAGGGCGTCTTCAAGAAACTCTTCAATCTGGAGCCCGAATTCCGCCTTGACGGCTCCCAGTTCGACCTTTTGTTCCGCGAAGACGAGGAGTTTTCCATTGGTGATGTGACTGCAAAAGCGCTGTATGTGCCAGGCCATACGCCTGCCGACACGGCCTACCAGATTGGCGATGCCGTCTTCGTGGGCGACACGCTATTCATGCCGGATGTCGGCACAGCGCGTTGCGACTTCCCGGGCGGCGATGCGCACAGGCTATACAGATCGATTCGAAAGTTGCTGGACCTGCCGGGCAACACCCGGCTCTTCATGTGCCACGACTATCCACCCGAGGGCCGGGAACCCGAGTGGGAAACCACGGTGCTAGTGTCCCGTTCCGCTGATTCGCGAACAAAGTCTGTGTAGCTTTTCGAGGATGGAATCAGCGGAAGCGGTCCACATGAATGGTTTGCAGTTTTCGTTGT